>LXOW01239286.1_pt1 | contig 10986 bp, 9 predicted proteins | sample 1368591 | NCBI WGS metagenome assembly LXOW01 (sample SAMN04884650, study PRJNA319009) | bovine gut metagenome | isolation source: Cow rumen | host: Bos taurus | place: Italy: Legnaro (PD) | collected 2014-07-09
CACAATGTCCATCCATCCGTCGAGCACGGCGGGCTGTGTGGAGTCGTAGTCGCAGCAGCGCAGCATACAGGTCTGTAGGATAAACTGTCCGTCGAACGCCTTGAGAGACTCCACGATGTGCGTGACGTCGTAGCCGGCGGCGGGTCGGTTGATGATGGCCGCCAGCTCGTTGGTGGGCGCGTCGATTTTCATGATGGCGTTGTCGACACGACGCAGCGCGGCGGCGATGGCGGGCTGGTCGATGCGGGTGGCGTTGGTGAGTACGGAGACCTCTGCCGAGGGATAGAACTGGTCGCGCAGCCGCAGGGTGTCGTCGATGATGGTGACGAATTCGGGGTTGAGCGTGGGCTCGCCGTCGCCGCTGAAGGTGATGCTGTCGATGGGCGTGCCGTCGGCCGCGCAGCGTCGTAGCGCGGCTTCGAGCTCGGTGCGCACTTTCTCGGCCGAGGGCAGACGGGTGTCGTCGCGACCGTCGCTGTTCCATCCACATTCACAATAGATGCAGTCGAAGTTACAGATCTTCCCTTCTTCGGGAAGTAGGTTGATACCTAATGAGTTGCCAAGCCGGCGACTATGGATGGGTCCAAATACGGTCTTTTCTCTCAGCATATCGTTGAAATTTGGTATGCAAAGGTACTTATTTTTTGCTTACCTTTGCAATATCACTTTGTGAATAGTGAATGGTGATTAGTGAATAGTGATTAGTAGTTTTCGTTATAACGAAATACCGAAATAACGTTATTCCGAAATTTCAATAACCCATAGCTTTTTTCAATAACCAATAACCCATAACCATTTCAATAACCAATAACCAATAACCCATAACCATTCATGAAACGCCTCTACTTTATTATTTTGGTTGTGGCCATGGTGCTGACCTCCATCGGACTGGTGGTGGTGCAGATTGTGCAGACACATCGCTCGGTGAAGGTGAGCCGTAACCTGTTCAACGTCAGTGTGACGAATGCGATGGACAATGTGGTGGCACAGTTCGATCAGATGAAGCTCGACGACTATGTGTCGTCGTCCAAGCACAATACCTTCCGTGTCTACCGTCGCTATGAGGAGTTGAACGAGCGTATGATTGAGCTGGTCAGCCGTCACGAGGAGCTTTTCTACAACGAGCATGAGGTGAAGTTTGGTACTGTGTTGCAGGATAGCGCTTTTATCCGTCGTCATGTGCGTCTTTCGCGAGCGGACAGCACGGTGCTGAAGCAGTACAATACGCTGCTCAACGCTCGTCGCCGTCTGCAGGTGACCAATGCCAAGACGTTGGCACTGATGGATCAGGGCTTGCGGTCGAACGATGAGGTTTTCTCGTCAGATTTCAACTATTCGCTGCTCGACTCGATTGTCCGGGAGGAGTTGATTATTAACGGTGTGGAGGTGTCGCCCGAACTGGGTGTGCTCCGCGCCTCGAGTGATGAGCTGCTCTATTGCAGCGCCTCTTCCATGAAGGATGAACTGTTGAACTCGGCCTACCGCTACAACCTGCACCTTGGAGGTCTGCCTACTATCGATGACTACTACCTGGTGCTGGCGTTCCATTCGTCGGACCTCTGGATGCTGACGAACCAACATTTTGACTTGGTGACCAGTCTGTTGCTTATCGCCATTCTGATGGCACTCTTCTGGATCTGTCTCCGTATTATCTTTAAGCTGAATACGTTGGATGAGATGAAGACCTCCTTCATCAACAACATGACGCATGAGCTGAAGACCCCGTTGGCCACCATCAGCCTTACCAATGAGATGTTGCGCGACGAGTCGGTACAGCTCGACAACGACACCCGGCGTCGCTTCCTGGCTGTGGTGCGCGACGAGACCCACCGCATGCAGGTGCTTATCGAGACGATTCTGCAAAACAGCAAGATGTCGAGCAAGAACTATTCCATCCACCCCGTCAGCCTCGATGTCCACGACCTCATCCACGAGGTGGCGGCCAGCTTCAGCCTGCAGATTGAGTCTCGTGGCGGCACCTTGGATGTGCAGCTCTGCGACGACAACGCAGTGGTGGAGGGCGACAAGCTGCATCTGACCAATATGATTTACAATCTGGTCGACAATGCGATGAAGTATTCGCAGGGGACGCCGCATGTGGTCGTCGCCACACGGCGCGAGGGCCATCAGCTCTCTATTTCGGTGACCGACAACGGTATCGGCATCGCCCCCGAGGACCAGAAGCATATCTTCGAGAAGTTCTACCGTGTGTCGACCGGCAATGTGCACAACGTGAAGGGCTTTGGCATCGGCCTCAACTACGTGTCGCAGGTGGTGGCCTTGCATCACGGCACCATCCGTGTGGAGAGCCAGCCCGGACAAGGCTCGACCTTCACAGTCACGTTGCCCGTCTAGGTTTTCTAGATTGCCTAGATTATCTAGATTTTCTAGATTTTCTAGATTTTCTAGATTGTCTAGATTATCTAGATTCTCTAGAACTTCTAGATTCTCTAGAGCTTCTAGAATTTCCTAAATTTTCCTATCTTATCCCAGTTTCTCCAACACCATTTCTGCGGTTATCCCTTTCAGGCAGCGGTAGTCGCCGTAGCGACATTTCTTCTGTCCGTAGGCGGAGCAGGGTCTGCAGGGCAGCGGCAGCTGTACGACGTTGTCGGGGTGCTGTCGCCAGCCATAGAATCCGGCGGCGGGGTGGGTGGCACCCCAGATGCTGATGGCGGGGATGCCCAGCGCCGAGGCGAAGTGCAGGTTGGCGGAGTCCATGGTGACCATCACGTCGAGACGTGCCATCGCCTGCAGCTCGTCGGCGAAGCTGACTTTGCAGGCCAGCGACTCCGTGTTGGGGTAGGTGGCAGCCCAGCGTTCGAGCAGGTCACGATCCTCTTTGCCGCCAAAGAGGGTGAGGTGGTTGTTGGGGTCGGCGCTGAGACGGCGTACCAGTTCTTCCATCTGCTCGGCGGGCCATACCTTGCCCGGGTGTTGTGCGCCGGGGGCGATGCCGATGTGACGGCTGTCGTCGGCAGGGTAGGCGGGACGCAGCAGCCGCCGTGCTTCGTCGTGCAGGGTGTCTGCGGCATGGAGACCGCAGGCGGCAAAGACACGGTCGTAGCGTTGCCAGGCGGTAGGTAGCGGATCCATGCGTTTGCAGCAGCGACGGATAAGACGCCAACGCAGCAGGCGGTGTTTGCGCACATGGTGTATGGCGATGCCTTTCCAGCGCAGTCGGCGCAGGGCATGGCGCACACGGCGTATGCCGTGGAGGTCGGCGACGGCGTCGGGCTTCAGCTCCAGCCACTGGCGGGCCAGTTCGGCGGGCGACGCCTTTTTCGTGGGGATGAACTCCACGTTGTCGATACCGGAAAAGAGGGGCTGCAGCAGCGGCGGTGCCGCCAGCAGAAAGGTGACGTCGGGGTTGGCAGCGGCACGTGCCCGCAGGACGGGGGCGAGGATGGCTACGTCGCCCAATGCCGAGAGGCGTATCACTAACAGGCGCATGGCAGCGGAACGGTGGCGGTCGCTATTTCGACTGCTTGTAGAGCATCGGGTTCAGCGACGGGTCGTTGTACATCTTCATCTGACGGTAGACCTTCATGATACGGGTGCCGGCGGCCAGCTCGTCGAAGAGTTGGTCGATGGCGGTGGTGAGGTCTTCGCGTTGCGTCAGCAGGGTGTCGAGCTTGGCTTGGCAGCGGGCGCGGTGTTCGGCGTCGCCACGCTGGGCCTCGATGCTGAAATGATAGATTTTCAGTGCCAGGATGGAGAGTCGATCGATGGCCCAGGCAGGCGTCTCGGTGTTGAGACGCGCGCCGGGCTGCGGTTTCACGTTGGCATACAACGTCAGATAGTGGTCGTCGATGCGTTCCACCATGTCGGTGCGTTGCTGGTTGGAGCGGTCGATGCGTCGTTTGAGCTGCAATGCTTCGACGGGGTCTACGTCGTCGGGCCGCACAAGGTCTTCGAGGTGCCACTGCACCGTGTCGATGTGGCTCTTCACCCAGAGCAGATGCTCGTAGCTGTCGGCAGGGTAGGGGTTGTGCGTCGGCGCATCGATGTCGTCGGCGATATGGTAGTCAGCCACCTGACGGCTGAACAGTTCATAGAGGTCGTTGGCTCGCATAGCGGTCTGATGTGTTACCAGATACGTTGGTCAAGTGTCTGACGGATGGAGGCCTCCGTGGCACCGTTGAGCAGCAGTCCCGGCGTCCATTTGTAGTCGGGATAGGCCTTCTTTAGGTCTTTGACCGACTGCTCGATGGTGCTGCCACCCGAGGTGGCGAAGGGGACAATCATCTTGCCGGTGAAGTTGTAGGCCTCCACGAAGCTGTTGATGATGCGCGGTGCCGTGTACCACCAGATGGGGAAGCCGATGTAGATGACGTCGTAGTCCTCAATATGGGCCTTCTGGTCGGCCAGCTGCGGACGTGCGTTGACATCGTTCATCTCCACCGAGGAGCGCGACTGCCGGTTGTGCCAGTTGAGGTCGGCATCCGTGTAGGGAGTGGCCGGCGTGATGGCGTAGAGGTCGCCATTGGTGACGGCTGCCAGCTTCTGTGCCGCTTTGGCGGTGACGCCCGAGGCAGAGAAATAGGCTACCAGTACCCGCTTTCCTTTCGGATAGTTGGAGGTTTTACCGCTCTGTGCAGAGGCACTGAACAACATGGACATGGTGACGAGGGTTAAAAGCAGTTTTTTCATATTTATTTGGTTATTGTGGTGTACGATTATTCGCCCTTGGCGCGGGTCTCAAACTCTTTGGCGGTGACTTTCTCCACCTCGGGCTTGAGTTGCTTCTTGAGCATGGCGAAGGTCTTGCTGACGTAGAGCTGGTCGACCAGCTGGCGACTGTTGTTTTCGTCGCGGGCGATGCTCTCGGCGGCCTCCGTCAGGCGTTTGTCGTAGGCGGCATCGTCCTCGCCATCCTGGCGGGAGTCGTTGCGGCCAAGCAACTCCTTGATGCGGGCCACCACCTCGGCGTGGGTGGGGTTGATGGGCTCAATCTTGTTGAGGGCGCCGTCGATGAGCTCCCATTTGATGCCGGGCAGGTATTTCTCAGCCCATTCGGCATCGAGCTGTTCGGCTGTGAGGTTCTCGTCTTTGCTGCGCGAGAGGATCCAACGTTTGAGGAATGCCTCAGGCACCTCGGCGTTGAACTGGTCAAGCAGGGCCTTGCGCACCTGGTTGACGTAGAGGATTTCGCTCTGCTCGTTGTTGGCACGCTCAATCTGCTTGCCGATGGCTTTGCGGAAGGCGGCTTCGTCTTTGATGGTCTCGCCAGGGAACACGCGCTCGAAGAGCTCGGCGTCGATGGCGTGGGGGGTGATACGCGAACAGCCGCTGATGGTCAGGCGCACATCGCTCTTGAATTTCTTGGCGGCACCGGTCTCGATGCGCAGCGTGCGCTCAATCTCGGCTGCACTGAAGGCTTTGCCCATATTGAAGACCACAGCCTCTTCGGCTTTCTTGCCGATGATGCTGTTGCGAATCTCTTCGTCTTTGACGTTGGCCAGCTCGAAGCTGACGAAGGACTGCACGCCACCCTCTTTCTCGTTGCCGGCTTTGTCCAGCTCCACAACCTTGCCGTAGACAAAGTCGCCCTCACCGATGGTCTCGGGAGTCTCGAACTTGCCATACTGACGGGTGATGTAGTCAATCTGCTTGTCGATGTCTTTGGCACCCACCTTGACCTGCGTCAACTTGACGTCGATCTTGCTCCAGTCGATGTTGACCTCGGGAGCCAGCGCGGCGTCGAAGTAGAAGGTGAAAGAGGTCTCCTTGGCAAAGTCGGGAGTGGCGGTCATCTCGTCGTTGGACAGCGGACTGCCGAGAATCTCCAATTTCTCGTCATCGAGGTATTTGTACAGGTTCTCTCCCAACAGGTTCTGCACCTCGTCGGCCACGATGGCCGATTTGTACATACGCTGAATCAGACCCATGGGGGCCATGCCTTTGCGGAAGCCGGGAACGGTGGCTTTATGCTGGTATTCTTTCAGTTGTCGGTCAACGCGCTCTTTGTAGTCGTTCTCACCAATCTCCAGTTTGATGCGGAGTTCAAGGTTGCTCAGTTTCTCACTTGTAATGTTCATTGTGTTTGAAAGTGTTGATTATTTGTTATGTGTTATTTGTCTATGTGTTATGGTTCTTTCGTTGAACCATTTTAAGGTGCAAATTTACAAAAAATTGTCGATATGTTAATCCCCTTTATTTCATGCCCCGTTTTGTGCGGATGCGTTCGTAGGCTTCGTTGATGATGCGGAACTGTGTCTCAGCGTTTTTACGCACCTCTTCGCCGAGGTTGGCCACCTTGTCGGGATGGTATTTCATGGCCATGCGACGGTAGGCGCGTTTGACCTCTTCGTCGGTGGCGGTGGACTCGATGCCCAGCGTGCGATAGTCGGCGTCGAGGTTGTTGTACGACGTGCTGTCGGAGCGATAGGAAGAGGTGTGCCGCTGGGAGATGGAGCCTGCGTCGGCGGCAGTGATGCCCAGCCCGTAGCGGATGGTGTTGAGCACGACGACTTCGCCCTGCGACACGTCGCCATCGGCGGCGGCCAGCGCATAGAGAAAGTCGAACATTTGGTAGCGGGTGGTATAGCTCGTGTTGACTTTAATCTGCTGACACACGGCGGAGACGTCAATGTCGTTGCGTTGGTTGAGGTCGCGCAGCATGGAGAGCAATTCTATCGCTTGCTCCTCGCTGTAGTTGTTCGTCAGGAAGTGTTTTACATGGTCGAGTTCGGAGCGGCGTACCACGCTGTCGCCTTTCATGACGGCGGCAATGAGCACGAGCAGGGCCACATTCAGGTCGTTCACACTACCGGTGTTGCGATAGGGACCATGATGCGGGGTGCTGTCGAAACCTCCGCCTATCTGGTTGTAGGCGTTGCGTTGGTCGAGGCGTTTGCCGAGGGTGAAACCCAGCAGCGCACCGATAGGCCCAGCGGCACCCCATCCTAGAAGAGCAAATAGCCAGCGTCTGTAGCTCATTGTTTTTCTTTTTTAAATTTTCTAGATTTTCTAGATTTTCTAGAACTTCTAGATTATCTAGACTTTCTAGAGCTTCTAGATTCTCTAGATTTCTTATTCCTTTTTATAAATCCCCTTCTTCCAGTTTGGATATAATCTTGTAGCCCGGTTGGTCGAGGGTGTCGCTGAGCACGGTGGTCACCTCGTAGCGTGTTGCGGGCAGTCCCAGCTCGCTGAGGTGGTGGCGCAGCAGCTCGTTGCGGTGGTCGGCACGCTGTAGCAGAGCCTCCTCTTCGCCGGCGTCAAGCTGTTGCTCGAAGGTGACATGGATGAGGCTGTCGCGCTGCATGACTTTGGCCAGCGACTCGATGTGATAGTATTGCTCGGAGGTGAAGTCGAACTGGTCGGGTGAGATGGCGAGGAATTCGAGGTCTTCGCTGTTGAGACCCATGGCATTGCCCAGGGCGCGCAACGGCGAGGTGGCCACTTTGACGAGCAGGTTGCCCAGGGTTTTCCACACCATCTTCATATAGCTGAACTCAGGACTGTTGATGTTGCCCGAGACGGGGACCTCCAGGTCTATCTTGTCGTCCTTGTCTTTGAGTATGAACAAGGCGGCCTTCAGCGGCAGCTTCATCTGCGGCTCGACGTCTTTGCGACGGTCGCCAACGCTGACTTTGTAGATGTCGAGTTGGTTTTTGCCGTTGAGCATGCTGTGGTTGATGCTGTTACGGCTGCGGAACGAGAGGGTGCCTTCGGTGAAGGGCTGTCCGAGGTAGGCAACGAGGTAGGGGCTCAGCTGGGTGAGTTTGAGGTTGCTGATGATGAACAGCAGGTCCTGACGCTCTTTCCAGTCGCTGATGCTGCCTTTCCAACGGATCACAGCCCGTCCGCCCTCGGGCAGGTCGGCGGTGATGTTGGCGGCATTGTCGCCGTGGAGCCGCAGTTTTTCGGCCTCCATCTTGATATGACGCACCGGGAACTCAAAGGCGTCGGGCAGTGTGTGGTCGGCGTAGGTGAAGGCGGCATTGGTGAGGAGGAAGTGGTCGACCGTGAAGTCGGCGGCCTTCTTGGCCTTGCGGTTGTTGTCGGTCGTGGTGGCCGTCTGTGTACTGTCGGCCTTCTTGGCCGGTGCCGGAATCATCAGCTGACTGAAGGTGTTGCCGTCGGTCCGCACATCGTAGTGCGAGGTGAGTCCGTCGATGGCGATGGTGCCGATATGGTATCGATTTTTGCCGAGGTCGATGCTCTTGATGTCGATACCGATATGGTTGCAGGAGGCCAGCTCCGCATGTTTGTCGCCGAAATGCAGCGCATCCAGGCTGACGGAGCCTTTGAGCAGCAACTCGGTGATGTGGCTCAGGTTGCCCTGCACGTCGACATGCAGGCCGAGATGGCCGTTCAGTGTGCCGACACGCATCATGTCGGTGAGGTAGGGCTTGACTTGCTCGATGTCGAAGTGTTGCAGGTCGATGGTGGAGTTGAAGTCGTTGCTTTTGGCATCGTAGTGCATGGTGGCTGAGAGCTTTCCCTCTTTGCCCAGCATCAGGTTGAGGCCGGCATGTGTGGCCTCTTCGCCTCCCATGGAGAAGTCGGGCACACGCAAGTTGAAGTCGTTGAAGTCCCAGCGACTGCCACGTCCCAGGTCGGCATAGTGGATCTGTCCGTGGTGCAGCACGACGTTGTGGAAGGTGAGTACCCAGGAGGATTCCTTCTCCTCGTCGGGCTCCTTTTTGTCTTTGGCGAAGTGGGCGATAAGACTGCTGAAGTTGAAGACGGTGTCGCGCTGGGTGACACGCACGTTGAGGCCGGCCAGCGTGAGTCGGCGGATAAACAGCTCGCTGCCCAGCAGCTTGCGGAGCTTCACGCTCACATCCAATGTGTCGAACGAGACGAAGGGAGTGGTGCCGTCATCCTCGTAGAGGGCCGCGTCGCGCAAAGCGACATGACCGGTGAACAGGTTGAGGCGTACCGCGTCGATGTGGACGCGTCGTCCCGTCAGCTCCTCGCCGTGTTTGTTGATGTAGCTCTTGGCGATGGGCGGAGCCAGCAGGGTGGCTAAAACGAAGAGCAGCAAAAGAATGCCAACAATGATGAAAATGATGCGAAGACTTTTCTTCATGGTTCGGGATGGCTTTTGGATATACTGGGACTCATTCGTCCAATTGGGCCAATTCGGGTCTCGGTTTTATTGGTTTTCGTACTGTTGTATCTCGTCGTGGAAGAATTCCAGCGTAACGCCGGCCTGGCGCAGCAGCTCTTCGCTCTCGGCGCCCGAATGGTACTTGCGTTCGCACACCACCCGCTTGATGCCGCAGTTGATGATGAGCATGGCACAGGTGCGACAGGGCGTCATGCGACAGTAGAGCGTGGCGCCGTCGAGGGCGATGCCGCGACGTGCGGCCTGGCAGATGGCGTTCTGCTCGGCGTGGACGGTGCGCACACAGTGGTTGCTGATACGGCCGTCGGCATCGATAAACTGACGGAAGAGGTGTCCCACCTCGTCGCAGTGGGGCAGTCCCGCCGGTGAACCCACGTAACCGGTGACCAGCAGCTGACGGTCTTTGACGATGACGCAACCGCTGCGGCCTCTGTCGCAGGTGGCACGCTTGGAGGCGGCGTTGGCCAGCTCCATGAAGTATTCGTCCCAGCTGGGGCGACGGTAGGTGATTTTCTGTAGCACGCACTCCACCTGTTGCTGCAGGTCGGCGATGGTGCCTCCGTTGTCAAAGCGGAAATCGGCCTCGCGGATGCAGACGCCGAGGTTCTGCTTGTTGGGGTCGGTGTTGTCCATCTCGCGCTGCTCGTTGGCGAGGAAGGTCTCGTAGTCGATATGGTCGGTCTCGCTGCCACGCAGCACGGCACGCTCGTAGCGCACCTTGGGGTCGGCGTCGACGGCGAAGAGGTAGAAGTTGGGCTTGCCACGCAATGCCGCCACCTCGCCGGGGGTACGCACACTCTCGATGATGCAGTTGCAGCCCGATGCCGCGGCCTGCTCGTAGAGCTGCTCGACAATCCACGACGGCGTATGCTGCGCCCGCAGGTCGTTGCCGACAGCGGTCATGGTGTCGCGGTTCACCTCCAGTCCGCGCCGTTTGATCTCTTCCGTCAGGAAGGCGCGTACCGAGTAGTGGACAAATCCTTTGTTCTGGACCAGGTAGTCGACGATGGTGCCTTTGCCGGCGCCGAGGGTGCCTGTGATGCCAATGGTAATCATTGTTTTTCTATATATTTTTTTTCTAGGCTATCCTAGGTTCTCCTAGGGTTGCCTAGGACTTCCTAGGATTGTCTAGCACTTGTATTGGTATTCCAGTTTTGCCAGCTCTTCGTTGGCTTTGACGATTTTATTTTTGAGGCCGGCCTTGTAGGCCACCAGCTTCTGCATGATGGCGTCGTCGCCGAGGGCGAGCATCTGCATGGCCAGTATGGCGGCGTTCTGTGCGCCGTTGATGGCGACGGTGGCCACGGGGATTCCCGGAGGCATCTGCATGATGGCGAAGGTGGCGTCGAGGCCTTCGAGCACGGAGCCTTTGATGGGGACACCGATGACGGGCAGCGGTGTCTCGGCGGCGATGACGCCGGGCAAGGCGGCGGCCATGCCGGCGCCAGCGATGATGACACGGATGCCGCGACCCTGTGCGTTGCGGGCAAAGTCGCTCACTTCGGCAGGCGTGCGGTGGGCAGAGAGGGCGTTGACCTCGAAAGGTATCGCCATCTCTTCAAAAAACTGACAGGCTTTCTCCATGACGGGCAGGTCGGAGGTGGAGCCCATGATAATACTGACAAGAGGAGACATGTTTGGGAGGGTTAAAGGGTTTTAGGGTTGGAAGGGTTGGCTTGGTCTTATTGGTCTAATTAGTCCAATTGGTCCAATTAGTCTTATTCGTTTAAATCAAACTGATCAGCACATAAATCCAGTGGGCGGCGATGCCGGCACAGAGGCCGCCGATGGTGTGGGCGGTGATGGCTTTGCCGATGAGTTTGCGCTAGCCCAGGCTGTCGAGCATGGCGGTATGGGTGCTGAGGTAACCGCTCCAGCACATACCCATGGCGGTGAAGACGGCG
>LXOW01366395.1_pt1 | contig 10984 bp, 13 predicted proteins | sample 1368591 | NCBI WGS metagenome assembly LXOW01 (sample SAMN04884650, study PRJNA319009) | bovine gut metagenome | isolation source: Cow rumen | host: Bos taurus | place: Italy: Legnaro (PD) | collected 2014-07-09
AGCGGGGTATTAACCCGCCTACACTGTATATACTCGTATATACTCGTATATACGGGATTTTTCGCGGTCTTTGTAACTCTTTTATAATAAAAGAGTTAAATGCGATTTTTCGACAAAAAAGCGTATACAGATTATAGGGGCGACCGTATACAGATTACAGGGGCGACCGTATACAGATTATAGGGGCGACCGTATACAGATTATAGGTGCGTTTACGCTCAAAACCGATTTCTCTTTTTCGGAAAGCGGGTGCAACCTTTTGGGATTTCCCCAGGCAATACCGGGGTATGCCCTTTTGATTCAATGCGTTGCGGCGTTTCCCCGGTTTCCAGCCGGACAAGTGCGGAAACTCTGCCATATATGGGCAGTGCTTCGGCGGCCTATCCCAGAAAAGGCGGGGTTCCGAGTACCTTTTTTCCCCTTGGCGGTGCGTGTTCGATATGGTTTTCCCCTCGGATTTGTAATACATTTTTTGCGCCCCCCCTTTTTTTTCATGGGCCTTTTGCCGGTTCAGCGGTTCGGATCAGCGCGGCGGCTCCATGTTTTCCGGCTGGTTTCCCGGCATCCATGAAAGACGGCGGCGGGGTTTTGGCTGCATGATCCGGCAGGCTTGGCGGCTGGTTCCGGCATCGATGCGGCGGCATCCTGGCTTTCTTCCGGCAACCGTCCGGCAACATGAAAAATAGTTTGCATCCCATTGTAAATGAACGAAAAATAATTTTTACCTGCTATCCGGCCCCGTGGCTTTCTTCGGCGTGATCCGGGGAATATCTGCGGCGGTTCCGATCTTTCCGGCGGCATCCCGTGGCATGGCGTGGTGCGGCTGGCCCCCGCATCCAGGGCAAAAAAAGAGGACATTCAGCGCGTGCCGTTCGTCCTCATGGCTCTACAAGCCCCAGCCCTGCCGAATTGCAGGCGCGGGTTTGCTGGTATAAAATATCATGCCTTGCCGTGGTTTTCAAGTTCCTTTTCGGCCTTTTCGGTATCCTCTAAAATCTTTTCCAGCGGTGCCGCATCCAGTTCCGGCAGTTCCGGCGGCGTGGCATCTTCCGGGCTGGTTCGGCGTTTCGGCTTTCTGGCGATCAGCGGCGGGGCATATCTCAAAAGAAACTCCAGCACTATATTTTTTTCTTCCTGGCTTAGGTCTTGGAAATATGCGAACTTTTCCCCGTCCGACATGATATAGCGCGCCAGTGTTGGCCCAGGCGGTGCCGGGATAACAACCGCCTGCAAGGTTCGGCGCTTTATGGGCGTGTTCGGCAAGGGCAGGCTTTCCCCGGTGATCTCATCGAGGGCGGCGGCTGGTTCATCCCCTGCCGGTTCATCCCCTGCCGGTGCATCTGCTGGCGTTGCGGCCTTGGCGATCTCGGCGGGGCAAATGCTGAACGTTTCCGGCGGTGCCGGTTTCCCGGTGGCGGCATCGATGCTTTTCCCGGCAGTGGCGGCGGCGGCAATCGCTGAAGCATCCAGCGCGGGGCATGATGTTCCCGGCGTGCCGGTGATCTCCGGCATGGCAGGGGGCGCGGCTTGGCTTTCTTCTATCATGGCTTCAGCCCCCTTTAGAACTTCCGGCGGCATGGTTCCCGGTTCCACGGTTCCAGGCTTCGCGGTTCCGGCATCCTCTCCCCGGTGATCTGTGGCGGCGGTGCCAGTTTCCCCGGCATCTGTGGCGGGGCATGGTTCCGGCGTTGCTGGCGTTGCCTGGGCCGGTGCCGGTTCGGCTTGGCGATCTTCCCCGGTCATAGCTTGCCCCCTGCCCTTTTCATCTTGGCGATACGCCTAAAAGCGGCGGCAATCCGTTCATCAAGCACTTTTTTTAATCTGGCCTCTGTGGCGGCGTTGATGTTCGCGGTTCCGTCTTGAACTGCTTTCAAAACCTCATCAAGCAAGAAAACGTATGCTTCGCGGGGTGCGCTGGTTTCAGCGTTTGCCCATTTAGAAAAGGTTTGCCGGGTTACTTTGAAGCGGTGAGCGTCCTTTGTTGCCGTCCATCCCAGCAGGGCGGCGGCGGTTCGGAACACTTCAGCATCATGCGGCCTTGTCTTGGCTTTCTTGTCTACCTTGTCATATACCCTTTTTGGGCGTGGCGTTTCGTTTGTGTTCATGGTTCCGATCTCCTTTTAGAACTTCCGGCGGCGTGGCATCCAGGCGCGGCGCGTGTTCGGCTGGGGTTCGGTCGACGGTGTGCCGGTGTGCCGGTGTGGCTGGGGATTGCTGGGCGCGGCTGGCGTGGTGTAGAATGTTCCGGCTTTCATCTGTGCCAGATATTCCAGCGCTTTTTTCTGGGCGGCTTCGGCTATCTTCATGGCCTCATCTGCCTTTTCCCATGCTCGGTCGGTTTGCTTTTGTGCCTCTACGGCTTGATCCCGGAAAGAGTAGGCCAGATTACGCCATTTCTCTGTTTCTTTCCACTCTTCGGCAAGTTCGGCCTTTGTGGCTTTCAGTTCGGCTTTCAGTGCATCGATCTCGGTGGCGGCTGGCTTGGCTGCGGTTTTCTTCATGGCGGCGGGGTTCCTTTTCGTTTTTGGGGTTCAGCGTTTAGTGGTTCGTTTAGTCTTGCGTTGTCATAATATACCCCGCATCCATGAAAAAAGCAAGGGTTTCCCCGTAATTTTTTCGCGTTTTTCTTAACCTTGGCGGCGGTGCTTCAAAATTTACCCTCAAACGATTTAACATAATGTGTGTTATGCGACATTTGAAACGTCTATAAATTGCCGTAACTCGCTATATTTGAACGAATTACGGCGAATAAAAACGGCAAATTTCCGCTTGTATGGTTTAGGCGGCTATTATATCTGTGCCGTTATGGGCCTTTCCGTGGCTTTTTTGTGTTTCTTCGGCGGTGCCTGGTGTGTGCCGTTTGGGTCTGTGGCTTGGTTATCGGCGTTTCCGGGTTCCTCATTTCCCCCGCTGGCGGTCTTGGGCAGTTTCAGCATCTTGAAAGCTGGCGCGTCTGCTTTCCAGTGCGGCGGCACATCCTCGAAACTTCTTTCCGGCCTCTTTTCGGAAACTTCTTTGTAAAGATTCACTGCCGGGTAATTCTCAAAATTCACAAAATACCCCGTTTCGCCATCGCGGTTTTTCAGCACGCAAATCTGTATGCGGCGGGGCTTGCGTGATTTCTCAAGCCTAAAATTCAAGGTTTCGTTACTGCTTCGCCTCAAGCCCTGCCCGTAAATCTGCATCCCCAGCACCGTATCACATGAATACTCGATCCCGCCGGATTCCTTAAACGATTCCATTGTCATTTCCTCGTTATAGTTCGCTCTGTTTACTGAAGATATGCAAATAACGGGCGTTTTGTAATCACGGGAAACGTGTTTCAGCTTCAGCGCGGCGGCATCCATTTTCTGCTTGTCGGTTTCTCTCTCATGCCCCGGCTCGGCTGCCAGTAATTGGATGTAGTCCAGGATAACAACCGGGGCTTTCCCGTGAAATTCCGTGTGATCCTTTACCAGCGTTTCAATCTGGCTTGCCGTGAGCGTTGAAAACGGTTCATGTATGAAGAGGTGCGGGGCAATTTCCTTTTCGTATATCTCTAATGCCCGTTGCAGGCGTTCCCCCCTCTCTGTGTAGAGTTCGGAAAAGGCCTGGTTTTCCGGCGTGTATTTCTCAAAATACTTTACCCCGGAAGAGGTCAAGGCGCGCAAATACTTGGTTTCTTCCTTTAGGTCGTTGTCCGACAAATGGCGCGCGGAAAGCCGGGAAATGCTTCTCGCGGTGAGTTCTACGGCGGTCATTTCCAGCGCGATAAATAGAACGTCATTTCCGGCTTGGGCTATGTTGTCAGCTACTTGGAGCATGAAAGCAGTTTTGCCCAGGCTGGGAATAGCCCCTATTGAGATTAGCCCAGGCGGCAAGCCCCCGGAAAAATGCCCATCCCCCAGCGCCATATCAAGAACGGGAAAGCCGGTCGATATTTTCGGCGTGGGGTTTTGCATGAACGTCTTTAATGATTTTACAAGGGCATCCCCGCTTTTTAGCTTGGCTTCATGTTCGGCCTTGCGCTCTTCAAGCGTCTTTTCTTTGGCCTGCTGGGCTTCTTGTTTGGTTTCTGTTTCTGCGGCCTGCTTGGCTTCTTGGGCGGCTACTATCCCGGCTTCGATCTCGGCTACTGCCTCGGCGGTGCTTTTCGGCTTGGCTGGTTCGGCTGCGCTTACAGATACTTGTTGATTGTCTGCCATAAGTCTGCTCCTTTGGCGTTGTTGTATATGGTTCGTTGAAAGTTCTTTTTGTCTTTGCGATACATCCCCGGCGTGCGTGATAATCTGGCGGGGTTCGATGTTGCGTGATCTATTTTCACGTTTTGAAACTTCCCCTTAAAAAAGCCCTCTTTAACCTCGGTTTTCCATTGTTCCAGGCTTTCTATTTTCTTCCCGGTCAAGGCTTCGGCATTTACAAGCGCGTGTATGCTTTTACTGCCGGAATAAGTGAGCGTGAAAACGGGCAAATGCAAGCCCCTAAAAAGGGGGATTTGTTGATCTAATGGCAGTTCGTCCGATTCAATAACCACAAATCGGAAAGCGGCTATATTGGCATCTGTTCGGAAACTGCCGGTTTTGTCTGCCCTGCCGGTTAGCGGGTTCGGAATGATATAGGGGTATGCCTCGCCCAGCTTCACTATATCGGCTTCGGTTTTGGCGGCGGTTATGGCATCCCGGAAGAATGTAAACCACTCCCCGGCCTGCTTCACATTGTCGGCCCCCTTGTCAAACTGTTTCCCTATGAATAAAAATTCCTCATCCCGGTAAAACGTCTTGAGGAAATACAAAATATCGGTCAAGGCTTCGCCCCCCTGCATCTGGGCGGGGTTTGCGTAGCCCATTGGGCGGGGTGTGCTGGCTTCCCATAGTTCCGGCGCTCTCATGTCAATACTTACCCCGCCAGCTTGAATATATGCTATGTTCAGCTTGTCTTTCATGGAATCATCAGCGGCGATCTTGTCGCGGTTTTTCTGTTCCACGGTGCGCGGCTTCGGCACCGTCGCGGAAATATGCCCCTTGCCGTCCGTGGCTTTCATTACTGCCCGTTCAACCTCTCCGGGCTTTACCTCGTTACCCCGTTCCAGGACGATAGCGGCGGCAACCTCATCCGGGGTCAAGCCTGCGTTTATGCCGGTATTGCAGGCGGCTAATATGGCAACATTCAGCCCTTGCCCTCTGTGCGGCAAATCCCTAACCATGCCGAAAAACTTTTGCTTGTGTTCCTCGGTTCGATCTTGTGCCGGTTCCACGGTGAAAGTGCCGTGTATATCTATGGGCTTTTCCGGCATTATCGTCTTTTCCTCGGTTCAATATCAAAACCGGTGATCTCGTTGCCGGTTTTCTTGATTCTGTACCCTGCTATAAGGTCGGTGCGCTTGAAATGTTCCAGGATAACAGTTACATCCTCAACAACCCGCTTCTTTTCGGCGCGTGTCATCGGACGCGGATTTTCTTCCCTCTTGGCGGGGTCTAAATCCAGTTCATCTATAACGCTTTTCAGCAAAATGCGCTTTATATCGTCCTCGTCTTTGCGCTCAATTCGCTTTATTTGCGTTACAAGGTAGTGCTTCATGGCTATAAAGTTTTCCGTGTTTTTCCGGGTGCGCTCTTTCCCGTTCGAGGCAATATATTTCACGTTCATGCACTCGCTGGGAATCGTCCGAACTTGCCGCATCAGCTGGGAACATAGGAAGAAAAGCGGCGGTCGACGCTTCGACATTAACCAGCCTTCGGCGGTTTGCCCGTTGTCATATTCAAGGGTTACACGGTCGGCCATTACTATGTTTCCCTCTAATTTCTTCAGTTCGGCTTTGTCGATCTTGAAGAGTTCGGAAACTTCTTTCGGAAAACGTATATCCCCCCACGTCTTGGAAAGCCGGTATATTGCATTATCCACTTTCTGTATGCACTCCGGCATTACAAACGTGTTAGGGTCTTGAATCCCGTTCATTGTGAGGTAGACGGTGCGCGGGGTTACTTTCCATATCCCAGCCGCCCAGAGTGAGCCTAAAGCATCCTCAACCGCTCTTTCATATTGCGTGATCCGGCGGTATGTTGTAAGCATCCCCTGGGGGATTTCAACAGAAACAAGAACTTTCGGCCTTTTTCGGACTACCTCAATAGCGGCGGTTCCGTTCGCTTCGCTTATCTGCTTGACCTTTTGTGCCGGTTTCGACATGGCAATTTTCAGCTTTTCCAGCCCGTGGAACGGTGCAACCGGCAAGGGTTCTATAAGCCTTTTGCCGTTCAGTTCCAGCGGCGGGGAATCTGTTTCCGTGTCAACATTGGCCCCGGCCTTGCCTGGTTCGATCTCGGCAAGAAAGTCTAAAAGCTTCTGCGTTTCTATCTTGGTTTGGTCTTGAACTTCCCGCAGCATGGCAAGCGCTTTTTGCCCGTATTGCGTCCGTATGGCGGCATCGGAAAACGTTTTCAAGAGGTTAATGCAAAACAAGGCGCGTATATCCGGCGCGATCTTTTCCCAGTCCATACCGACGGGGTCTTTGCTTGGTTCCCGCACAAAAGTGTTTCCATCTTGTTTCCAGCCGGAAGATAAAAGCCGCACTGCATCGGCAAGCGCTTTCAATTCCATTTGCAGCTTGTCGGTGATTACGGTTTGCCCTTTCTCCGGCGTGGCATCCGGCGGCGTGATCTCTTTGTTTTTCGGCTTGCGCGGCATGGTTACTTTGCCCCCTTGCTGGGCTGGGCTTTCAGCGTGGCCCCTTTGCCGGCTTTCCCTTTTTCTGTTTTGGCTTCTGCCGTGGTATTGCGTATATTCTCAATGGCGCGGGTAAGCACATCATGTATTTTATCATCCCGGCTTGAATCCCCCGCATCCGTAGCACTGGCGGCAACCTCGGCGGCGGTTTCTTTCCCGGCCTTGTGCATCTTCTCAATGGCGCGGATCAGCGTGGCGGCGTTTTTATCATCGAGGCGGCGGGAATATTCGGCATCCGTCATCTGTTCCACGGTGTGAGTTACAGAAACGCCATCCATGCGCGCCAGAACTGCAAGCCGGTCTGCGGTAATGGGCGTTACGGAAAGCGTGAGCCTGCGGCTTCTACGAATCTTCCCCGGTTTGCTTCGTTGCGTCCATCCGATTTTTTCTGTTTCTTGTTTCAGTTTTGCCATTTTTTACCTCGTTTTTTGTGTTGGGGTTTGGTTTGTGCGCTTATGAAATATACACCATATTCACATCATTTCAAGCGCCTTTTCAAAAAAAAGAGGCGTTGCCGGTTTGCTTCGCCTCTTTCTGCTTCATTCCGGGGCTTTCTGGCGTGAGTTATGGGCGGCACCCTCTCTCCGTCCATGTTCCCCGCTTGCCTGCCCCTGCTGGGCATTTCTCGCGGTGTTCGATCAGATTTCCGGCACTTCCGGCGATCTGTGCGGATTGTCTTTCGATATGATATGCTGCCTAAAAAGTTCCTGGCGCGTCCGGGTGAATCCTATCCCGCCCATATCCCCGGCAGGATCATAAAGGACATGGGCCGTATACATGGCCCCGCATCCGGCACATTCATCCGGGTTCCCACTTCCCAGCGCGCGCCGGGTGCAGTCATAAAACGCACTGCCGCACATCGGTATGCTATCCGTAGAAAAGCCCAGGGCAAGCGCGCAAATCTTCGCTTGTTCCGGCGTGGCTCCCCTCAAATAGTACGCCTTTGTTTTCCGTAGACGTATTGGGAATATTGTAACCCGGTTCAGCTTCGGCGTTTCGCTCGCCTCGATCATGGGCGTTTTGGTTTTCTTGGTTCGGTTCGGTTTCTTCATTCTGTAACCTCGTTTTGTGTTTCGCCGTTCAGTTCCTTTGTGATTTCGGCTTGAAAGTTCGACAAGCAGGAATCAAGCACTTTCAGCAGTTCGGCGGCCTTGCCTTTGGGCAGTTTCAGCGCGGCTATTGCTTTCCTCATCCCTGCCGGGAAAGTCTGCATAAATAGCCCCGTCAGCTTTTCGACATATTCCCGGCCTGCCTGCTTGTCATGCGTTTTTACGTTCAGTTCAGCAATACGGGCAAGGGCGCGGGTTTTCTCTATGCGCGCCTTGTCATATTCGCTTAGCGGTTCGGCTTCGTCTGGCTCCCCGTCCACGGCGCGCCAGTTCGCAACACGGCCCCGCACTCTAAGCGCCCTGCCTCGCTTTCCGTTCGTCTGCAAGCGTCCGGCGGTAATCATCCGGCGAATCTGCCGCGTCGATCGGCCGTATTTCTCGGCCTCTTCCTCAACCGTTCGCCATTCTTCGGCCTGCTTGTTCATACTGCCCCCAGCGTTGCAAGCGCGTCCATGATTGCCGGTGCCTTGGGATCATGCTGGCGCTTTTCCCATTCGGCTTCTATCAGCACTTCAACCGCGTGATTTGAACTTGCCCCGGTCAACTTGGCAAGGGCAAAAAGGCGCGTTGCCGTTTCCGGCCTCAACTTTAGGGCTACGCGGCGGGTTCGCCTTTGGCCGTTTACCTCGGCGCGTGCCTGCCAGCGTGCGGCCTGGTTCATGTTCGTTTTGTGCTTGGTTCCGTTCATTTTCGTTTTCTCCTTTTTTTCAAAAAATAAACGCGCCTTTTTCGATTTCAGTAAGCAAGCGCGTGGCGACATCATTTAGGCGCTTCAACTGGTTTACAGATTGAGATTGTAATTCCTCAACCCTCGGCATTGATACCGGGGCATCGCTGCCGCCTCTCGCTATAAGGCTATTTACCCTCGGCGCGAAGTCCTGAATATTCGGCATCGCGGCACCGGCTAACGCCTGCATATCAAAACGCATATTTGTAAAACGCAAAACATTTGCACGCTCTTCCGGGGTTAATTCTTCCCCCTTTTTCTGCGCGGCGGCTAATAGGGCTTCTTCCTGGCTTGCCTGCCTGCCTCTGCCCATTACCTTTAATGCCTCGCTTCGGTAATGTTGTTTTTCATTCGCCTGGGCGTATTGTTCCCGCTTCAAGCGTTCGAGGTCGGCGCGTGCAGCGGCTTCGGCTCGGCGCGCCTCATCTTCGGCGCTTCGCTGCCGTTCGGCGTTGTACTGTTCGACCGCCTTTGTTTCTTCCTCTATGGCCTTGCGGGATTGCTGGGACGTGGTTTTCAGTTCGGCGGCGTGTTCTGCCTCGGTTTTCTTGCCGGTTTCCCGTAGATTGTTCAGCTTGTTTTCAAGGTCTATTTGCTCTTGCAGTGAGGCGGCAACCTTTCCCCAGCCGGATATTTCGCTATCCGTTGTTGCCCCCTCAAGCCGGGATTGTGCAAACGCCAGTTTTTCCGGCGTGCTCATTTTCATGTAATCCCATTTGGTTTGATGTACCTTGTTTCTGTTCCAGGTAATGGCATCCCATCCCTCTTGATACCACGGGCCATAAATAAGGTCTTCGGCATCCTTATTTGAAAGCAGGGCCTTGTTTTTCAGCTGGTTTTCAATAGACTGCATCATCTGGGCTTTCTGTGCCTCGTTCATGCGTCTTTCGGCTTGTTCCAGGCCTGCCATTTTCCCCGTTGTTTCATCGATCACCACGCCAAAATCTTTGTAGCGCTTGGAAAGCAGTTCGACAAGATACGCGGCCTCGGTTTTTTCCTCGTTCGACAAGCTTTCCTGCTGGTTCAGTTCGTTAAGCCTTTCCATATAGGCGGCTTCTTCGCTCTGGGTTTCTTTCAGCTTGTCAAAACGTTTTTGTTCCAGGTCAATTTGTGCATGAAGCTTTGCCTCGTATTCTTCAGCGGATACGGTCAAATGATCCCATACCGTCTTGCCCACGGCAAGCAGCGCGCCAAATGCGGCGGCAAGCATGGCAACCGGCCCCGAAGCAACCGAAGAAATCACTTTCCCGGCGGCTCCGAATGATCCGGCGATCTCCCCGGAAACGGCTTTCATCACGTTTCCGGCGTTGCCCACATCCTGGCCGAACTTTTTTATAGAGTTCGACATATCCCCGGCGGCGGCGGCGGTTTGCCGCCTTACATCTTCAAGCGTCCTTTTATAATCGGACGCATCCAGCGATATTTTACCCGTTGCCGGCATAAGGCATCACTCCTTTTCCGGCTGGGTTCCGGCCTTGTTCCCGGCATCAATTCCGGCATCATTGGCGGCGGCAGGGGTTCCCGGTTCGGCATCCGTTGCCGGTTCCGATACGCCAGCGGTTCCCGGCATGGCCTGCGGTTTGTTTTCCTGGGCATCTTCGCCAGCGGTGGCGGGATCAGCTTCGGCATCAGTTCCGGCATGGCTTTCCAGTTCGTTTTTCATGGTGGCGGCGGCCTTGTTCATTTCCCCGGCAACCAGCTTGAAAGCGTTTTCGATCATCGCGGCTTGCATGGTTCCCGCTTCAGCAAGGGCATTTTGCAGGGCGGCAACAACAATGGAAACCCCGGCTTTCATCCCTGCCAAATATGCGTGGTAAACGGTGGCGGCTGCCGGATCAGCAGGCGCGGCCGGCGGGGCCTGCATGGCATCGAGGAAAGCGTTTTTCGTTTCGGCGGTTTCAACTGTGTTTTCGTTCATCGGTTCGATCTCCTTATGTTGGTTTTTTGGTTCATACGGTCATACTTTAGCACTGTAACACACAAAAAACAACCGGCGAATGTTACGACTTAAAAAATATTTTCGCACTCATGCAACCGGCTTTTTGCGTGGTTTCTGTAACTCCCTCATATTAGGACGCTTTGACAAATTGTTAAAATCGCGGAAAATGTCAACCTTGAACGCCACACCTCAAAACGTACCCCCCTTTAAACAGTACCTTGGCACTTCGGCCCCCTGCCCCCCTCGGCAGGGGTTCGGCAGGGTTCCCCGGCTGGCATGGCTGGCGGGTTCCGGCCTTTCATGGCATCCGGCGCGATCCTGGGCAATCTGGCGGCACTTATGGCGCGGCGTGGCTCTGCGTCCGTCTTGGCGGCTTTCATGCGTCTGCGTGGCTTGCGCGCGTTTTCTTTTTGCCGCCTTGGTTCATCTTCCCCGGTTCAGCCTCTTATCAGCATGGGCCGGAGCAAGCGCGGGGGCCTTGCCCGGTAGCGCGAAGCATCCGGCAAGGTA
>LXOW01372627.1_pt1 | contig 10980 bp, 9 predicted proteins | sample 1368591 | NCBI WGS metagenome assembly LXOW01 (sample SAMN04884650, study PRJNA319009) | bovine gut metagenome | isolation source: Cow rumen | host: Bos taurus | place: Italy: Legnaro (PD) | collected 2014-07-09
AAAATAGTTTCAACTTTATGCTTAATATTTTTTAATTTCAAATTGACTGTTATGACTTTTCCTGCAATAATTTCATCAGAACAAAGTATTTCAATATGTTCTTCACCCAAATCCTCAGCTCTAACACTATTAATTAATATTGTAGTTACTATAAAACAAATAATTAATAATAACACAATAATTAATTTTTTATTAAAATATTTCAAAATATCACCTCCTCCTTTATAATTTCTTTATTAAATATTCTTTTCTTACTTATTTTTAATCATTTGTATACATTTCGAATTTATATCTAACACCACCTGAACGCTGACCACTAATAACCAATGGCATTCTACTGACATCTATACCTGAGATAATTCCGAACTCACGGCTTACATCACATGCTAATCTAAAAGCACCTACAGGATTATGTTTTCTATCAGTAATATTATGACTTGTTTCCTCTTTAGCTATACTTACTAGCTCATTAGTATCTATAGCAGTAAGTGTACCATCACCATAATTTTTTTTATTTTTATTTTTAATATCCCCAACAACAACAGCTCTTAGCTCTATAGGTGTTTGATTTCCTTTTATTAATTTAATTATCATATTTGTTCCTACTAATTCATCATCACCTAATTCATAAAGAACACTTTCTCCAGATGTATCAACAACTAATTCACCATTAGAAACAATTATTTTATCAGCATTTGTAATTAGATTACTTCTAAGTGTTGCAACAGTTGTTCCAGGATANNACTCATCACCATCTTTATATTCAGTTTCCGGACCTTCACCAGTCTCTGCATTTAATTCATAGACTTCTGGTCTTTCTCCAATAAAATATTTTGTTGATTTTAAGTATAATTTTTCTTCCCAAACAGCATATAAGTTTAACTCTGCATCAGTTGTATATGTATCACCAGGGTTGTAATCCACTGTTCCCGTAGGAGTTGTAGACCATCCCTTAAAGATATAACCATCTCTTTCTGGTACCATATCACTTAATACAATATCTTCACCATTTAATTTATATTGGTTTGCAGGTATATTGCTTATTGTTGTATCATCTGAATTTTGATCATATATAATGTCAAAACCATCTAACTTATTATAAATTGTAATATTTACTTCAGATTCATCATATGAAGTTATTACTGCTTGATCTCCCATTAGTTTTTCAACCGTATCAATTACATATGTTATCTCTTCATCAGGATCTGTTCTTTCTTTTTCTTTAAATGTAATGTCAATAATTGTATATCTATCGCTTATTGTATATCCATCTGCAGCTTTTGTTTCTTCTATAACATAAGCATATGGTCCTAAGTTTGTATTTACTGTTGATGGAACCTTTATATCTTTTATTAAAATGTTACCATTCTCATCTGTTGAAGCCGTAAATGCTTGGCCATTTTCCAACATTACTTCAAATGTTGTACGATCTGTAATAGGTTCTGATGTAATTTCATCAAGTTTTTTAATATTTAAGCTATAAGTTCCAAAGTTTTCAGATCCATAACCATATTCAGCTTCTTCATTTTCTACTGTAAATTCTATAACATTATCTGTTATAGTAGATATAACCGTATCTGTTCCTGTAGTTACAGTAACACTATCTATAATTACTTTACCATCAGCTGGGTCTATTACAAATTTAATATTAATATCATATTCATTTGTATTTAAGAAATATCCGTATGGTTGAGCAATTTGTTTTAACTTATAGNNCTTTTATACCAAATTCTGAAACATCAGGTATTGGTAATCCACTAATTTCTAATAAACCAGTTTCGTAATTTAAATCATATTGTGTAGTTCCATCATCATCTGTTAATTCAAATAATGCAGGTCTACCTATAATTAAATTACCTGTGTTTTTATCAACATCTGATATAGAAAGTTTTATACCACCTAAAATCCCATCATCTTTATTTCTAACATTAACAGCAACTAAAGTACTTTTTGTCTCTAATAAATCAAAATATGCTGTATCTGGATTACATACATATGAAATCTCATTATATCCTAAACTACTACTAAATGTAACATCCAAATTATATTCATCTTGAACTTTTATATATCCATCTGGAGGAATAATTTGTTTAATTTTAAATCTATATTCCCCTTCTTCTTCTGGAGCCTTTAATGCACTTAGTACTGCACGACCATCATCTTCAGTTGTTACTGTTCCTAATAACTCATCTACTCCATCTTTTACTAAATATACTTCAAATGTTGAAGTATTAGAATGAATTCTTTCTTTTGTATCTTCACTAACAATATTAATAATAAAATCATATCTACCTTTTTGTAATTCATCTTGTGGTTTTACATATACAGTTTTCTTTGCTGTTTCATCAAACGCAAAGTTTTCATCTGTTCCTATTAATGTAAATATTCCTGATTGTCTATCTCTAATAAACTCAATTTGATGAGTTTTATTATCAAGTTGGAATCCATCTGGAGCTGTTATTTCCGTATAAACAACCTTAATTCTTCCGTATCCATTAAATTCAGGACCAGTTATAATACCATCTTCATTTGTAGTATCAAACCAACTTCTTTCAACTCCATATTCTTCTTTTACAGTTATTTGGAATGTAGCATTTGGAATTAAGTAATCATATTCACCATCATGTATACTATGTTTTTCTAGTACTATATTATATGGATCTAAATATCTTTCTTTTTGATTTTTAACCTCAATACCAAATTTCTTACCATTTATTGATCCTTCTACTACTTTTGTAACATCAAGATCACTTTCTACATTAACAGCTTTTATATTACCACTTGAATCATACTTAACGGCTAATACAATATCTCCAATATTTTCAAATCCTAAAATAGGATCTTGTGTTATTGTATACACAACTTCTTTTCCAGCAACAGGACAACCAATTCCTACTGATGTATTACCAGCATCATCAGTCATAGGGAATGCTTTGTTTAAACCTGTTAAAGATGTAGAACTCTTTGTTCTAACATAAGAAGTAATTCTAAATTTAGAATTTTGTAATGGATTTACTGTAGAAATATAACTTGATGATTCTACATCATATGATGTTTCTTCATAACAATTATATATATCTAAAGTAACTCCTGGATTATTTTCAACAACTATAGTAACAACTCTATTACTATTATCAATTTCAACATCTAATCCATCATCATTAACTAAACTAATATTTGGCTTTTTATTAAATCCATCAGAATCTAATATATAATCAACTTGTAATTCAACTGTTCCAGAAGTTTGACTAGTGAATTCATATCCAGTTGCTAATCCAATTTGATCAACATCTACGGTTACAGTATTTTCTGCTTTTAAATCATTTGAGATTACAACACCTTTTTCTACAACCAAACTTCCGATAGAAAAATCACCTGTTAATTGTCCATCCATAGCTTGTAATTGTGTACCATCGTTGTGTCTTATATCAATATTAAATTTAGAACCATTTATTCTCTTTTTAGTTACTGAATCTCTTGAAACCACTTTAATATTATATGTTAAATACTTAGGTAATGGATCTTCTGTATCAGGATCTATAGTTGGTTCTTCAGGAATTTTATTTCCTACTAAAACAACTATACCATTTTTATTATTTGGATTAACAGCTGTTTCAACATTAGGAGAATTATCTCCTTTATTTACAAGTTGTCCTGTAATATCAAAGTCTACATATACTTCAAATTGATTAATATCTTCATATCCGTCAGGTTTTACAACCTCATCAAAAACGTATACCATTTTTTTATTTTGAGGTGTTGTACCTAAATCAAAATGTAAGTATCCTTCACTATCTGTAGTATCATCTACACCTGTAGTTGTTACTAATTTTTCTGATGGTAATACTTTATCACCATCATTATCTAATTCATAAGATTTTATTTCAAATACAACATCTGATAAACTTGCACCAGATTTCATATCATATTTATTAACATCAAATTCATATTTTGTTTCATTCAAGAATGTAACGTATACAAGACCTGCTTCTTCATCAACAGATATAGTTACATTACCATCTGAAGCACTTTGATCATTTATATATCCTGGAGTACTTGGGTTAAGTTTTAAACTATATACTCCTGTACCTTTATCTAGAACTATATTAACCAAATTGCTTAAATCAGCTCTATAACCATTACCAATTTCATCTTCTGCAACATCTAAATTAATTGTTCCAGAACCTTCATTTCTTGACAATAATGTTTGTCCTAAATCATTTGTTGCAGGTACTGTTTTAGTAGCACCATCAATTAATACTTTGTATTTTGTTCCTTTAACCCCTAAGCTTGTATNNACTTCCATCTTCATTATAAATAATTGTAAAGTCCATATCTTTTATTTTTCTATATGTAGCTGGAACATTTTTCTCAATTACTTTATAATTAACTCTTCTTTTTTCAACAGATTTTTCTACATTATCTACAACACCAGAGACTGTTCCATCTCCATCTAAATTACTTTGTGTTATATAATTTTTAACATCTGTTACTCCCGTATCTATATCAGTAATTTGCACTTCATAATTTATATCATTAATACCTTCTTCAGTATCATAATCTAAATTGACAATACCTATATTAACATCTTTTGGTTCGTTAGAAACTTCTAATACCATTGATTTAGTACCATTATATATACTAGGTTTTATGTATAACATACTATTTTCACTTAAAACAGTATAACTATCTATATTACCTTTTTCATTGTATTTAACGCTAAATACCATTGAAGCACTATTAGAACGATATCCACTTATAGTATTTGTTTGAGTAAGTGTATACACTACAGTTTCATTTGGATGAACTTCACCAATTGATGTTGCTGCATTACCATTTTCATCAGTTACTAATGCTCCTGATGCACTTTCACCCTTGTCACTTGTAAGAGTAAAGTTACCACCTGTTAATCCTACAGTACTATAAAATGCATCTGTTAATTTAATGCTTGCATTAAATCTAGGAATATTTTTAACAACAAACTCTAAATCAACTGTATTTACCCCTCTTATACCAGCTTCAACACTTGCTGTACTTTGAATTTCAAAATATTTTTCATATCCACGTTCTACATGTACATCACCAATAGTACCATCTGTATTAAAATGAACATACATTTTAATATTTGTTAATGGTATATACCCATCAATTCCACCTACTTCTGATAAAGTATAAACTACATCAGCACCTGGATGAATTCTTCCTATAGCAGTAGTACTTCCTGAATTAAATTCTTTTGTTTCATGTTTACTTGATTCAATATTAAATTTAACATTTAATTTTTCACTTGAATCATATATATCTTGTTTGTTTAATTTAATTTTGAATTTTCTATCTAACTTAATTGTTAAATAAACAACATTATCTTCTGCAGTCCATTCTGCATTTGGAGCATCACCAAATGTATTATTAGATAATACTTTAACAGAACCAATTCTTCCTATATTGTTGTATAATACATCAATATTTATTTGACCTGGTAAGTAATATCCGTCAAATTTTGAATCTGGGAAACTTACACTTAATTTATAATTACGTCCAGATTCAGCAACATTCGCACCCCAATATATCTTTGAACATCTTCCTGCTGCATTTGTTCTAATATCAGAATTAAACAAATCAGATTGGAAATATGCTCTTTGTGTAGCAAATGGATTAATTGATATATCTGATAAAGGTGTTCCAGTAACTCTATNNACCATTCTAAATCAATATAACCATTATGAATATTGTTAGCAGAAACATAATTTGATACATAAGCATTCTCAATGCATCCATTTTCATCATATTCTACTGTTATTTCAGCCAATTTTCTTTGGAAATACTTATCCATAACCGTAGGTCTATATTGTTGATAATACCCTTCTATAGGGGCAGACTCTTCATATAATCTAAATATTCTTTTTTTACTTCTTTCAGTTCTTGCTGTAGGAACATAATCATGTGATTGAGATTTTCTATATACATTTCCGGAAGCATGGGAATTATTACCTATATATCCTTCTGTAATCCAATCACTAAAAGTTTCTTCATCAAGGTATCTAGAAGTACTTAATGTCATTCTACCTTCTAGGATATCTCCAGTATACATATCTTGAGCTTCTAATCTAGTATTTAAAGTTTTATAGAATTTTAATCTAACAGCAACACCATATCCTGATGGTTCAGCGGATACATAACGGCCATCTGCCAAACATCCAAATCCATCAATAACACCTGTAAGTAATTGTGTACTAACCACTCTACCATCTTCATCAAAGTTTACTCTAATTAAAATATGATAACTTTGTGTAGCTCTTACTGAGCCAGTATACCATTGATATCCAGCAGGAACATCTTTAAGAACTATTCTTAAAACTCTGCTTCTATCTTTTTCAGTATATTTTCCTAATAATTGAAAGTCCTCACCAATAGCTACATCTGAATAACCATTTCCGTCTCTATCTGCACCTGTACACAAATATTTATATCTATCATCTGAATAAGTTTTTTCTTCGTTAACTTTTTCTATATCATATTCATGATCACTAACATNNTCAACTGCTCTTAAATGAACACCAAATTCTTTTATTGGATTATTTTCAATTTCTATATTAACATTGAAATTATCAACATCAACACTTTTAATTGTTGCAAATCCTGCGGCACTAGCACCACTATCATCTGATATTATGCTCCATGATCCACTTTGGATTTTACCATTATTTTTAATATGTAATTTAATAATAATGTCACATTCAATTCTTTCATAATCTACAGATTTTGTTACTTGATGAATTACATATTTAATATTTTTATTACTTAATGCTCTATCCATAGGAATTGTTGTTTGACCATTTACATCTGTAACACCACTATTTGAAAAATTTAGATCTGTATTTGAATCATATTCAAATGCAGTAACTTTATATTCAACATTTTTAATTTTATTAACTGTAACTGCACCTGAATCATCAACAGTTGTGTTTATATTATCAATATTAATGTTAACTAATGGTGAACTCTTTATTTCTAGATTTACAGCAAAGCTACCTGTAGTGCTTGTAACTGTATCTACTGTTGCGCTTGCAAATCTATTTCCTTGTAATAATGCACAACTACCAATAGATCCATCAGCATTAAATTGAACTTCTATTTTAATGTTTTCTTCCATTCTTTGATATCCATATGCAGCTTTAGCTTGTGAAATTTCATATACAAAAGGTGTACCTCTTTGACAAGTATTAACTCTTAATATAGCTTCTCCTAAATCATCTGTTGTAACATTTTCAATTCCATCTCCAGATTCNNTGTAACACTCTTGTAAAAATCAACATTATGAATTTGAAATCTTATCTTAGGTACATTTGTTATTTTTACATTAATAGTAAATCTATCTGTAGCATTTGCAATAACGCTAATTCCATAAGCATTTGCATAATCATCACCATGTCCAGAAATTACTTTAACTGAACTTGGTATAACATATCCGTTTGTATCAAACATAACTTCAACTTCTATTGCTGATTCTAATGATTGATAATCTCTAGATGGGCTTGTTTCAGTAATTGTATAAATAACTGGAACTCCTGCTGCTAAAGTATTCTTTTTCTCATCTAAATGAGCTGTTCCGACACCATCAGCTTGTGTTGTAACAGTTCCTGATGCACCTAAAGTTGATGTTACACTATAATTACCACCTTGTATCTTAACTGTATTATCAAANNAGAAGAAGGGCAAATAGCTGATACATCAATCAAATCAGGTTCTGTACAATTATCAAGTGTGACATTTACAATTTCACGATTAGAACCATAATATACAATAATATCAAAATCATCAACGCTTACATATCCTTCTGCATGTGTTTTTTGATGTATTTTATATCTAACATTAGAATTAGCTTCTCCATGAGCACTTCCTAAAATTGATGTTATTCCTGTTAAATCTACATCTGCATTTATAACAGTACCATTTTCAGTAGTAATCTCAAATTTTGAATTTCCGATTCTATCGCCTGTATAATAATCACTATTTAAAATTTGAATTCCTTGTTTTGGTGTAACATAGTTTGTTAATTTTATACTTTTATCTCCAGTAACAACTAAATTCAAATGACTATAAGATGAAATTACATGAGAATTAATGTTTNNGTAGTAGTTAATGTATACATTGAAGTAGAATCTTTTAATGCATATCCAACTTGAACATCAACATTTTCTGTTGTTGGATTGAATACTCCAATACCATCTAAATTTACAGATGGTGTAATTTTATAAGATACTCCTGTTACCTTATCTCCTGAAACTGTATCAATAGTTNNGGTTCTTCAGGATATACATAAACATTTAATACAACATCAAATATATCTTTTGGACTTACATCCATTTCTACAGTGGCATTTTTTTCCTCTTGAGTTTTATTAACATTTATTCCTGCTATTTCCCATGTTCCACCAGCAGATGGATTTCCATACAATGGATCAGTTTGTAAATCTAATGTACTTGAATCCACTTTAGTCTCACTATCAAATGCAACATTTAATTTAAAGTCTTCATGAGGTTTATAATATAAAGGCACATTATTATTTGTTAAATAGTAATTTAAAACCTCATCTTTATAGTTTGAGCCAACTACAACTTCTTGCGCATCAAATAAGTTACGAGTATTTTTTTGTGCTCCTTTTGATGATGTAACTTCATATTGGTATGAACCAACACTTTCACCAGTTAATGCATTAATTGTATTTACTTTAATATCAAATGTATTTAATTCATAATCAATTAATTTAAGCCTATATTCATTTTTCAAAGTACCTGAATCCGTAACATAAGTTCTAACTTTTTCTAAAACTGCTCTATTTAATGTACTATCCCCACCAGAAATACTTAATTCAATTTCTCCTGTTTCAGTTATATTTTCAACCGTCAATACCTTTGTATAAGGATCTTTAGAATATCCTAATGGCGCTACATCTTCTGTTATTTCAATTTGTGTACCAACATTTGCAAAAACTCCTGGTAATTCAACATAATCATTATCTATATCAACTTTATTATTTATAAATGAACCATCTGGTCTTACTGTTTTTACAATATATTTTGCACCATCTAATCTGTCTTCTTTATCATTTAATTTAAATAAATCAATAGAAAGATTTCCAATATCATCATTATTTCCGCGTAAAGTAGCAATTACATATGATTCATAACCAATATCCGTCATATCTCCATTAAATTCTTTACTTTTATCTATAATTAATGAATTTCCTAGTGTTGTTTCAACCCTTTTTCCTTCAAAATATTCCTTACTTGGATTATACCAGTATTCAAATATAAATTTAACTTTTGAATTTTCTTTTTCAATTCCTGTAACTGGATCATATTCAACAACATATAATATAAATCTTGGTTCACTTACTTCACTTACACGTCTTACTGGTAATCCTTTTAGAACTATAGTACCNNATGATCAGAATTTGATAATGGAACCGGAGAATGAGGATCACCACATGTTTCAATCCAACTACCATATTTAACTCCATCACTTAAAAATCCGTCCGCTTGTCCAATTTCATCACCAACAGTAGTACTTGAACCTGTTAAATCACTATAAGCTTCAGAATAAATTCTAACTGGTAAACCTGCAATAAGACCTCCACTCATATCCTGTTTAATAATTGTAAAATCTAAATAAATATCATCTTTATTTGTTTTTCTACTATAATCAGTAACTATTACTTTATTTCCATCAAGAACAACATCTGTTATATCTGAATCTACTAATGATAATACTCNNTGTTTTTGAGATATTCTAACTATAATTTTATCAGCATTTACTAAACTTGTTTCTATTTTTCCATTTACATCAGTTTCTCTATTTTTAAGATCTCTTACAAATGATTGTCCAGAAGCAACAGTTGATTGAATATTAATATTATATTTAGCCCCCTCTAATGATATAGATGGATCATCTTTATCAACTAAATTTATTTCTAATTTAGATTTATATTCTTCTTTTAATATAGCTCCTAAATTTGCAATTCCTTCATAATTTGTGTATATCCCTTCTGGATAAACATTAATTCCTTCTAGACTTAAAACAGGATCTACTTTTGTACTTGCTCCACTCCATATATTACCTATTATAGCAAGATCTCCATCTTCATTAAATTGTAAACTTATTTCTGCAATTTCTAAATTTTTATATATTACTGATAATCCACTTACAACTTCAATTGAATATGGATAAACTCCAGTAGGTTCATTATCGACATGGAAAGATGCAATACCATCAATATCTGTTGTTCCAGTATATTCTTTGTTATNNGAATAAATATATCATTTTCTTCAGAATCAGATAAACGTACTTTTAATAAATTTCTATCTAATCTCTTTTTATTATATAAATTAACAACAACTTTATTATCAACTGAATACGCAAATGCATCAACAGGATTTAATGATGTCATATTATATGCTTGCACTACGCTTTGTACTGAACCACCAGTTCTATATATAACAATATTTTTAGGTTCTTCATCTTTAACATATCCAGTTTTTGCTTCTAATTGTGTAACTTTTAATTGTACATATCCAGAACCAGGTGTACTAATTTTTATANNTTTCTTTGAGTTATACCATATGTAACATTTTCTATTTCATATTCAGCATCATCAAGTTTTATACTTGTATCCTCTTCATCAAACAAATTTATTTCAAAATCAAATGCATCATCCATCAAAGCCTTATTTCCAACATTTACAACAACGTAATTTGGACTAATTCTAGCCACATCAACATTATCATTATATTCTTTTTCGATACCATCTACTACTACTAAACCATTATCATCAAATGTTATTCTAATTGTAGCATTTCCTATTGATTTATATCCTGTAACTGTTGTCATTTGAGAAAGAATATATTCATATTTTCCTTCTTTTGGAATAGCTGTAGGATATATTATAACTTTACCATCTGCGCCTGTTGTACCATAAAT
>LXOW01436300.1_pt1 | contig 10979 bp, 3 predicted proteins | sample 1368591 | NCBI WGS metagenome assembly LXOW01 (sample SAMN04884650, study PRJNA319009) | bovine gut metagenome | isolation source: Cow rumen | host: Bos taurus | place: Italy: Legnaro (PD) | collected 2014-07-09
TATATTCCCGACCATTGGAAGGGACGTGAGTTTATATCTGGCTTCAACGGCTCGGCAGGTACAGCCGTGGTCACCATGACGAGTGCTGCCCTGTGGACGGACTCCCGTTATTTTATCGCAGCCGAGGAACAGCTGAGTGGCACAGAGTTTCAGCTGATGAAGCTGAAGATGCCCGGCACACCCACCATCGCCGAATGGCTGGGAAAGGAAATTCGCAATACCAAAAACTCCTCCGAAGTTGGCATTGACGGTATGGTGAATTCCGCCAACAGTGTAAAAGCAATGATAGCCGACCTGCGTAAGGAAGGGGGCATTACCGTGCGTACGAATTTTGACCCGCTGGCCCGCATCTGGCATGACCGTCCGGCTATTCCCGGCAACCCCGTGGAGATTTTCCCGATGGAGTTTGCTGGTGAGACCACGGCTTCGAAGCTGGCACGCATCCGTCAGGCCTTGCGCAAGCAACATGCGGATGGTATGTTGATGTCGGCTTTGGACGATATAGCCTGGACCTTGAACCTGCGTGGTACCGACGTACACTGCAATCCTGTCTTTGTCAGCTATCTGCTCATCTCGTCGAAAGATGTCACCCTATATATTAATAATGTGAAGCTGACGCCTGAGGTAACGGCCTATTTGCAGGAGAACGGCATACGGGTGGATGCTTACGAGAATGTGGCCCGTGGCTTGAAGGACTATTTTGAGTACAACATCCTACTCGACCCAGACGAGGTGAACTATACACTTTACAAGGCTGTCACCCGTGAGATTGTAGAGGAGGAATCTCCCGTGAAACGGATGAAAACCGTTAAAAATGCTACGGAAATTGCGGGTTTTAGAAAGGCGATGCTGAAGGACGGCATCGCCATGGTAAAGTTTCTGAAGTGGCTCGACGCACGTTTCCCCCCATCTGCTGCTGAGTCAAACGATGCTGTCCCGACAGCTACCGCTGAACCAATCACAGAACTCACCGTCGACCGCAAGCTCACCGCCCTGCGTGCTGAGCAGCCCCTCTATCGTGACATATCTTTCGACACCATCGCCGGCTATGGCGACCATGCCGCCATCGTCCATTATGAGCCGACTCCAGAGACCGACATCCCCTTGCAACCTCGGGGGCTGTTGCTGCTCGACAGTGGTGCACAGTATCTTGATGGCACTACCGACATCACGCGCACTATCGCCCTCGGCCCGTTGACCGACGAGGAGCGGAGAATCTATACGCTGGTGCTGAAAGGCCATATCCAGATTGAGCTGTGCAAGTTCCCCAGCGGCAGCAGTGGCACCCAGATTGACATTTTGGCCCGCAAGGACATGTGGCGCGAGGGGCTGAACTACCTGCATGGCACGGGTCACGGTGTAGGTACCTATCTGAATGTACATGAAGGTCCCCACCAGTTCCGCATGGAGTGGAAACCCGCTCCGCTGGTGGTCGGCATGACCATCACCGACGAGCCGGGCATCTATCTGGCCGGTCGCTGTGGTGCCCGTACGGAGAACACCCTGCTCATAGTGCCTTACAAGACTACTGAGTTTGGCGAGTTCCTACAGTTTGAGCCGCTCACACTGTGCCCCATCGACAAGCGGCCTCTCATCTTGGAGATGCTCACCGACGAGGAACGCCAGTGGCTGAACGACTATCATCGGTTGGTCTTCGATCGACTTTCTCCTAGTCTCGCGCCTGACGAAGTGGCGTGGCTTGCCGATGCCTGTGCCCNNTTGATTAATTTATTTGCTTTTTTGATAATTTAGCAGTAACTTTGCACCCTAAATGTGCATAAAAAAATAAGAATTAAATACATTTTATGAAAAAAAGACTAGCTATGCTTTTGGTGGGCTTCTTCCTGTCATTGGGAGCTGCCCTGGCCCAGAATCACATCTCGGGCACGGTCTTCGAGGATAACGGAGAACCGTGTATCGGAGCAACGGTCATGATTCAGGGCACCAAGCAAGGAACGAAGACTGATGTGAACGGAAAGTTCAGCATCTCCGTTCCCTCTGGGAAAAAAATTGTGATTAGCTACATCGGTATGGTTACGCAGACCCTCACGCCGAAGAACGGCATGAAGGTGACGCTGAAGACCGATGCCCACACCGTGGACGAAGTGGTGGTGACGGGTATCCAGAAGATGGACAAGCGTCTGTTCACCGGTGCTACGACAAAGATTGATGCCGAGCAGACCAAGCTCGACGGTGTGGCCGACGTGACCCGTGCACTCGAAGGACGTGCCGCCGGTGTGTCGGTGCAGAACGTGTCGAGCACCTTCGGTACTGCACCGAAGATTCGCGTGCGTGGTGCAACATCTATCTATGGCTCGTCAAGCCCCCTCTGGGTGGTCGATGGCGTGATTATGGAGGATGCAGTCAATGTGGATGCCGACGACCTGTCGAGCGGTGATGCCACAACGCTGATTTCCAACGCTATAGCAGGTCTGAATGCTGACGATATTGAGTCGTTCCAGGTGCTGAAGGACGGTTCAGCCACCTCCATCTACGGAGCACGTGCCATGTCGGGTGTGGTGGTTATTACCACGAAGAAAGGACGTGCCGGACATAGTAGCATCAACTATACGGGTGAGTTTACCTACCGCCTGAAGCCCAGCTATAGCGACTACAACATCTCGAACTCGCAGGAGCAGATGGGTATCTATAAGGAGATGGAGGCCAAGGGATGGCTGGAATTCTCGCAAGTGGCCAATGCTTCCTCGGCTGCCCTCTATGGAAAGATGTATGGCTTGATGGACACCTACAACCCCACCAAGGGCGATTTTGAGTTGCACTATACTGATGCAGACATTGCACGTTACATGCAGGAAGCAGAATACCGTAATACAGACTGGTTCGACCTGCTGTTCAATAACAATATCATGCAGACCCACTCCATCAGCGTCAGCAGTGGTACCGACCGTAGCAGCATGTATGCTTCGCTGTCGGCCATGGTTGACCCGGGCTGGACGAAGGACTCGAAGGTACAGCGCTACACTGCTAACATCAACGCCAGTTACAAACTGTCGAAGAATCTCACTGCCACGCTTCGCACAAATGGCAGCTACCGCGACCAGACGGCTCCCGGTACGCTGAATCAGAGTACCGACGTGGTGTCGGGTGCTGTCAGCCGCTCGTTCGACATCAACCCCTTCAGCTATGCGCTGAACACTAGCCGCACGCTTGACCCCTACCAGATGTACACCCGTAACTACGCACCCTTCAGCATCTTCCATGAGCTGGATAATAACTACATCGACATCAATGTGATGGACTTGAAGTTCCAGGGCGAGTTGGAGTGGAAGCCCCTGCGCGGCCTTTCTGTCAATGTGCTGGGTTCATACCGAGTCAACCGTTCGGCCCGCGACCATTCCATCACTGACAGTTCGAACCAGGCTGAGGCCTATCGTGCCGGAGTGGACAACCCCAATATCATGTACTCGAACCCCTACTTGTACAGTGATCCCGACAAACCCAACTCGCTACCCATCTCGGTAATGCCCAGCGGTGGTATCTTCATTGAGAATCTGAACCAGGTGAAGCAGCTCGACTTCCGTGGCACTATTAACTATAACCACGTGTGGTCGGTGAATGATGTGGAAACCCATATCTTTAGCGCATTGGCAGGTATGGAGGCCAACCGTGCCGACTATGATGCCCGTGAGCATCAGGACTACGGCGTGAACTACAACATGAACCGCATTGTAACCATCACGCCTGATTTCTACAAGCAGGCCAAGGAGGAAGGCACCGAACTGACATCGTTCTCACGTTCGTGGAACCGTCGCCTAGCTTATTTCGGTAATGTGAACTATAGCTACAAGGGCCGCTACTCCACCAACTTCACTGCCCGCTACGACGGCTCAAACCAGTTGGGTAAGAGTCGCCAGAGCCGTTGGCTGCCCACTTGGAACGTGTCGGCATCGTGGAACGCTCATGAAGAGCCGTTCTTCAAACGCTGGGCCGAGAACACCAACCAGGCTTTCTCCCATGCCACGTTGCGTCTGAGCTATTCACTGGTAGGTGAGCAGACGGCCGCCTCGAATGCCAAGCCCATCTTCCGCTCTACCAATATGTGGCGTCCGCAGGGCGACCAGCAGGAATTGGCCCTCTATCAGTCGAGCTTGGGTAACAAGGACCTGACCTATGAGAAGAAGCATGAGTTCAACGTCGGTGTAGACCTCGGTTTCCTTGACAATCGCATCAACGTGGTCACCGATGCTTACTGGCGTGATAACTTCGACCTGATGGGTTATTACTATGGGCAGATTATCGGTCGCCAGTATGCCAATGTGGCTTCGATGAAGTCGCACGGTGTAGAGGCCACCATCTCTTCAGCCAATATAAAGACGAAGGACTTCCAGTGGAACACTGACCTTACTTTTGCCTACAACTACACCGAGATTACCGACTTGCTCTCTGTGTCGCGTGTTATCGACCTCGTGTCGTCCAGCGGTTATGCCCGTGAGGGCTATCCCCATCGCGCCCTGTTCTCCTTCCAGTTCCAGGGTCTGAACGACGAGGGTATTCCGCAGGTGATTAACGAGAGTGGTGATGTCACCACCAGCGACATCTACTTCCAGGAGTATGAACGTCTGGACCACCTGAAGTATGAAGGCCCCACGGAGCCTACCTATACAGGTGGTCTGAACAACATGTTCCGTTATAAGAACTGGCGTCTCAATGTGTTCATCACTTACTCTTTCGGCAACAAGTTGCGTCTCGATCCCGTGTTCGCTGCCAGCTATAGCGACATGAGTGCCATGCCCAAGGAATTCAAGAATCGTTGGGTGCAGCCGGGCGACGAGAAGCTGACCGACATTCCGGCTATTGCTTCTGTCCGTCAGAACAATAAAGACTATTATCTGAGCTATGCTTACAACGCATACAACTATTCTACCGCCCGCGTGGCCGACGGTGGCTTCATCCGAATGAAGGACATCTCACTGACCTACGACTTCAACCCCCAGTTTATCAGCAAGATTGGTCTTACCACCGCCTCGCTGAAGCTGGATGCCACCAACCTCTTCCTGATTTATGCCGACAAGAAGCTGAACGGACAGGATCCTGAGTTCGTCAACTCCGGTGGTGTGGCTACGCCGCTTTCGAAGCAGTTCACTTTCACCGTTCGTCTGGGAATCTAGGGAGTGAAGAATGAAGAATTAAGAATTTGCTATCGCTATGAATACAATGAAATATAATAGAACAATGAAAGGAAATGGGATGAGAATGACTCGAGGTTTGCTGTGCGCAGCATTCTTCATTCTTCAATCTTCATTCTTCGTTTCCTGTAACGACTTCCTCGACAAGGAGCCCGACGATCGTGTGGAGATTAAGACGGCCGAACAGGCCATCATGCTGCTCACTGCTTCCTATCCCGATGCCAACTATGGCTGGTTTTGCGAGCTGATGACCGATAACATCATTGACCTGAATTCAGTTCACCTGCCTGTCAGTTCTGATGCTGCCCAGAATCCCACCCACTATAACCTGGGCTCGTCGGGCCGTCAGGACGACGAGGCGTTCCGCTTTGAGCCGGTGAAGTCCTCTACTTCCAGCGATACCCCGGGCGGCCTGTGGAGCAGTTTCTATATCACCATCAACTCCGTCAACGAAGTGCTGGAGGCCATTGAGCGTATCTCAGACAATGGAAGGCAGATGACTCCACAGTTGTCGGCCGCCAAGGGCGAAGCCCTGCTCATCCGTTCCTACTGCCATTTCATTCTGGTGAATGTTTTCTCGCAGGCCTACAAAAATGATGAGATGAGTAAGAATGACATCGGCATTCCATACGTTACCGAAGTCATCAACACCGTTGACGATACCTATTCGCGCAGCAATGTCACCGATACTTATAAGAAGATTTTGGCCGACTTGGAAGAGGGACTGGCCAATATCAGCGACATCAACTACGAGAAACCTAAGTATCACTTCAACACCAATGCTGCCCATGCTTTTGCATGCCGTGTCTATCTGTTCCTCCATCAGTGGCAGAAGGCTGTTGAGCAGGCCGACCTGGTGCTGGGTACCGACAATGCACAGTTGCTGCCGAAGCTTTTCGACTACGCCCCGCTGGATGACTGCTCCTATCTGAGCGACTTCGCCAATGTGTGGCAAGAGCCTGACGACTTCAACAACCTGATTCTTATCGACACCTATAGCACCATTTTCCGCAAGTCGCGCTATCGCTACGAGCAGGGTGGTCTGGCTGCCCGTGCTATCTACTATCACAACGCTCCCATGTGGCGTCGCTGGGTAGGCAACCCTTCGGCCTTTGTATCCGGCCTCTTCGGTTCACGCGACTATGGCTTTGCCCCGGGGTGGATAGGCGAGCAGTTCCAGTATACTGACAAGGTGGCCGGCATCGGTTATGCACACACCTTCCGTCGTGAGTTCACGGCTATGGAGCTGTTGCTGGAGCGTGCAGAGGCCAAGATTAACCTGGGCGACCTCGCAGGTGCCTCTGAAGACCTGTGTACCTATCATGCCAGCACCATGAATTTCTCTGACAAGACACGCGACATCTATGTGGCCAACAACGGTATGACAGCCCTGACCGATGAGATGATTAACGACTGGTTTGCCAAGAACACTACGTCTAACTATAACTGTTTTGACGACTGGGAGTTCCTGAAGCGTATGAATCCTGATTGGAACATTCCCGAAGCAGCCGTACCTTATATGAACTGCGTGAACTATTTCCGCCGCTATGAGACCAACTTTACAGGCAAGCGCCTGTTCGACCTGAAGCGCTGGGGTATGGAGTGGAGTCATGAGTATGGTGTTGACAATGAGGTTATCACCATGACCTGGAACGACCCGCGCAAGGCCATCGAGATTCCGCAGGATGCTATTGCTGCCGGCATGGAGCCTTCGCAGCCCGCTTCGTTGACCACTAACGACTCCACGTCGATAACCAAGCCCGCCAGCTTCTCTATCGATGACCTCAGATATTATTAATGGATGAAATTGACAATTACAGCTATGACAAATATCAAGAATAAATTCACGCTCTGGTGTCAGGCTTTCTGTGGTGCAGCCACAGTCCTAACAGTCTCTGCTGTTATTACCGCTGGTATGGCTCTCACATCCTGCAGCGAGGAGAAGCTTGGCCCGTCTATCTACGACACTACGGCTTATCCGCTCGACCGCTCCGTCTATACCTTCCCGCTCGATACCTTTGTGAAGAAGAACTTCCTGGAGCCTTACAACCTGAAGTTCATCTATCGCATGGAGGATGTGGGTACCGACATGCAGAAGAACTTGGTTCCTGCCACCTACGAGAACAGTGTCAACCTGGCAGTGCTCACCAAGTATCTCTGGCTCGATGTCTATGCCAAGCTTGCCGGTGAGAAGGAAGTGTTCCTGAAGAAGTATTCGCCCCGTATCATCCATGTCATTGGCTCGCCTGGCTACAACAGCGACGGCTCGAAAACTGTTGGTGTAGCCGAGGGTGGCATCAAGGTGACGCTAATGGAGGTGAACCGTCTGGATGTCAACCAGATTGAGGGTAGCAAGGGACTTAACGAACTGTTCTTCCACACCATGCACCATGAGTTTGGCCATATTCTTGACCAGACGACCTTGCGCCCCACGGCTTTCAATACCATCAGCAGCGGTCTTTACGATGCACTGGGATGGGCAGAGAAGAGCGATACCATCCAGGCCGGTCTTGGCTTCGTTACTCCCTACGGCTCATCACAGGCAGGAGAGGACTGGGTGGAGACGCTGGCTTGCTATGTCACCTACGACCAGGACCGTTGGGATAAACTGCTTAATACTGCCAAGTATGACTGGGAGGAGATTGACTACCAGTTGGAGGACTACCAGAAGCGTTATCCGCGTGCATATCAGGAATATGTGCTGGGCTACACCCGCATGACGCAGAACTACGACACCATTGGCTATCTGCGCCAGATGGCCAACTATGAGTACAAGCTTGTGCGCAAAGTGGTGGCTCGTAATGCCGATGACTACGTTGCACTCGATGCTGATGGTAACTATCAGGTGATAACCGATGCCGACAATATTGACGGAAAGGAAATCATCCTCCAGAAGCTTGACTTGGTGCGCACCTGGCTGAAGGAGAACTGGGAAGTTGACATCGATGACCTGCGTAAGGAGGTGCAGACTCGCCAGTATGTCACCGACAGCGAGGGTAACTTCCTGCGCGACAGCAATGGTGCCTTCGTTAATCGTCTTACCTACGTGGACCCTGCTAATCCCGACCAGCCTACGCTCATCGACCAGCTGCTTCAGGAAGTGGAGGAGTACAAGAAACTTCAGACTACTAAATGAAGAATGAAGAGTGAAGAGTGAAGAATTTGCTACCGCAATTAAAATATGACAGCTATGAAACAATTAAATAACACAACGGGAAGAAGTATGAAAATGATGATGAAGTTGCTCGGCGCAGCATTCTTCATTCTTCATTCTTCATTCTTCATTTCCTGTGCCGGCGAAGAGGATGACATCTTCGATAAGTCTGCCGCAGAACGACTCAATGAGTCAAGTGCCAAGTACTCTGCCCGCTTGGAGGCGCAACCTAACGGATGGGCCATGCAGTATTATCCCACTTATGATGATGAGGCTCCATACGGAACTGGTTATCTCATCCTCATGGACTTCAATCCCGACTTCTCCGTGAAGGTGGCCATGGATAATAATTTTTCCAGAAATGTCTATTGGGAGGACACTTCCGCCTGGGAAGTCATCAAGGACAACGGTCCTGTGCTCTCGTTCAATACCTATAATCGCTGTATGCACGCTTTCTCCGACCCCGAGGATATTCTTTGGACAGATGAAAGCGAGCAGAGTGAGGGATGTGCCGGCGACTATGAGTTCATCATTGTCGATGCTCCTGAGGATGCCAGCTACATGATGTTGAAAGGAAAGAAGCGCAATACCTATAATCTGCTCACTCCTATTGAGGAAGGTGTGGACTACCAGGACTATCTGGCCGATGTGAAAGCTTTCCACAATAAGGTGTTCTCTGCCAATGCTCCTACTGGTTGCTACTTGTGCTTTGGACCCGACAGCATTTACAACATGGATGACGGCAACGGCGGCGTTCCCAACATTTATCCGGTAGGAACCGATGCCATTGCCAATGAGAGCTTCAATCCTTTCCTGATAACTAAGCGTGGTGTGGACTATTATCTGCGTTTCCGCGATGCTTTTGAGAAAGACTTTATGGAGGGCGAACTGCAGGAACTGCGCTATGACTCCATCCAAGACCAGTTTGTCGGTGTCGATGAACCGCAGTTTATCATTAAGGGTCAATCACCTTACGACTTCTTCACGCGTATCATTGACGAGCAGCGTCAGCGTTGGGAGTGGAGCGATGCTTTGGCCATGTCGGATGCTTACGCAGAAGCCTATGGCACTATAGCCGACGATTTCAAGACTCAGTTGAAATACACGCTGCTGAATATGTGCTTCCGCGTCAATCGCGAGATTCTTACCTATCGCATTCAATACAAGTCGGGTAAGAGCACCATGAATATCGACTACAATTTCTCGATGGAACGCGATGGTGAGTCTGTCACCTTCACGTTTGATTCTGATTTCAATAAAGTGTCTACCAACACTAGGGAGCTTGTTCCCAGCGTTCAGGCTATGATTGATCTTCTACAGCAGCGTTGGATTGTGGATAAGTCGGAAACCAGCTTCAACCTCAGCAGGGTGAGGCTTGTGCTGGCTAGCGATCCCAACGNNGCACAGACCGTCGTGAAGTCGACTTTGAGTCGACAAGAAGTTGCCCCCAAAAAGGCAGCGTCTTCATTGGTAGTCCCGCAGCAGACGATGACAAAGAATCTGCTGCCGATGCGCGACATCAAGCAGGAGGCGCAGACTACTGCTCGTAAGAGCGGTCCGCGCAAACTTGTTTCTGATGGTATCTTCTACAGCAAGCCCGCTGGAACTTATTTCGGCGGTTGGGACTGGAACAATGGTGGATTGGGTTATGCTTTCACAACCCTCCTTCTTCCTCCTTTCGTGGATCACACCTATGTCAACAGGACTGAGGGTAAGTCTGTCTGGTCAATTAATGGCAATACCGAAGGCGTAGCCGACAATGTTGTTGACAATAACTATGTCGGTAACTATGGTGTCGCTGATGATGGTATCGCTCCTGCTTTGTTCTATGCACCTACGGTAGAGACTAAGTTTGGCTCCTATACTATAGGCGAGTATAACTATTTTGTGAAGAGACAGCAAACCGAAGTGCTGGGTATAGCCCGCATCGACTCTATGACCTGCATGTACACGGTTGATCCGCGTACAGCTTATTATGAAGAGAGTGAAAATACTTATTACAGCTCGTATTTCCTATGGGGAGCACTAGACAACGATAACCTTTTTGGTACGGGTGGTGATGATGACTGGGGTAACACTACTTATGTGGTTCAGGTATTCAACAAGCCTGTTTCCCCGCTGTATATCTCTCGTATTTATGCGGAAGCTTGCACCAACACTCAGCCTATAGCCGAGGGTGCAGAACTTAAAGCTTATATCACGAAGACCAAAACCGTTACCAAGACCTATAGTGATGGAACGACTCAGGATTATGTTACTGCTGATATGGACAATATTCTGGGAACATTTATTGCTACAGCAGCCGACACGCTTGACTTTGTGCAAAGTACTACTCGTAATGGTAAGGAAATCTATCTTGGTGAGATTTTCTTCGATAAGCCTGGCTATGAGGATGTTTTGGGCAATGTCATACCCGGTTCGCTGGTGATTGACGAGGAATTTGCCGTCGTCATCGATGGCCTGAATGATGAGGGTATTGATGTTGGTTTCGAGGGAATCTCGGTTGAGGAAGGCGATGATAACGTACAGGTCGCTCAACAGTGGTGCGAAATTGGTAATTTCTTTGTTTATAATAGCCCCATCACCTTGGCTGTCAGCCTCTATGGTATGTACGACAAGGCATACGCTCCCAAGGTTCCCAATTTCTATACCTTTGAGGACGAAGCACTCGACTATAC
>LXOW01130769.1_pt1 | contig 10978 bp, 11 predicted proteins | sample 1368591 | NCBI WGS metagenome assembly LXOW01 (sample SAMN04884650, study PRJNA319009) | bovine gut metagenome | isolation source: Cow rumen | host: Bos taurus | place: Italy: Legnaro (PD) | collected 2014-07-09
TTACCCAGCACCAGACCCAGGAAGATACCCAGGCCCACGCTGCCCAGCACCGGATCAATGGCCTTGAAGATGTTGAAATACGAAGGGTCCGTGATTTCCACACCGGCATTGGCCAGGGCAAAGATGGGCATGATGGCAAAGTTCACGATGGGGTTGAGCTTGTGCTCCAGCCGGTAAGACGGCGGGATGGTCTTCTTGGTAAGGCTGCTCAGGCGGCGCAGGTGATAACGCTCGGGACCGTTGGGGAAATCCTCGGAGGTGTGCACCTCTTCGGCCTCCAGCAGACCGTCCCACAGAATCTTGGCGCGGCGGTGGAACTTGGCCTTGTTGTAGCGGGCCTCCATGGGGATGAGCATGGCCATCACAACGCCGGACATGGTGGCATGAATGCCGCTGTAGTAGAACAGCACCCATACGATGATGGCCGGGACGAAATAATAACCAAGACGTTTTTCTCCCAGTTTTTTCATGAGGGCCACAAACATGATGACCACAATGGCAATGGCCAGCAGCGGCAGGTTGATGTTGCCGCCGTAGAAGAGGGCCACCACCAGGATGGCTATGAGGTCGTCGGCAATGGCGAGGGCCGTCAGGAANNACCACGCCGCCCACGGCGGCAATCACGGGCAGGATGGCCTTCTTGAAGGAAGAAAGCTCACCGCAAACGACTTCCCGCTTGATTTCCAGACCCACGGTAAAGAAGAAGACCACCATCAGGATATCGTTGATGAACTTCTCCATGGTCATATCCTTGGGGAAGAACCAGTCTATGAACCCGTCCGGAGAGGCCACGTGGATGGTGAGCTCCGTGTGCAGGAAGTTGTGATAAATCTCTTTGGTAAAGGGAAGGTTGGCCAGCAACATGGCCAGGGCCACGCAGGCCAGCAGAATCACACCGTTGGCCCAGGGCTGCTTTTTGAAACTGTCTTGTGAAATCTTGAAGTTGCGGACTTCTTTGTTCCACCAATAAATTGGAATAAGTGCCATTTATTCTCCGAATAGATAATGATGCTGTTCCTTTGTGAGGGTGTCGATGCGGATACCCCAGTTGGCCAGTTTGCGGTTGGCCACCTCCATATCCACGGCACGGGGAACATTGTTAAGTTTTTGGGTAAGTTTATTTTTGTTTTCTACCAGATAGCGGGCGCTGAGGGCCTGGATGGCAAAGGACATGTCCATAATCTCGGCGGGATGTCCGTCTCCGGCGGCCAGGTTCACCAGACGGCCTTCGGCTATGATGTAGATGTTTTTTCCGTTTGGAAGGGTATAGCCCTCGATGTTGCCACGGGCGGGTTTGTGGCTCACCGCCATAGCCTTGAGCTTGGCCACGGCCACCTCCACGTCAAAATGTCCGGCGTTGCAGCAGATGGCTCCGTCCTTCATCTGGAGGAAATCATCAGGGCCGATAACATCTTCACAACCCGTAACCGTAATGAAGAAATCTCCCTCTGCGGCAGCCTGGCGCATGGGCATCACCTTGAAGCCGTCCATCACGGCCTCCATGGCCTTGATGGGGTCTACCTCGGTTACGATTACCTCGGCCCCCAAGCCTTTGGCGCGCATGGCTACGCCCTTTCCGCACCAGCCGTAACCGGCTACTACTACGTTCTTGCCGGCCACAATGAGGTTGGTGGTACGGTTGATGCCATCCCATACGCTCTGGCCCGTTCCGTAACGGTTGTCAAAGAGGTGTTTGCAGTCTGCGTCGTTCACCAGCATCATGGGGAACTGCAGCTTGCCGGCAGCGTCCATGGCCTTCAGGCGCAGGATGCCGGTGGTGGTTTCCTCGCAGCCGCCAATCACTTGGGGAAGCAACTGGGGATACTCGTTGTGCAGGGTGGTTACCAGGTCTCCCCCATCGTCGATGATGATGTTGGGACCCACCTCCAGCACTCTTCTGATATCTTCGAAATACTCTTTCTCGTTGCAGCCGTGGATGGCAAACACATTGAGGCCTTCGTGAACCAGGGCGGCGGCTACGTCGTCCTGGGTGCTCAGCGGGTTGGAACCCGTGATGTACATCTCGGCCCCGCCGGCGGCCATCACCTCACAGAGGTGGGCCGTCTTGGCCTCCAGGTGCACGCTCAAAGCCACCTTGAGGCCCTTGAAGGGCTGCGTTTTCTCGAAATCTTTCTGGATGCCGTCCAGAAGCGGCATATGGGAGCGCACCCAGCTCAATTTGAGCTCTCCGCTTTCCCATAAGTTGATATCCTTAATATGACTAACCATACTAACTAAAATGAAAGCGCAAAGTTAGTAAAAACCTCGCGCTTTTCAGAAAATCATTTCACAATTTCGCAAACGACAAAGCGGTTTTTCTTGACGTTCTCTCCTTTACTGAACGTATCGATACCGCCGGCCGGTCTGATCAGAATCTGGGAGGCGTCTACACCTTCCTTCTTGAGGAACTTGGCTACCGCCTTGGCACGCCGTTCACTCACCTCCTGGTTATATTCGGCCGTGCCGTAACGGCTGTCGCAATAGGCGGTAAGGATAACCGAATAATCCGTATTCTCCATGAGGAAGGACGCCACCTTCTTAAGGTCCGGCTCGTATTTAGACTGAACCGTCCAGGAGTTGCTCTCGAAGTAGACCCTCACGTCCGAAAGGCCGGCAGCCTCGGCAACCGCCTTGGAAAGGGTTTCCGCATACTTCTCGGCAGCTATTTCAGCGACCAGCTTCTCTTCTTCCGTCTGCTGGGCGGCCTTCAGGCGTTCCTTTTCGGCTTCCAGACGTGCCTTTTCGGCCTCCAGACGCTCCTGCTCTGCAGCCAGACGTTCCTCTTCGGCAGCTCTCCTTTCGGCTTCGGCCCTTTCTGCAGCAGCGCGGGCTTCCACGGCGGCACGGGCCTCGGCGGCATAGTTCCGTTTGGGAGGAGCTATCGGTTTCACCGTATTGGGCTTATTGGCTTTCTTTTCCTTGGAGCCGAATGAGAAGTGAAGACCGGCCAATAGCTGCACATTTCCGCCCGGAACACCGTTGTGAATAGAATTGAGAGCATCCGGAAGCAGGTGATACACCGCCTCCGTGGTAATGGCTAAGCTCTTGCTCACCGGGAAGCGATATCCCACGCCGAACCGGCCGACCGCAAAAGCCTTGGGGGCTTTCCAAAGATGGGTCATCTCGTCAGAATCCAACTGCAGGGCCCCATTGTTGATGCCCACCAGAACGCCGGCACCCACCAGGGTATAGAAATTCCCGAACGAATGGAAGATCAAATCTGCCTGGCCCCGGACATAGTCGTACTTGTAGTACTGAGCCAAGGACGGCTCATAACCCTTTCCGCTAAGGCCGCCCACTCCGAAACGCAGCTCGAAGGGTGCAGAAAACTGATAGCCGACGTTAACGGAAAACGCCGGGGACAACATGCTGGTAAAGGATCCTTCTCCAAAGGTATAGGCGACTCCGCCCTGCCCCTCTATACTCCAGTGGGGGCGGAAAGAAGTTGCCTGCTGTGCCTGTCCCAAAACGGAAAAGGCGACAAGGAAAAGGATTAAAACAAAACTCTTACGCATAGTTCGATCGTTATTTTACTACTCAGAGTCCGGCACAGGCCGCACAAAGAACCAGAAACCGCTGCGGCGGTAAAGTTCCTGTGCCTGGGGCACTTCGCTGCGGAAGCGGGCCACGGTCTCAGGAATGTCTTTCACCACAAAATAGCAAGGCTTGTCAATGGGCCCCGTGGACAGCCACTCGAAGTCTTCGCAAGTGTTCTCGGGTTGACGCTGTGCGTAAAAATACTGCGCATAACTCTTGAAGTAGGCGGGCTGCACATAGCAGTCTTCGCCCTGCCTTTCTATATAGAACTCGACCGCCGAGGCTTGGCTGTATTTTTCGGCCTCCGGCACTCCGCAGAAAAGGACTGTGAGGATAAAGATGATATTGCCTGCCGCCAGGGGAAGGAAACTGCGCACCTCCTTGCGTTTGCCAAAGAGCACGCAGAACCAGATGGTCATTCCCAGCAACAGGATACCTATCACGGGTTCGAATCCTTTCCAATTGGCTTCGGCCTCCATGCAACTAACCGCAAAGGGATCCTGCACATAAGGGATTACGTATTGTTTAACGTGGTCGAAGAGGGTGAAGAACGTGAACAGGATACCGTAGACAGAGGCCAGGGAAATAAGCCCCGCCTTGTGCCAGGCCGTAAACCTGAGCTTACCGTCCATCATGCGGGAAGCGGCCCAGGCGGCCAGATAAGTGAGCGGGAACCAGCAGAACGACGAGTAGTGGATAATCTTGGTCCGGACAATGGTGAAGAGGATGAGTACCACCCAGAAAGAGATCATCATCCAACGGAAAAGGCCCTTGTTGCGGCTTTCGGCCTCTTCGTCGAGAATGCTCCTGCGGAAGGTGGAGAGGGCTATGATGGAGGCCGGAGTGACCCCGATAAACAGAATCACAAAATGATACAGCGGGAAACCGCCGTGACCGGCATCCTGCGTTTCAAACAGGCGTACCTGATACACCAGGAAATCCTGGATCACTTCTCCGTGCCCCGTAGCGGCCAGCACGATGAACCAGGCACCGCCGGCGAGGGCCAGCGCAACCAGATACACCAGCACATCGGCCCAGCGGAACTGCAAACGGAATTTGCGGACCACCAGCCAAACGGTGAAGGTAAGCCCGAAGATGAGGAGGCCCACCGGTCCCTTCGTAAGCACCGCCAACCCGGTAAACAGGCCGCTGAGGGCCGCCTGGCTCGTTTTTTCTTCATCGGCATAGCGGGAGAAGAAATAGATACCCAGGAAGATGAAATAATTGAACCAAGGGTCGATGATGCCGGTCTTGAAGTAAACGAACGGGAAGAAGGAAATCAGGTAGAAACCTGCCCAAAGAAGGCCGAAACGACCGTTCTCGCTCTTAAGACCACAATGGAAAAGGGTAAGCAACGTAATGATGCCCATCATGGCGTTGGGGAAGCGGGCGGCGAACTCGCCCACACCGAACACCTTCATGCTCAGGGCTTGCATCCAGATGAAAAGCGGCGGCTTCTCCCAGAAGGATTTGAAATTAATCTGGACGTTGAACCAGTCGCCGGTGACCAGCATCTCGCGGGCGCTTTCGGCAAAGTTGATTTCGTCCCAGTCAAAAAGCCGCGTGCTGCCAATGCCAAACAGGAAAAGGATGGCACCCAGCACCACGATGATGCAATCAATCAGGAGAATTTGTTGCTTTTTCATTTGCTTCTGAAAAGTAGGAGTTTCTTGGCCACGAAGTTCCAAATGAACACGATGACCGTAGTAATAATCTTGGAAAGCAGATAGTGCAGGCCGGCTTTCTGGGCAAAGAGCCACATCAGCAGCTCCGTGAATCCCAAGCCGACAACCCCGATGAGCACGAAGATGGCAACCTCGGCCGTCCGGCTTTTCATGCTGCGGTTGTCGAAGACCCAGAGGATGCTGAAAAGGTAAGTAACCAGAAGGCCTGTCAAAAAGGCGATCGCCGTCCATAGGAGCAAATGCTCCTGGCCGAAAAGTTCCGTAAGGAGAGCCAGCAGTCCGGTGTCTATGAGGAAAGCCGTACCGCCGGATATCAAATAGCGAAAGGCCTGGATGCGGATGTCTCCGCTCTGGCCTTTCAGTAACTTACGTATGAACTGGGAAAGGGTCATTTCTTCACGGGGAACAGTTTAGAGCGCATCAAATGCCACTTGCACAGCCTGTACACGACTGATACCCTCAACACACCCAGTCCGTAGATGGAACTGCGTTTGAGGTTGATGGAAGAAGCGTCGTCGAAATACTTGGTGGGACAGGTGACTTCTCCTATCTCATAGCCCTCCCAGAATATCTGGGCGGCCATTTCGTTGTCCAGGATAAAATCGTCCGAGCATACGTGATAGTCCACATTTCTTAGGACCTCGGCGCTGAAGGCACGGTAACCCGTATGGTATTCCGACAGTTTCTGGCTGATAAGGATGTTCTGGATGAGGGTAAGGCTGCGGTTGGCGATGTACTTGATAAGGGGCATACCGCCTTTCAGGGCACCCTTTCCCAAGATGCGGGAACCAAAGACCACCGGGTACACGCCATTGGCTATGATATAGGCCATGGCCTCGATGAGTTTGGGGGTGTACTGGTAATCCGGGTGAAGCATGATGACAATGTCCGCCCCCAACTCCAGAGCCCTGTCGTAACAGGTTTTCTGGTTACCGCCATAGCCGCGGTTCTTGGGGTGGATGAGGACTTCCTTGATACCCAGTTCGCGAGCCTTCTCTACCGTGGAATCCCGGCTGCAGTCGTCCGTCAGGATTACTTCATCCACGATATCCATCGGGATCTCTGCGTACGTCTGCTCCAGGGTTTTCTCTGCGTTGTACGCAGGCATTACCACTACTATTTTCTTTCCGTGTATCATCCTTTCTGCTTAAAAGAAGTGGCAAAGGTACTAAAAAACCCGCGAATAGGCAATTATTTAGCCATCGCGGCCTCTACGTCATCCGGTGCGATGGGCAGGCGGGCATGGCCCAGACGGCGGGCGCCTTCGGGTGTTACCAGCACATCGTCTTCCAGACGGATGCCTCCAAAGTCGTAGTAAGTTTCCAGTTTGGCGAAGTTGATGAATTCGGCCCCGGTACCCTCCTTCTTGAACTTTTCAATGAGGGCGGGAATGAAGTAGATGCCGGGCTCGTCCGTAATCACGTGACCGGGGACCAGGCGGCGGGCCATACGCAGGGAACCCAGACCCAGCTGCTTGGCGCGGGTCTGATCCGGGTCGTAACCCACCAGGTTTTCTCCCAGGTCTTCCATGTCATGCACATCCAGACCCATGTTGTGACCCAGGCCGTGCGGCTGGAACAGACCGGCCAGGCCTATAGTCATCATGTCTTCAATATTGCCGTGCACCAGATCCAGGGCACTCAGGCACTCCAGCATGTGACGGGCCACGGCCAGATGCACCTCGCGGTAGGTGGTACCGGGCTTNNATGACCATGAGCTTGCCGGGTTCAATCACTTTATCGTGAATGTGGTTGTGCAGGGTCTCACCGTGCTGGGTGAGGATGGTGGGGAAGGAAACGCCCCAGCCCTTGGCCAGCGCAATGCCTTCCATCTTGCCCACGATGTCCTGCTCTATAATGCCCAGGGTAATGCAGTTGCGGGCCACCGAGTGCATGGCTACGCCCAGATCGCAAGCTTCATCAATGGCTTTGATCTCTACCGGCTCCTTGATCAGGCGCATGGAGATGACGGCCTTGATGAGAGCCTCGGACGGCTTGCCGCCGGGCACCAGCTGCTGCAGTTTGAGGGTATTGTAATACCGGGACGGGGGCAGGAAGTGAACCGTACGTCCCTTGACGCGCTCTTCCAGCCAGCCGGCCAGTTCTCCGTAAGGTCTGTGGCGGGAAACGCCCACCGAAGCGGCCTTGGACTCCACGCTGGGCTGAGGACCCATCCAGATGATGTCGTCAATTTCCACGTCATCGGCAAAGAGGATCTCCTCTCCCGAATCTATGCTCATAACAGCGGCCATCAGGGGCTCGTCCAGGCCCCAGTAATACAGCCAGGAGCTGTCCTGACGCCATTTGTAGCAGTTGTCTTTATACTGGGCCGGGGCCTCTGCATTTCCCACAAACAGAATGAGACCGCTCTCTCCGGCCTCTCTCATTTTGGCCAGCAGCGTGGCTCTGCGGCTTACATAAACTTCCTTTGCAAACATCTCTATGCGTGTTTTGGTTTCCTCAAAGATAAGAATTATTTTTGTGGTATGGAAACGTTTATCGGCATTCTGGCTATTGTGCTGGGGATTGTGGGCATCATCGGGAGCATTGCGCCCGGGCTGCCGGGCCCGCCGCTCAGCTGGCTGGGTATGTTGGCCCTGTACATCTGGGGCGGAGGTGCCAACTCGGCCGGGGAACCCCTCTCGACCACCTTCCTATTAGTTTGGCTGGGAATTGTGATTGTGGTGAGCGTACTGGACTACTTCGTCCCGGCCTATTTTACCAAACTCACCGGCGGCAGCAAATGGGGAAGCCGAGGGGCCATCGCGGGCCTTTTCATCGGCCTCATCTTTCCTCCGGTGGGCATGATCGTTGGCTCCCTCATAGGGGCCTTTATCGGTGAACTGCTATTTGCCGAGAAAGACGCCGCGACCTCTTTGAAATCGGCCTTCGGCGCCTTTCTGGGCTTTCTTTTTGGAACAGGGCTCAAGCTAACTTGCTCGGCCGTGATGCTGTTCTATCTGGTAATTTACGCTTTCTAAAGCCTACTTGTAACGGGCTTCAATTTCGTCTTCCTTATCCTCTACGTAGTTCTTGAAGCTGTCGCGGAGGTCCTTGGGGAGGGTGTTGTCGTTCTTGACCTTTTTCTCAATGACCCACATCTGGTCTTCCACCTTCTTGGCGCCCTTCTTGTCTCCATTCTTGATAAGTTTCTCGTACTGGGACAGCATGCCGTAAATGCCATACTTGCGGCATAGGTCGTCTACCGTGCGGGGCGTCGTATCGGTCTTAACGGCTTTCTTTACTTCCTTGGGCTGCTCTGCCTCCACTTCCTTGGCGTCAAAGTCCATTCTGACGCCCTTGGTTTTGGCGATGATGAGGTCGGCCTCTTTCTTGGTGAAAGACTTCTTGCCTTCGGCCACGGAGAACACCACCGTACGCTCTACGCTCTTACCTGCGTTGTAAACAGGCACCAGGCTCTGGAGGTCCTCGCCTTGCAGCACCAGGTCGGAACGAACGCGGATGCTGCGGTCGTCCAGGGGAATCAGCTTGATGTCCAGGGACTCCAGGGCAGCCTCGGTTTCCTTACGGACGGGAACAACGGCCTGCACGGTCCACTCGGAAGAATTCTCCGGGGACGGGGTGGTATAGAGTTTCACATCGGCACCCAGGGAGAAGGAGGAAAAAGCGTTGCCGGCAAAATCCACCGTGCTCTTGGGGACATACAGTTCGGAAGGTTCGTTGTTGCCGCAGGCTGCTATCACAAGGGCCACCACGGCGAAGGCGAGAATGCGTTTCATAATAATTAATAATGGGTCAGTGAGCACAAATATACGCATTTTTGGAAGAAAAGCAACTATTCCCACTCAATAGTTGCCGGCGGTTTGGAACTGACATCGTAGACGACGCGGTTCACGCCCTTGACTTTGCGGATGATCTCGTTGGAGACGTCGCGGAGGAAGTCGTAGGGGAAGGGGAACCAGTCGGCGGTCATGGCGTCGGTGGAAACCACGGCGCGGAGGGCCACAGGGTTCTCGTAGGTGCGCTCGTCTCCCATCACGCCCACGCTCTTGACCGGCAGCAGGATTACGCCGGCCTGCCAGATGGCATCGTAGAGGTTGGTGGCCATTTCGCGAGGGTCGGAGGCCGAAGGGAAGCCCATGCCGGTGCAGTTGTAGTTGCGCAGGCCGCGGATGTAGATATCATCGGCCTCGCGGAGCACGCGGAGCTTTTCTTCGGTTACGTCTCCAATGATGCGGATAGCCAGGGACGGGCCCGGGAAGGGGTGACGGCTCACCAGCTCTTCCTTGATGCCCAGGGCACGGCCCACGCGGCGGACCTCGTCCTTGAAGAGCATCTTGAGGGGCTCCACAATCTTGAGGTTCATCTGCTCCGGCAGACCGCCCACGTTGTGGTGGCTCTTGATCTTGGAGGCGATGCCGGGGATGCCGGCGCTCTCGATCACGTCCGGATAAATGGTCCCCTGGGCCAGCCAGCGGGCGTTTTCTATCTGTTTGGCGTATTTGTCAAAGGTCTCTACAAACAGACGGCCAATGATCTTGCGCTTGGTCTCGGGATCCGTAACGCCTTTGAGCTGGCTCAGGAACTCGGCCGAAGCATCGGCGCCAATCACGTTGAGACCCATGTCCTTGTAGGAATCCAGCACGTCCTCGAACTCGTTCTTGCGCAGGAGGCCGTTGTTCACNNAGGATCACTTTCTCGTTGCCAATCTGCTCACGCAGGGCGGCTACGGTGCTCTCGATGAAGGAAGCCGGGGTCCAGTCTCCTTCGCAGCCGCAGATGTCCAGGGCAAAGTTGGAGAGCATCTGGGTGCCTTCGTCCGTGTGGTACACCTCGGGATGGAACTGCACGGCGTAGGTGGGCTCGCCCTCGATCTGGAAGGCGGCGTTCACCACATCGGCCGTGGAGGCAATGACCTTGCCGCCCTTGGGAAGGGCCGAAATGCTGTCTCCGTGGGACATCCACACCTGGGTCTGGGGCTTCACGCCCTTGAGGAGCGGGCTTTCGGCCACCACCTTAAGCATGGCGCGGCCATACTCGCGGGTGTTGGAGGCTTCCACCTTTCCGCCGCCGGTGTGGGCCAGGTACTGGGCGCCGTAGCAGATGCCAAGCAGGGGCAGCTTGCCGCGGAACAGGCTCAGGTCCACCTGCGGGGCGTTGGCGTCACGCACGCTGCAGGGACTGCCGGAAAGGATGACGCCTTTCACGGTCTCGTCCATAGCCGGGACCTTGTTGTAGGGATATATTTCGCAATAGACGTTGAGCTCTCTGAGGCGGCGGCCGATCAGCTGCGTAACCTGGGAGCCAAAGTCCAGAATGACAATCTTATTCACTGCGGGAGTAGTTAGGGGTTTCTTTGGTGATGGTAATGTCGTGAGGGTGGCTCTCGGTCATGCCGCTGGCGGTGACGCGGGTGAACTTGGCCTTCTTGAGGGCGGCCAGGTTGGCGGCGCCGCAGTAGCCCATACCGGAGCGGAGACCGCCCATGAGCTGGTACACCGTCTCGGCCAGGGTGCCCTTGTAAGGGACACGGCCCACGATGCCTTCCGGAACCAGTTTGTTGAGTTCCACCTTGTCGTCCTGGAAGTAACGGTCCTTGGAACCGGCGGCCATGGCGTCGATGGAACCCATGCCACGATAGGCCTTGAATTTACGTCCGTTGTAGATGATGGCCTCGCCCGGGGATTCCTCGGTGCCGGCAAACATGGAGCCGCACATGACGCAGTCTCCACCGGCGGCCAGGGCCTTGACCACGTCACCGGAGTAACGGAGACCGCCGTCGGCGATGAGCGTTAC
>LXOW01093088.1_pt1 | contig 10973 bp, 13 predicted proteins | sample 1368591 | NCBI WGS metagenome assembly LXOW01 (sample SAMN04884650, study PRJNA319009) | bovine gut metagenome | isolation source: Cow rumen | host: Bos taurus | place: Italy: Legnaro (PD) | collected 2014-07-09
ACGAAGAAAAACTGGTTCCCCAGGGCCTTGCGGGCGCTTTCCGGGCGGCCCACATAGCCGCGGAGGGCGGCGATGGAGGTATCGGCCCCGATGTCCACCAAATCGCCGATGACGGCGGGTCCCAGCAGGTCCTGGATGCGGAATTTGAAGCTTTTGGCGGCCTTCACCACGTGGATGTCCTTGCCGTTGTGGTTCAGGGAGAAGGCTACATCCGGCCGCGTGAGAGCCACGCGCTGGAATTCTTCCACGATGTGCCGCAGCTCCACGTTGTCGCTTTTGAGGAACTTCCGCCGGGCGGGGATGTTGTAAAAGAGGTTGCGCACGGCGATGTTGGTGCCGATGGGGCAGGACACCTCGCGCGTGCCCCTGTTCTCGGAGGCGGCCATGGTCACTTCCACGCCGGCCTCCTGGGCGGCGGTGCGGGTGCGCAGGGTCACTTCGGCCACGGCGGCGATGGAGGCCAGGGCCTCTCCGCGGAAACCGAAGCTCAGGATATGGTGCAGGTCTTCGGCCGATGCGAGCTTGCTGGTGGCGTGCCGTTCAAAGCACAGGACGGCGTCGTCGGGACTCATGCCGCAGCCGTTGTCAATGACCTGGATGAGCGTTCGTCCGGCATCCGTCACCACTACCTTCACATCCGTGGCACCGGCGTCCACCGCATTTTCCATGAGTTCCTTTACCACGGAGGCCGGTCGCTGGACCACCTCCCCCGCGGCAATCATGTCGGCGATATTTTTGGGTAAAATCCTTAATTCCATCTACAGGATTTCAAAGAATTTGGAAATGTAGACGAGCACCACCACGATGAGCACCAGCGTGACGATGGTGATGATGGTGTGGGCGGTGCGCATGTCACTGCGGGTTTTCTGGTAATTGCCATTGCGGAAAGCACCCCGCAGGCTGCTGCCGGGCACGTACTCGCCGCTTTCGCGGGCTTTCTCGTTGCTGCCGTCCACGTCTCCGAACATCTGGCGGCGTTTTTCCTCCTCCGGATCGTAGTAGCGGGGCTTGTAATTGAACACCCGGTGCGGCTGGTTTCCGAAGAAGCCGAAATTGAACAGATTGGCCATATTCTTCCTTTCTTGCGCTCCACAAAAGTACCAAAAAAACCCGTCGCCTGCAAGAGTCCGCCGGGGCAAACACTTGTTTTTTTGCCGTATTGTCCGTAATTTTGAAAGGTTATGGCGACAACGGTGAAAAAGACCAAGTCCGTGTGGTTCTGCAGCCACTGCGGCAACGAATATTCCAAATGGCTGGGCCGGTGCCCCGCCTGCGGGGAATGGAATACCCTGGTGGAGAAAGAGGTGGCAACGGGGAAGGCCGGCCCCATGACGGTTCCCGGCGGCTCCCGCAAGCCTCTTCCGCTGAAAGAGGTAAGCACCACGCAGGAGGACCGCGTTTCCCTGGGCTCGGCCGAGGTGGACCGCCTGCTGGGCGGCGGCATCGTAAAGGGTTCGCTGGTGCTGATGGGCGGAGAGCCGGGCATCGGCAAAAGTACCCTGTCGCTGCAGCTCCCCCTGCGCCGTCCGGAGCTCAAGACGCTCTACGTCACCGGCGAGGAAAGCGTGAAGCAGGTGAAGATGCGGGCCGACCGCCTGGGCGGAGACGCATCCAACTGCCTCATATACAGCGAAACGGACATGAGTGCCATCCTGGACCAGGCCCAGGAGACGGCCCCGGACCTGATGATCGTGGATTCCGTGCAGACCATGTACTGCCAGCACGTGGAGTCCACCGCCGGCAGCGTGAGCCAGATCAAGGAAGTGGCGGCGCAGCTGCTGCGCTTTGCCAAAGGCAGCGGTATTCCGGTCATTCTCATCGGCCACATCACCAAGGAAGGCACCATCGCCGGGCCCAAGATCCTGGAGCACATCGTGGACGTGGTACTGCAGTTCGAAGGCGAGAACCGCGGGGCGTACAGGGTGTTGAGGAGCATCAAGAACCGTTTCGGTTCCACCAGCGAGCTGGCCGTCTTCGAGATGACGGGCAGCGGCCTGCGTGAAGTGGCCAACCCGTCGGAGATGCTCATCCCCATGCACGAGGCCGGGCTCAGCGGTACGGCCATATCGGCCATGCTGGACGGCAACCGGCCGTTCCTGTTCGAGGTGCAGGCCCTGGTTTCATCGGCCGTCTATGGCACCGCCCAGCGCAGCGCTACGGGCTTCGATATCAAGCGTTTAAACATGCTGTTGGCCGTGCTGGAGCGCCGGGCGGGCTTCAAGTTGGGCCAGAAGGACGTGTTCCTGAACATGGCCGGCGGCCTGCGCATCACGGACCCCGCGTGCGACCTGGCCGTCATCGTCGCCGTGCTTTCCTCCACCTTTGATTATGCCATCCCTGCCGACGTGTGCTTTGCCGGCGAGGTGGGCCTCAGCGGGGAAATCCGCCCCGTTTCGCAGGCCGGACGCCGCGCCGTGGAAGCCGCCCGCGTGGGCTTCAAACGCATATACGTGAGCTCCTACACGCACTTCGACCAGAAGCCCCAGGGCATCGAGGTGGTGAAGGTGGCCGATATTCCGGCCCTGGTTCGCGCACTGTTCAAATAATAATCGTACGCTATGGATAAACTCATCTACACAATGGGCGAGGTGGCGCAGGAGCTGGGCGAAAACGCATCGGCCATCCGCTACTGGAGCAACTATTTCGAGCGCTTCATCAAGCCCCAGCGCAATGCCAAGGGCAACCGGCTGTACCATCCGGAAGACATCGAGACCCTGAAACAGATCCAGTATCTGCTCAAGAACCAGGGACTTACGCTGGAGGGAGCCAAGCAGCGTCTGGCGGAGGACCGCCGCAGTGTGGACAAACGGGTAAAGGCCATCGGCAAGCTCCGGGAAATCCGCGAGCAGCTGGTGCAAGTACGCAAGGGCTTATGACGGTAGGGGACATTACGGCCGCGCTGGAGCGTTTCGCTCCGCTGGGCATCCAGGAACAGTGGGACAACAGCGGACTCCTGATCGGCAGTCCGTCAGATGAGGTACACGCCGTCCTGGTGGGTTTCGACTGCACGCCGGAACTCATCGCGGAGGCGGTGCAGCGGGGCTGCGACATGGTGGTCACGCATCATCCGCTCATTTTCAGGGGCATCAAACGCATCAACGCCCAGGACCCGGTAGGGGCGGCGGTGATGCAGGCCGTGCGCCACGGCGTGGCGGTGTATGCGGCCCATACCACGGCTGACAAAGTGCTGGAAGGCGTCAGCGGCGCCATGGCCCGCCGCCTGGCCCTGGAAAACGTAGAAATACTGGTGCCGGAGGCCGATGAAAGCGTGGGCCTGGGCTGCATCGGAGACCTTCCCCGGCCGATGACCGGCACGGAGGCCCTGCAGTACGTGAAGGAGCGCTTCGGCCTTCGGGTCATCCGCAGTTCGGAGCCCCTCGAAACGCCCATCCGCCGGGTGGCCCTCCTGGGCGGCAGCGGCGGTTCGGAGGCGGAACTGGCCCGCTCCAAAGGCGCCCAGCTGTACATTACGGCCGATGTTTCCTACCATCAGTTCTTTACGCCGGAAGGCTTCATGATCATGGATATCGGCCATTTCGAGAGCGAAGTGGAGATTGTGGACATATTATTGGCCGAGATACGGAAAAATTTTCCTACCTTTGCAAGCTACAAAAGTGCCGTGCTGGACAGGAGCAACCCTGTCCACTATTTCGGGTTGTGAGATACACTCGGCCCTACGGGCCTCGGTATGACAGAAAAACAAGAAACTTTAAACTATATGGCAAGTACCAAGAAAACCCCTGCCGCCAAGAAAGTGGAGGCTCCCATCGACAACAGGGAGACATTCGTTTCCCTGCAAAAGAACTTCGCGGATTCCGACATGCCCGTAGAGGAAAAACTCAAGACCCTCTACGAGCTGCAGGCCGCGGATTCGGAGATTGACAAGATTATCCAACTGCGCGGCGAACTGCCCGCAGAGGTGGCTGCCCTGGAGGCGGAGATTGCCACGCTCAAGGAGCGCAGCGCTGCCATTTCGGCCGTCGTGGACCAGTTCAACCGCAACATTGCCGATGCCAAACTCTCCATTGCGGAGCACGAGAGCGTGATTGAGAAATACCAGCGCCAGCTGGACACCATCCAGAACTCCCGCGAGTACGACTCCCTGAATAAAGAAATTGAGAATCAGGAGCTTCTTCGCCAGATTGACGAGAAAACCATCAACGATTCCCGCTTTGAGATCGGCGCCAAGAAGGCCGAACTGGACGAAATCAAGGATCGCCTGGCCATCCGTACGGAGGACCTGAAGGCCAAGAAGGCGGAGCTGGAGACCATCGTGGAAGAGACCGCCAAGGAGGAAGCCNNGAGCGCATCCGTGCCAGCGTGCACAACCACCTGGCCGTGGTGGGCATCTACAACGGGGATTCCTGCGGAGGCTGCTTCAACACCATTACCCCTCAGCGCCGCGTGGAGATTGCCTCCAACCGCAAGCTCATCATCTGCGAGCACTGCGGCCGCATCATCATCAACCCGGATTTTGAATAGCAGTCCTCCCTATGGCCGATAGCCCCCGCAAAAAAAGCCGTCCGGCAGAGCCCCTGAACCTGGAGACCCTGATGGGGAACAAGCCCCCGCAGGCCCTGGATGTGGAAGAGGCTGTGCTGGGCGCCATGCTGGTGGAACCCGCCACCATCGACGAATCGATGGAGGAGCTTTCCCCCTCGTGCTTCTACGACCCCCGGCACCGCATGATCTTCGAGGCCATGAGCGAGCTGGTGAGCGAGCACGTGAGCATCGACCTGGTGACCGTAAGCGAAAAACTGCGGTCAAAGGGCAATCTGGAAGCGGTGGGCGGTCCCGTGGTGCTGGCCGGCCTGTCCCAGAACATCGGCGCGGCGGCACACATCGAGTACTACATCAAAATCCTCAAGCAGAAGACCATCCAGCGGGATCTGATCACCGCTTCGTATGAGATTCTGAAACAGTCCTTCGACGAGTCCACCAACGTGGACGACCTCATCGACAACGCCCAGACCAAGGTGTTTGCCGCCATCCAGAACAATGTGAAGCGGGATGTGCAGGACATCGGCTCCATCGACCGCGTCACCCAGGGCTGGCAGAAGAGCGACCTCATCATCCTGGCCGCCCGTCCTTCCGTGGGTAAGACGGCCTTCGCGCTGAACATCGCCCGCAACGCGGCGGTGGAAAGCAACATGCCCGTGGCGGTCTTTTCCCTGGAAATGAGTGCAGACCAGTTGGGTAAACGTCTCATTACCACCGAGTCCGGCCTGTCCGGAGAAAAAATCAAGGGCGGCGTGAAACTGGAGCAGTACGAATGGATACAGCTGGAAGACACCCTCAAGCGCCTGTCCAAAGCCCCCCTGTACATAGACGACACGCCCGGCATCCCCATCATGGAATTCCGTACCAAGGCCAAGCGCCTGGTAAAGCAGAAGGGCGTACGCCTGATCGTGGTGGACTACCTGCAGCTGATGCAGGGGCCGGTGGAACTCCGCGGCCTGCGCGAGCAGGAAGTGGCGGCTATTTCCCGTACGCTCAAAGCCACGGCCAAGGAGCTGAACATTCCCATCATCGCCCTGTCGCAGCTGTCCCGAAACGCCGTGCAGCGTACCGGCGGAACCGGCAAGCCCCAGCTCAGCGACCTCCGCGAATCCGGCTCCATCGAGCAGGACGCGGATATGGTGATTTTCATCCATCGGCCGGATTTCGTGGGCATGAGCGACAATCCGGAAGACAAGGAAAAAGCCTATATCGTGATTGCCAAGCACCGCAATGGCGAGGTTTGTGATATAGAGATGAAGTACAAGGCCAATCAAGTGAAATTCGTGGAGCCCGACCAGAGCCTGGACGTGTATGCCCGGCAGGGCCCGGTGGCCAGTGCCGCCAACGAACCTGCAGCCGAATCGGCCTATAATTTTGAAGACCAGCAGCCGTTTTAAGCCATGCGATGGAAACTTCTCATACTGAGTCTGTTAATCTCTGTCGGTGTTAACGGGCAGGGGAAGGGATGCCTTCCTACTTTGGAAGAACGTCCTTTTCATAATGGCGAAAAGATAGACCTCGGCGTTTTCTATAAATGGGGTGCTGTGAATACGGAAGTGGCCCAGGCCACCGTTACGCTGGATTCCCTGCGCTTCAACGGCCAGGATGCCTGGCATGTGAATTTCCGGGTACAGTCGGCCCCTTTCTTCGACGTCTTTTTCAAGATGCGGGAAGACTTCCACAGCTGGATGACGATGGACGGCCTGCGGCCGATCCGCTTTACCCGCAATACGCTGGAAGGGAAGTACACGGCCACCAATGATTATACGTACGACTGGCCGGCCAAGGTGATCCATGCCGATGTGAATTTCTACAACCGCGGGGTGGAGCACTACGAAATTCCCCTGCACGAGTGCGTGTATGACCTTCCCGCCCTCATCTTTTATTTACGGACCATGGACCTGTCCCGGATGAAGCTGGGAGACCGCTATCCCCTGAGCTTTGCCATAGACGAGGCCGTATTTGACATAGTCCTCACTTATCACGGTCCCGAGGCGCTGAAAGTGCGGAAGATGGGTTACCGGAACGCCCTGCTGTTCACGTGTTCGGTGGTTTCGGGCGCCATGTTCGAGGGCGATACGGAGTTGAAGGTCTGGTTCTCGGACGATGGAGATTTCGTCCCCCTGGCCGTAATGGCCCCGCTGAAGGTTGGTGCCATGTGGGCGTGGCTCAAGGACTATCAGAAATGAGCGAGTCGGTAAGTCATAAAGGAAAGGTGGTGAAAATGACCCCGGAGCTTACTACGGTGGTCATTTTGCAGCACGGAGCCTGTTCGGCCTGTCACGCGGCCGGCCTGTGCGGCATGGCCGATCTGGCCGAAAAGACGGTGGAGGTCCCCACGGATCCGTATGCCTGGTACGGCGTAGGAGACGAGGTGGAGGTGCTGCTGAAGGCTTCCATGGGCATGAAGGCCGTATGGCTGGCGTACTTTATCCCCCTGCTGCTCATCCTGGCGGTGATCCTGGGCCTCATCGGCCTGGGCGTGAAGGAAGTGCCGGCCGCCCTTATCGGCCTGGGAGCCCTGTGCTTGTATTATTTCCTGCTCTGGGTGTTCCGGGACCGGCTGAAAAACGAATACATATTTACAATAAAAGGATAACCTATGCTAAACATTTTCATTTGGACAATCGCAGTGGTGACCGTCCTGGGTCTCGTGCTGGCGCTGGTCCTGTACCTTGTGGCCCAGAAGTTCAAGGTAGAGGAAGACCCGCGCATCGACGAGGTGGAAAAAGCCATGCCCGGCGCCAATTGCGGCGGTTGCGGCTTTGCCGGCTGCCGTGCGTTTGCCGAAGCGGCGGTGAAGGCCCCCAACCTGGACAACAACTTCTGTCCGGTGGGCGGCAACGACACCATGGCCAAGGTGGCGGCCATCCTGGGCTACGAGATCCAGGCCAAGGCGCCCATGGTGGCCGTGGTCCGCTGTAACGGTACCTGCGAGGCCCGTCCCAAGGTGAACGCATACGACGGCTACGCGTCCTGCTACGTGAAGTCGCTCCTGTACACCGGCGACACGGGCTGCTCCTTCGGCTGCCTGGGCTGCGGCGACTGCGTGAACGCCTGCCAGTTCGGCGCGCTTTCCATGAATCCCGAAACCGGCCTGCCGGTGGTGGATCAGCAGAAGTGCACGGCCTGCGGCGCCTGCGTGAAGGCCTGCCCCAAGCGCATCATCGAACTTCGGCCCCAGGGTCCCCGCGGCATGCGCATGTTCGTGAGCTGCGTGAACAAGGACAAGGGTCCCGTGGCCAAGAAGGCCTGCGCCAGTGCCTGCATCGGCTGCGGCATCTGCGCCAAGACCTGTACGCACGAGGCCATTACCGTTGAAGCCAACGTGGCTTACATCGACCCCGCCAAGTGCAAGCTGTGCCGCGAATGCGAGGCCATGTGCCCCACCGGCGCCATCCACGGCGTGAACTTCCCCAAGCCTCTGGACAAAGAGGCCGTCAAGGAACGCATCAAAGTTCGTCAGCAGAAAGCCAAAGAGGCAGCGGAAGCTGCTAAAAAGGAGGCCGCAAATGAGTAAGCATACATTCTCCATGGGCGGTGTTCATCCGCACGACAACAAGATTTCCCGGGAATGCGCCATTACCCCGCTTCCCATCGCCCCTACCGTGTACCTGTCCGTGGCCCAGCACATCGGCGCGCCTTCCGTGCCCTGCGTGGCCGTGGGTGACAAGGTGAAGGTGGGTCAGGTGATTGCCGAGCCGGGCGGTTTCGTGGGCGCCTATATTCACTCCTCGGTTTCCGGTACGGTGAAGTCCATCGCCCCCCGGGCCGATCTGGCCGGCCGCGCCAGCACCCACATCGAAATTGCCGTGGAAGGCGACGAGTGGCTGGAAGGCATTGACACCTCCGACACCCTCGTCACCACCATCCCGGACGACCCCAAAGCCATTGTCGAGAAGATCAAGCTCGGCGGCGTGGTGGGCCTGGGTGGTGCCACTTTCCCTACGCATGTGAAGCTTTCGCCGCCTCCGGGCTCCAAATGTGAGCGAGTGATCATCAACGGCTGCGAATGCGAACCCTACCTTACCTCCGACTTCCGCACCCTCCTGGAGAAGGGTGAGCAGGTGGTGGTGGGCGCCGCCCTGCTGCAAAAGGCCATGGGCGGCGTGCCTTGCACCATCGCCATCGAGGAGAACAAGCCCGAAGCCATCGCCCACATCCGTGAGGTCATCGGCCGGCTGGGCTATGCCGACATGGACGTGATGGTGATGAAGATGATGTACCCGCAGGGCGGTGAAAAACAGCTNNGTTACGGGCCAGTGCTTCCCCAAGCAGGCCAACCTGCTGGTGCGCGTAGGTACGCCGCTCCGGTATATCATCGACTATCTGGGAGGTATCCCGGCCGAGGCGGCCAAGGTCATCAGCGGCGGTCCCATGATGGGCCGCGCCGTGGCCAACCTGGACGCCGCCACCGTCAAGGGTACGGGCGCCCTGCTCTTCCTCACGGAAGCCCAGACCAAGCGCGCTCCCGAGACCAACTGCATCCGCTGCGGCAAGTGTGCCGACGCCTGCCCCATGGGCCTGGAACCGTTCCTGCTGAACAAGCTTTCCAAGGCGGCCGACTGGGACGCCTGCGAGGCCAATGCCGCGCAGGACTGCATCGAGTGCGGCTGCTGCCTGTATTCCTGCCCCGCCCACATTCCGCTGCTGGACAACATCCGCGTAGGAAAGGGCTTTGTGTTAAGTGCCATCCGGGCTCGCGCCGCAGCTGCCAAAGCTGCCGCGGAAGCTGCTAAAAAGTAAAGGACTATGAGTAAATTGTTAGTATCTCCGTCCCCGCACATCCATTCCAAGGACTCTACCCGGTCCCTGATGCTGGATGTGGTGATTGCGCTGATCCCGGCGGTCATCTGCTCCGTGGTGTTCTACGGCTGGCAGGAACTGCTGGTACTGGGCGTGAGTGTGGCTTCCTGCGTGCTGCTGGAATGGGCCATCACCAAGTATATGCTCAAGGCTCCCTCCACCATCGGGGACCTGTCGGCCGTGATAACCGGTATCCTGCTGGCCCTGAACGTGCCGTACACCACGCCCTGGTGGGTGATTTTCATCGGTGCCGTGGTGGCCATCGGCGTTGCCAAGATGACTTTCGGCGGTATCGGCCAGAATATCTGGAATCCCGCCCTGGTGGGCCGTGTGTTCCTGCTGGTGTCGTTCCCTACCTATATGACCAGCTGGAGCAAGCCGGCCGGCCTGTTCGGCGTGGACGCCGTCTCCGGCCCCACCCCGCTGGGCGCCATCCAGGAAGGCCTGATGCAGGGTGCCAGCGTGCAGGATCTGACATCGGCCTATAATTACAAGGACCTGCTGTTCGCCAATCTGGGCGGCAGTGCCGGTGAGGTGTGCGCCCTGGCGCTCCTGGCCGGCTTCGTGTACCTGTGCTGCCGCAAGGTCATCAAGCCTTGGATTACCCTGAGCATCTTCGCCACCGTGGCGCTGACCGCTCTCATCTTCTGGGGCATCGACCCGGCCCGCTTCACGGACCCGCTCTTCAATCTGCTCACCGGCGGTCTCATCCTGGGCGCCTGTTTCATGGCGACGGACTATGTCACCAGCCCCATGAGCCTCTGGGGCGGCGTGGTCTTCGGCGTGGGCATCGGCTTCCTGACCATGATGATCCGTTATTTCGGCTCGTATCCGGAAGGTGTGTCTTTCGCTATCCTTATCATGAACTCTGTGGTGCCGCTCCTGAACAGGTGGTTTAAGCAGAAAAAATTCGGGAGGAAGTAGTTATGGCCGTTAAATCCAATTTGACCAATATGGTACTGGTGCTGAGTCTCACCTGCCTGGTGTGCTCGGCCCTGCTGGGCGGCGCCTACGCCCTTACCAAGGAGCCCATCGACGCTGCGGCGGCCGCCAAGACCACGCGCGCCGTGGCCCAGGTGCTTCCGCCCTTTGACAAGGCGTCGGAACGGGAGTTTGTGGAAGCGTTCGGCAAGGATTTCCCTTATTACAAGGCCGATAATGCCGACGGAGAGCTGGTGGGCTATGCCATCGAATCCACGGTTGTGGGCTTCGGCGGCAACCTCACCCTCATGGTGGGCATTACGCCCGACCGGGTGGTGTACAACACCTCCGTCCTGTCGCACAGCGAGACGCCCGGCCTGGGTGCCAAATGCACTTCGGACCCCAAGTTCGTCTCCCAGTGGCAGGGCTTCGACCCTTCCGTGAAAAAGCTGACCGTCAGCAAGGATGGCGGCGACGTGGATGCCATTACCGCTTCTACCATCACCTCCCGCGCCTATACCCTGGCCGTGGAGCAGGCCCTGGCCGCTTTCGATGTGCTGAACAACATGGACCCGGACGCCCTCTCGGGGGCTTCCAAGCCTGCCGAGCAGGCCGATGATGAAAAGGAGGAGGAAGACCATGAGTAAATTCAAACTGATTACCGACGGGCTTGTCAAGAACAACCCTACCTTTGTGCTCCTGCTGGGCATGTGCCCTACGCTGGCCACCACTACATCGGCCATCAA
>LXOW01427278.1_pt2 | contig 10969 bp, 5 predicted proteins | sample 1368591 | NCBI WGS metagenome assembly LXOW01 (sample SAMN04884650, study PRJNA319009) | bovine gut metagenome | isolation source: Cow rumen | host: Bos taurus | place: Italy: Legnaro (PD) | collected 2014-07-09
GACACGCTTGACGGTAAACGGGATTGATTTTGCCGCCCCATCCCTTATGAAGAACACCACTGTCACCAACCGTGAAATATGGCGCATCGCTTACCCTATCATGCTGGGTAATCTGGCGCAGACCATTATCACTTTCACCGACACGGCCTTCTTGGGCCACCTTGGCACCAACGAGCTGAGCGCCTCGATGATGGCCGGACTTTATTACTTCGTCTTCACCACCCTCGCTATGGGCTTTGCCGTAGGCATCCAGATTTTCATCGCTCGACGCTATGGCGAAGGGGAACACCAGAAGATTGGTGCCGTGTTTCAGCACGGGGCCTTGTTTGTGTTGGGACTGGGCATAGTGCTGTTCGGCATACTCTTCTTCCTCAGCCATAGCTTGTTGAATATCATCATCGAGTCGGAGAACATCTTCATGGCGGCTGACGAGTATCTGAGTTTCCGCCAGTTCGGCATCTTTTTCGTGGTGTTCAACTACCTGTTTCGCTCGTTCTACGTGGGCATCAGCAGCACGAGGGTCATCACCTACTCAACCCTCATCATGGCGGTGGTGAACATCTTCTTCGACTGGGCACTCATTTTCGGCCACGCAGGACTGCCCGCTTTGGGCATAGGGGGCGCGGCCTTGGCCTCGCTGTTGGCTGAGATTACGGCATTCTGTTTCTTCTGGGTATTTACCTACATCAAGGTTCCGCACGAGGAATACGGCATGTTCCGCTGGCACCCATGGCAACCCGAACTGATGGCCAATATCCTGAAGGTGGCTTTCCCGAGCATGATTCAGCGACTCTTCTCGTTTGGCGCCTGGTTTATCTTTTTCGTCATCATCGAGAAGATGGGCGAGGTGGCCATAGGCATCTCGTCGGTGGTGCGCAGCACCTATATGATTATCATCATCCCGGGCATCGCTTTTGCCGCGACTGCCAACACGCTGACGAGCCGCATTATCGGCGAGGGGAAGAGCGACGAGGTGATGGCCTCGGTGTGGAAGGTGGTGCGCAACAGCTTCCTCTGCTCGTTAGTGCTAGTCGTGGTGGTGGGCATCATCCCCCACCTCGTGCTGCAGATCTATACCGACGACGCGGCTTTGGCCCAGGCGGCCATCCCATCGGTCTATGTCATCTGCGTCGCCACGCTGCTGGGCGCTTTCTCGATGACTTTCTTCGAGGCGGTGTCGGGCACGGGCAACACGGCGGCAGCAATGACCCTCGAGTTTGGCGTGTTGATTATCTATATCATCTATGTCTTCCTGATGTCGAAGACCTCCACCATCGCCGGCGTCTGGACGGCTGAGTGGGTCTACAATATCCTCATAGGACTCATCTCCCTGTTTTATATCTGGAAAGCCGACTGGAAAAAGACGAGGATATGAACCCAGTAGACGCTAAAAACCCGCCGGGTTCTCAACTCGACGGGTTTTTGTTTAAGTTATGTCGTGTCAGCTTTATCTGCGGCTGCTGGTAGAGCCGTTAGTGCTGCGGCTGCCGCTTGTGCTGGAACTTCTGGCGTTGCTGCTGGTGCTCGTGCTTGAGCTGCTGCTCTTGCGGGTGCTTGAACTGCTGCCCGTGCTGCCGCTCGTTCCGCTGCGGCGGTTGGTCGAGCTCGTGTTACCCATGCGGCTCGAGTTGCTGTTTGAGCTGGAGCTTGATGGGCGGCTGATTTTGCTGCCGCTGGAGGAAGTTCTGCCACTTCCCGTGTTGTTGCCACTGTTGGGCGTGGGCGGGGTGACGCTGCCACCAGTGCTGCTGTGGCCGTGGCTCATGCTGCCTCCGTTGGGCTTGGGGCGCACTGTGGCACTTGGTGCCTCGTTGCCGTTGGGCTTGGGTTCCTCACCGCCGGGTTCGGGCTTAGGATTGTGGCCTTCGCCGAAGTGGGGAGCGGGATAGCCGCCGTTGTTGTGGTGATAGCTGTAGGTGTGGTGCATCGGGTCCATCGGACGCGGTTCGTGGCCAGGAGGCGGCATCATCGGACGGAATCCGTCATAGTAGTAGCGGTAGCTTCCCGGGCGGTGGTAGTAGCGCGGGCATGGCCCGATGTTGATGACCACCCAGCGCTCATTGCGAGGCCCTTCCCAATAGAAGGTGATAGGCTCGAAGTATTCAAAAGTGGTGAAACTGTAGAGCTCGTCGCCCATCTCGTAGTAGGGCATGATGGTGAAGGGGTGCCCTTTGCGGATGCGGTAGGCTGGAATCTCGATGGCGATTCTCTTAATATGGCCAGGACGAACCTTCACCCATTTTTCAGCGTAGCTGTAGCCTTCGTCAGGGGCGAGATAGAGGCAAACGCTGCCTCGGTAGGTGTAGTCGCCAATGTTCTCAACGTCATAGTAGACGGTGATGGAACTGTGGTTGTAAACCATCACGGGCTGTGACACTAAAGCGAGTTCGGCTGGATAACCGGCTGCTTTGGCTGCGATGGCTCCCGTCACTAACAGGAGGCTCATCAGAATGTTCTTGGCTTTCATGGTAGCGTTTGTTTTAAAGGGTTTGACTTCCGTTAGATATTATGGTTTGCCCATACCAATACCAAAACCGTGCCAAAATGTAATAAACAATCCAAATCGCGGATAAGGGGCGTCTATGCTATCCGGGAGGAACACTTTTTTGGGGTAAACTATAAACCCCGAAAGCTGGGCAAAAACTTTCGGGGTTCAGTATTAAAGCGGCAGGGATTATTTCTCCGTGACGCGGGAAACATTCCCGTAGTCGATTTCAGGATGCTTCCCAAGGTATTCCATCATTATTTCGTTGGAAGTGCGGAATGTCGTTCTGCCTTCGTCCTCGTGCTCGTAGTCGAATACCGACGACATGTAGCTGTTCATTACGACATTGTATTTGGCCTTCATATCCAAGGGCTTTCCGTTGTCGAGGGTTACATCGATGTTGGTCATCTCGCCGTCTTGGTCTGTGTAGCTGTAGGAGCAGCCTGAGCAATAGATGGGGCCGCCGTCGGTGACATAACAGCACTTCATCAGCCGTATAATCTCTTCGCCGGTGAGGGTGAATTGGATGATTTCATTGTCGAAGGGGTCGAGGGCGAAGAGGTCTTTAATGGTGACGGGGCGCACCGACAGGGTATCGAAACGCACGCCACCGGGGTTCTGGAAGGCCAGGTCAGTATTCAAGCTGAAACGTAAGGCATCGGTCATTAGGCAGCCTAAGGATTCATAGCCGTTGACTATACTTTTATTTTGGGTAACGATGGTGGAGAAATATGGGTCGCTATTGTATTGTTTAACCATTTCTTTCACTTTCTCGTTTTTCTTGGGAAAATCCCTGATGGGGAGTTGCTGCATGTCCTTGTCAACAAGTTTACCATCGACAAATGTGAAGGTGCTCAGAGTCAAGTGTTTAACTTTTGACCCCGCTTGTGTAATCATTACTCCGTTGACAAGCTGCTTCTGTTCGACAAGGGTATGGGTGTGTCCTCCGAAGATAGCGGCGAGTTGGGGAAACTTTTCAGCCGTTTCGCGGTCTGCCTCATAGCCACAGTGGGCGAGGAGGAAGATAGCGTTGCAATCGTCAAGTTCGTTGATGAAATACTGCAAGGTGTCGCAAAGCGGAACAAAATGGGAGCCTCCCGCATTTTTCGGGTGGAAGTCAGGCATACCATTTTCGCCCAGCTGGATGCCGCCGATAACGCCCAGCTTCAGGCCGTCACGCTCGATGACAACGTAGGGCTGCACGTTAGGCATCTGCAGAGTGTCGTCAAAAATGACGTTAGCGCAGACAAAGGGGAATGAAGCCCAGCCCAACGCGTTGCGCAGGGCGAGGGGACCATCATCCCACTCGTGGTTGCCAAAGCAGGAGAGGTTAAACCCGACAGCGTTCATCAGATCATACATGGGTTTGCCAGGCTCGACATAGCGGTCGTTGATGGGGTTGCCTGAGCGGTTGTCACCTGCCCCCATCAGGATGAGGTTGGGATGAACTGTGCGCAAGCTGTCGATAAGGCCTGCGAGTTGTGGGAAGCCGTCGATGTTGGCGTGCATGTCGTTGATGGTGGCGACATAGATCTTTTGTTCTTTCACCTTCGGCTCGCATGCCGTAAGGAACAGCATGGCGGTACAGGCCACCATGGTGATTTTTGTGATTATTTTCATAGCTTTCAATGTTTTACATATATTTTAGAATTGGCAAGGAGCGCGCCATCGAGATCAACACGGTTGCCATAGGCATCTCTCACTTCGATACCGTCGAGTTTGAGAGGTAGATTGTTTGCGCGGCAATAGGCCAGCACCACGGATTTTACTTTGGCACCGTAGTAGGTGCGCACTTCGATGTCGTTGACAAAAGCTTTCATTTCATAGTCAGTTTTGAGGGTTTGTTTTATGTGGCAAAAATACCATATTTTTCCAATGAAAAAGGTGCACTTTACTATTTTTTGTATATTTGCAACTGCATAGTGTGCGTACGCGTGATGTCATGTTTTTGAGAATCAAGAAGATGGATAGTGTTTGCTCACATTGTGGGATTATTAAAGTCAACAAAATCGAAAGAATAACAATTAAAAATTATATGAAAAAGCTTGGAAAATTTACTACTTTGTTAGTCGTGTCAATGTTCTGCATGGCCGCTCATTCTGCTTTTGCGCAAAATGATTACAGCCTGACCCATAGCAGTGGCGACAGGACGCTCGTACTGGCTGTCACCGATGGCCATCAATTCAGTGTTGACGGAGAGGGCTCGTATGACAGGCTGGGCGACATCAAGGTTTCGGGTGGAACGCTGAACATCGTGTTCAACACTTCGGATTACATTTATTTGGCAAAGAGTTTTCAAGTGACTCAAGGAACGCTTCATTTGTCCTTGGGCACGGGTTATACTACTGGACACGCTACTTTGACGCGCGCTTCGGGGTTTACAAGTGAGTTCTTTTTTGTGAACAACAGTTCTTTGGTGGCATCTGACTGTGTCCTTAGGATTGAGGGAACCTCCAGCGACGATTTTGTTATGGATGGAGGTTGCAGGGGCTTCAAAATTGTAAACAACGCTCCTACGTATAATGATACCACATCGGTCTTGGCAGAAGCTGCCTTGTTGATTTCTACTGGCGGTATGGTTGATTTTGACCATGTCGTGATGAAGAACAATTATAATGTTTGTGGTAGCTCAGGTACTGGTAATCATAATTATGACGGTGGCGCTATGAATTTTCGTAGTAAGTCAGATAATAATACTGCCGAGTCTGGCCATGTGATCACAATGGATTATTGCCGTATCGACAGTTGCTATGCAAGAGGTTCAGGCGGCGCTTTCCGTGTTAGGGTCAATAACAAGGCTCCTGTGCCCCTCTCATCAATGGTAATGAATAATTGTGTTGTGAATTATTGCTACAGCGATGGAGGCTGGGGTAGCCAGGGTGGTGTCATCAGAACCTGGGGTGCCAGCAGATGCGGTCTGACCATGAACAATTGCACGGTGGAAAACAACTACAATTATGACGGTTATTCTACGGAGTATGGCATGATGCATTGGAATGCCTTCGAAGCCGATACCTTGCGCTTAGTCAATTGTGTCTTTGATAGCAACTGGAATAAAGGTGAAGGCGGTGCTATCAATGTGGTTAGCAAGGCCAAGTTTGAAGGTTGTCAGATTACCAATAACAGGTCGGAACGAAATGGTGGAGGAATGTGCTATACAACTTATACTTCCAATAAGGTGATTTCTGGACTGGTTGTGGGTGACAGCAATCTGACTTTGGACGACGCCACTATTATTGAGAACAACTCGGCGGCGTTGAATGGAGGTGGCTTGTGGATTCAAGTCAATATTATTGAAAATGGTCCCGGCCACGAAGTGTATTTGAATCCTTACGGCGACACCATTTCGGTCAATCTGCACGTTGATGGTGCTAGCATTCGTTACAATACTGCTCAAAATGGAGGCGGTGTCTACATGGAACGCACAACTTCGCGTTATCATACCGACATCAACTTGAACTCTGGTAGGGTAGCCTTAAACAGTGCCACACAGAACGGCGGCGGTTTGTATGCGAGCGGCGGTGTGGCTGTCAATGTGGGCATGTCTGGTGCGATGGCAGAGTCAATGGATATCGTCAACAACACTGCTGTCAATGGTGGTGGCCTTTATTTGGCGAACGGAAATATAAGGATTTATGGTGGTAATATCGGATTGGAAGGACAGCCCAATGTCTGTCAAAATGGTGACGGCGGTGGCATTTATGTGTTTAGTGGACATCTTACCATGAATGGCGGACTTGTCTCGTACAATCAGGCTGTCCATGGCGGCGGTATTCATTTGAGTGGCGGACAAGTGGTGTACAACTCAGGCTTTGTCCGCAGTAATCAAGCATCCACTCACGGAGGCGGTATTTATATCTCTGGTGGTAGCTTTTCGATGAGTGGTGGCGCAATAGGTGGTACTCAGTTGCAAGGCAACAAGACCAGCAGTAACAGTAGCTTTGGCGGTGGGTTGTATATGAGTGGTGGTACGGCCTTCATCTCAGGCGGCGCTATCGCTGGCAACAAGGCCACCAATGGCTATGGTGGTGGCATTTACATGCAAGGGGGAACATGCACTTTGTCAAATGATGCTAGCATCGGCGGTGATACTACTACTTATACCAATAATGCTTTATACGGTGGTGGCATCTATTCGTCTGGCGGCACAATCTCCATCGAAGGCGGACTTATTGCTTACAATACGGCTACAAGGGGTGGTGGCATTTATTCCAACGGTCCTACCGCAGAGGTCTATGTGAGAGAAAATTCGTTGGGCGGTAATCCGAGCCGTATCGAGTATAACAGCGCACAAAACGGTGGCGGTATTTATGCCGAGAAAGGTATCGTTGAGTTCTCCGATGGTGTTGTCCGTCTCAATTTTGCAAGTGTCATGGGTGGCGGTATGTACATTGCCAACGAGGGTTCTCTCTTACTTAAAGGTACTTCATTGCTCCAAAGGAACCATGTTCCTACAGGAGGCCAAGGCGGTGGTGTCTATTTATTGGGTACGCTGACCGTTGGAGAGGAAGGCTCGGCGACGGGCAGCTCCATTCAGGCACAAGACAATTTTGCTTCCGATACGGATACTCCCGATACCTTTGTCATCGACAAAACGACGCGCAACAATGTCCAGCTCCCCAATCCAGACGCTATGCCCTATACCAGCACCATCCACCGCGAAGTGATTACGGTGATTGAAAATGGTATCGATATCACTTCGAAGGTAGGTTTCACGGTGCCGAGGAGTGCCGTGCCGGTGATATTCTGCCAGAGGTCCAGCACCAGTTGGGAATATCTTGACAGGTTTACCACGGGTCCTGATAATGACTTGCAAAATGTGTTGTTCGACGATATGGAAAGATACATTTCGGTTCACTTTGATGCTAGGTTTACGGCATTCGACCCTGACCATGTATACCTGTATGCTTTTTGGCCAGAGGCCGTTCCTGCGCAACCAGAGGGATTTTCTTTCGACAATATTGACTCGGAAGAGGATCTCGCATGGTTGATAACGTGGGTCAATGGCAGAACGGGTATGGAAGGATATGATAACCTTGAACCGCATGATTGCGAAGGACAGACCATCAATCTGAATGCCGATCTCGACATGAGCGAATATGGCTGGGCACCTATCGGACAGACCAATCCCGACGGCAATATACGCTTCCCGTTCAAGGGCACGTTCGAAGGTAATGGACATACCATTACGGGTCTCATCGGCATGGATTACAAGCAGCATTATGGCTATGGCTTCTTTGGCAACGTTAACGGTGGTGTGGTTCGGAATGTAATTCTCGATGGGGTTACATTATTGGTCAGGAATGTGTCTGGATATGTTGTGGGTCCGTTGGTTGCCGAGATGCAGGGTGAGGCAGTCTTAAGCAATTGCGAAGCCTCTGCAGTCATCACTGCCAAGGGCGACTCGCCAATCATTGGCGGTGCCGTTGGGCGTATGGGCAATTATGGAACTGAATCGCCCATGGTACACTCCGTCTGCGCGATGGCTGAGATGAGAGGCGGTGTGATGGGCGGCCTGGTGGGTAAGATGGTCAAGGGTTCGCTTTACAATAGTTTTGCCAATCCGTTATACGATTATATCGGCTCGAATCATTATTATGGTGGTCTTGTTGGTATTAACGCTGGCAACGTCGCCAACTGTTACGTGAGACTGCGTGGCAGTCTGACGCCCTCGAACTATTTCGGCAAACTGGTTGGTCAGCATAATGCCAGCGGCGACTTGCAGTACTGCTATGCACCGAGCGGCTTTGACTCATTGAATTATTACGGCAACAAGGTTGACGGTAGCGTCTTCACCAATTACCGTTACTACGACAACAATGCCGAGACACCTTATATGTACCTAAGACGTGATGTCCAAGTGCATGTGGTGGATGGCGACAATGAGTATATCCCTGCCGAACCTACCCCTGATCCTTATTCTGATGTGGACGAGGACAAGCAGATGCTGCTCTGCCTCAACAATTGGGTGGTGAAAAAGAACAGCACTACACCTATTATATATACTATGTGGCTGAGACCAGGTACCACCGTTATCAATGGCGACTATCCCATCTTGCGTATGCCTGCAACGGATGCTGTGGCCTGCACGGGCGATGCTGTCGGTGGCGAGAATGAGGTCTTCCTGCATTACGCACAGGTCAACGACCTGATTGCCGCATATCCGCTAACGGCTGATACGGCTGTCATTTGCCTCTACCAGAGCAACGGCAATGTCGACAGCAATGTCGATTCGGGAGCCAAGCTCTATATCGATGAAAAGGTGAGTGTGATACAGAATGGCCCGCTCAATGCATACGTCGGTGTCACTCTGGACAATTCAGCCGACTCCCTCGGTGCTAACCCAACCTATGGCGGTACTGACAACACCGACTGGCATATGTTCTCTACTCCTTTGGCTAACGCGCCGCTCGCCGTGAAGTATGTCCATAACGATGGTACGGCTGACTCGACGCAGTACATGTTTAGCTATGAGCATTCGCAAAGTGCCTCAGGCGATCCGATGCCTTACTATCAGTTCTACAACGAAACGGAACGTGACGGTTACTTCCCGAGCCATGTGTACGGCAAGTCCTATATCGAAAACGACAATATGACTCCTGTGGGATCCAATAACGAGAACTACTATTCAGAATGGGACTACTACACCTACTATGAGCCTGAATACCATTGGGTGAATTTCAAGCGCAACAGCAAGAGCCACTGGCACGAGGATATGACTTGGGAGGGCATTTCCTATCAGAATGAAGAATATCTTATCAAAGGAAGGGGTTATCTGTTGGCCACGAGACATCCCACTTATCTGCAGTGCTACGGTACGTTGAACGGTAGCGAGGCAGAACTGACTATCCCTGTTACATACAATGATAATTTCCAGGCTGGTTACAATCTGTTGGGTAATCCTTATTTGGCCTATCTTGACTTCGACCTGTTTGCCGATCTTAATGGCACTTCTTTATGGCAGCAATGCGATACTACAGGTTGGTGCTATTGTGTGTTGGATGAGGATCCTTACTATGACATTGCTGAAGATACTACCTATCTTGGTGGCTACAAATATTACGCTTACCATTCATCGGTCAACCCCTATGGAGCTCCGAAGTACATTGCGCCGCATCAGGGTTTCATGATAAAACTGCCGTGTGAAGCGAATGATGTCGTTTATTTCACTCCCGATATGCGTAGCTTGAATGGCGACGGCGGTCACTTCCGTAGTGCCGAACAGCCTGCCTATCCTTTGGTGAACCTGTTCGCCACCGATGCCACCGGCAACCGTGATATGACAACGGTGGAGCTGGGCCGTACCGATCAGGGCGGTGCACTCATGATGCGCGACCTGAAGCTGGCCACCTGCCACGTGTGGTGTCATTACGAAGATAGAGACTGGGCTATCGCTTTCACCAAGCCGGGCTTGACTGAAGTGCCCATCCGTTTCGAGGCTTACGAGAACGGTGAGTACACCCTGACTTGGAACACACAAAATGGTATGTTCAGCTATTTGCATCTAGTTGACAACATGACCGGCGTCGATGTGGATTGCCTTTCTGAGAAGGAATACCGCTTTATGGCTACCACGACCGACTATCGCAGCCGCTTCCGCCTCCTCTTCGGTTATACCGGCGTTGAGGAGGATGAGACGAATGGCGATCAGCAGGTTGCCGATTTCGCCTTCCAATCGGGCGACGAACTTGTTGTGAACGGCGAGGGTATGCTGAGGATGTTTGATATGACGGGACGTCAGGTGATGTCGGGTGAGATGCACGGAACGCAGACGTCAACACCGTTACCTGATATCAGTGTGGGTGTTTACCTGTTGCAGCTTAACACCGTGAACGGAACACGTATTCAGAAAATTGTCATCAAATAATAGGAGGACTAAGACATGAGAACAAACAGCAAAAGACCCAATGAAATGAAAAAAAGAGTTTTTGCCATTCTAATGGTGACCTTTTTGTCGGTTATACCTGCTACGGCTCAAATCTTCCTTGATGATGAGTCACTCACTAATCGCTGTGGCGAGATGGATGAATCAGGCAATATTGTCCCATTCCACGAGGTAGAATGGGACCAAGCCAACCAGTTTGCTCCTACAGGTAGCGGCATACTATTGCTCACCGTCCTGGGTGGCGCTTATCTCCTTGGAAAAAAACGTAAGGGGGATGAATGAGACGAACACAATAAAAGTGTTTTCCCTGTAATAATGGATAAGAACGCCATATTCTGTGTGGCGTTCTTGTTTTTTACGAAATACGTTAAGTATAATGTACCCATTAATTGAGACTGCAAATATAGTGAATTAAAGTGAAACATCAAGCAGCTTCATGGGTACGGATTAATAATTTGTTGTTTTCGTATTTGCGCTCCGGGATTTCGTTGTCAATGCCCTGATGGTGCCGTTCAGTGTTGTAATACTGCATGAACTTCTCAATTCCCTTCCGCAACTCAATGGCGTTATCACAAGGATTCAGGTAGATGTACTCGCGT
>LXOW01174282.1_pt1 | contig 10968 bp, 9 predicted proteins | sample 1368591 | NCBI WGS metagenome assembly LXOW01 (sample SAMN04884650, study PRJNA319009) | bovine gut metagenome | isolation source: Cow rumen | host: Bos taurus | place: Italy: Legnaro (PD) | collected 2014-07-09
AAGGAAAGGTCGATATACAGCTTTTCGTCGGCCGAGCAATAGAACGGCCCCATGGCGGCCTGGCCCTGCCCGCAGGCGGTGCTGGTGGAACCGGTATAGAGCACCAGCGTAGGGGCTTTGTACGTGCCTATCCCATTGTCCATGAAATAGTTGCCCCAGACATCTTCCGTGGATGCCAGGATTTGGCGGGAAAACTTGGCCAGTGCCTCGTTCTCCGCCGTGGGCTCATAGGAAGTCTCTACCGCCGACTGCATGCCGCCGGAAGAAGCCACGTTCCTGAACACGTCGCCCAGGTCTCCGCCCATTAAAAGGGTAACAATGGCAATGATGGCAATACCGCCCAGGCCCAGACCGGCCTTGCTGCCACCACTCAGACCTCTGCGGTCTTCTACATGCGTGCTTTCGCGTCTTCCGTCCAGTTTCATAGTAAAAGTGCTTTAAATCCCAAGACTATCAAAATTAAAGATTGTTTGCGAGAAAATCAAACATAATTCCAATAAACTCATTATATTTGACCCAAGAAATAAAGCTATAAAGCTATCCCATGATTAATCCCATCTACTCCCCCGCCCCCGGCCGCTATGAGAGCGGCATCCGTTTCCGCCGCTGTGGCCGCAGCGGCATCCTGCTCCCGGAAATCGCCCTGGGCCTCTGGCACAACTTTGGCGACGTGAACCCGCTGGCGAACTCCCTGGAGATGGCCCACTACGCCTTTGACCATGGTATTGTGCACTTTGACCTGGCCAACAACTACGGCCCGTCGTACGGCTCGGCAGAAGAGACCTTCGGCCTTATCATGAAAAAGTCCTTCGCTCCTTTCCGCGACGAGCTTTTCATCTCCTCCAAAGCCGGCTACGACATGTGGCCCGGCCCGTATGGCGAATGGGGTTCCCGCAAATACCTCATGGCCAGCCTGGATCAGAGCCTGAGGCGCATGAACCTGGACTACGTGGACCTGTTCTATTCCCATCGCTATGACCCCAACACGCCGCTGGAAGAAACCATGCAGGCCCTGGTGGACATTGTCCGGGCCGGAAAAGCGCTGTACGTGGGCATCTCCAAATACCCGCCCCAGGCAGCGGAATTTGCCTATAAATACCTGAAAGACAGGGATGTTCCCTGCCTTGTTTATCAAGGCCGATACAACCTCCTCAACCGCGAGCCGGAGGTGGAAGGCATCCTGGACCAGGCCAAGGAAAACGGCGTGGGATTCACGGCCTTCTCCCCCTTGGCACAGGGACTCCTGACCGGCCGCTACCTGGACGGAATCCCGGCCGATTCCCGCATGGCCAAGGAGCAGTTCCTCAAGTCATCGGCCCTCACCCCTGAGATGCTAAAAACCCTTTTGGCGCTGAACGAGATTGCCGCCCGGCGCGGCCAGACCCTCGCGGAGATGGCCCTCGCCTGGTGCCTCAAGGACGACCGCGTAACCAGCGTCATTGTGGGCGCCAGCCGTGTTTCCCAGCTGGAAGACGACTTCAAGGCCCTGGAGAATACTACTTTCAGCCAGGAAGAGCTGAACGCCATTGACCAGGCTATCGCAGATAAGCGCTAATAGCTTTTAAGAAGGGCTCGGAAACGGGCCCTTTTCCGTTCTGCAGTTTACTGACCATGGCGGCCAGCTTAAGGACGATATAGGGCGCCAGGGCACGTTCACGGGCGGTGATTTCCGCGGCATCCTCCGTGTTCCAATAGGCACGGGCAAAAAGGGCCCAGTGCTTTTTGAGGGTTTCCGTGCTCAGGTGGAAAATACTCTGTGCACGCGCCTCCGACATGCTTTGGAGGGCAAAATACATCATGCCCAGGTCCCACTCCGGACAGCCGTACGCGAAATCGCCCACATCGATCCAAAGGTCCCGCGTGCCGTCGGTAATGATATTGCCAATATGCAAATCTCCGTGCAGGCAGACCGCCTGCGTAGGGATGGTGGCAAGCTTCGCCAGCAGGCGCTCCTTGAGTTCCTCGGGCAGGGCTTCGTATCGGCCGATATGGTAGCGCACCAGTTCCCGCATGTCCGGGAGAATGGCTGTATCGGCCGGGGTTTGGTGCAGCTGCCGGGCCAGCCGGGCAAAACGCAGTGTAAGCGGTTCCAGCTGCTCCGGTTCCTCCGAGATGATACGTGTGAAGGAACGTTTTTCGGGAATAAGTTCATACTCGGCGCCATAGCGTTCCCCGTCCGTTACCAGCCGAAGGGGTTCCGGCGTGGGAACACCCAGGCGGTATACCACCTGATTCACCAGAAACTCACGCGCCGCATTCTCTGCCCCCATACTGGGAGAAAACAGTTTTACGAGCGTATTGCCGGCCTTATTACTATAAGTGAGGGCTGTTCCGCCCTCACCGGTCTGGACATAATTGTCCAAATTGATTTTCTGGTATTCCATCCTGGACTATTTCTTCTTCTTGGGGGCGATTACGCGGGAATAGGCAATCTGGATACCGATCAGATCCAGGTCGCGGGCAATCTTGAAGGAGGACATGGACGCTTTGTTTGGTATGTCATTCTTCTTCTTGTCCTGCAGGGTATAACTATACTCTATGCCAACAATAGGAATTCCTGCAGTGATGAGACTGCCTTCGCGCAGTTTAACAGCCAATCCAACCACTCCCTTGAGACCAACCCCAATGCCTTGGCTGAAACGGCGTTGGTTTATCTCTTCGCCATTTTTAGGGATGGGATAGGAAGTGGTTGCGGCGTAACGGGCAAAAAGCATGCCTTCGCCAAAAACACCAAAAGTTTTACTGCCAAAGAAGGACAAGTATTTACGGGCCGTAACGGCAAAGCCGCCCGAGTGCTGGTGCCAATGCCGGTTGGAGATTGTCACATTGAGAGCTTCCTTATCCTCAGGGCCCACGAACTCTCCAAGCACGTTAGTTAAATCCAGACGGAGGTCTGTATCTACCCTATATCCGCTATATTCCAACCGGACTCCCAGGGCAAAATCATCTGCAAGGAACCAGTTAAATTTGGGCGCCACCCTCCAGATATGCGCTTGTCCGCTACCCATGTTTAGGAGCGACAGGATGCTGAACCCGTCGCCCGCCTCCGTACCACCTGCCCGTAAATTACGGTAGGAGCCGGAGATACCCATGGTACGGGAACCCTTTTCAATGAACACCGAATGCCCTCTTTCAGGATCGTCAAAACGTTCCATGATTTTCTTGATGGGGCTCTGGGCATTGGCTGCCAGGCAGACTATGAGCGAGGCGATAAGAAGCGACAGTTTTTTCATTTGATACCTTGTTTCTCTTTTGTAATGTGCAAAAATAAGAAAAACGGCCTAAAAACGCAAAGGATTGTTTTTGCTTTTTCCCCTTTTTGTGGGTAACTTTACAAAATTATTTGAAATGGCTATGCCGGAACACGTTTTACGCCCTCTATTTGAATCCTATACCGGACAAAAACTGGAGCACATCCAGGAGTTGCCGTCCTCCGGCAGCAACCGTCGCTATTTCCGCCTCCACGGCGCCTCTCAATCCCTCATGGGCGTCATAGGCAACAATCTGGAAGAAAACAGGGCCTTCATCTACCTTTCCCGCCATTTCCGGGAAAAAGGTCTGCCCGTTCCGGAGGTCGTGGCCGTAAGCGAGGACCAGATGACCTACCTGCAAGAGGATCTGGGCAGCACCGGCCTGTTCGACCTGGTTTCCCAAGGACGGGAAAGCCGGGCCTACAGCGAAGAAGAAACCCAGCTGCTCTGCCAAACCCTGGAGGTCCTCCCCCACCTGCAGTTTGCGGGTGCGGAAGGGTTGGACTGGCAGCAGTGCCTCTATTCCGCCTTCGACGCGCGCATGGTGGACTTCGACCTGAACTATTTCAAATACTGTTTCCTCAAAGCCACCGGCCTGGAATTCAACGAGGAACGCCTGCAGGAGGACTTCGAGCGACTTAAAGCAGACCTGCTGATAGAGGACAGCAACACCTTTATGCACAGGGACTTCCAAGCCAGAAATATCATGGTTAAGGACGGAAAGCCCTGGATCATCGACTTCCAAGGAGGCCGGCGCGGTCCCATCTATTACGATGTGGCCTCGTTCGTCTGGCAGGCACGTTCCCGCTTCCCGGAGGCCACCCGGCAACGCCTGCTGGAAGCCTACCTGAAGGCCCTGCAGCCTTACCAGAATATCGACCCGGACCATTTCTACAGCCGCCTGCGCCTGTTTGTGCTGTTCCGCACCCTGCAAGTGCTGGGGGCGTACGGCTTCCGGGGCCTGTTTGAGCGCAAAGCCCAGTTCATCGCCAGCATTCCCCCGGCCATGGACAACCTGCGCGGCCTGCTGAAAACGCCCTTCACGGACTATCCCTACCTGAACAGCCTGCTGGAGCAAATCACCGCCCTGCCCCAATTCCAGGAAAAAGTACCGGAGCAGGCCGATAAACTGCTGGTGCACATTTACAGCTTCTCCCTGAAAAAAGGCGTTCCGGAGGACCCTACCGGCAACGGCGGCGGGTATGTCTTCGACTGCCGCGCCATCCACAACCCCGGCAAATACGAACGCTACCGCAACTCAACCGGCATGGACGCCGACGTCATCCAGTTCCTGGAAGAGGACGGCGAAGTAACCACCTTCCTGGAGAGCGTATATAAANNGGCTGCACCGGCGGCCAGCATCGTTCGGTATATTGCGCGGAGCACCTGGCAACCCACCTGGCAGCCCGTTTCGACGTAAAAATTGTAGTGACCCACCGGGAGCGCAAGATAGAAAAAACACTGTAGCATGAAGGCACTCATCTTCGCAGCCGGGCTCGGCACCCGCCTGAAGCCCATCACCGACACCCTGCCCAAGGCCCTCGTCCCGGTCTGCGGGGAGCCGCTGCTGTACCATGTCATCCAAAAACTCAAAGCGGCGGGCTACACCCAGCTCACCGTAAACGTGCACCATTTCCCGGAACAAATCCGTGCCTATATCGCCTCCCGCGACTGGGGCGTCCCCATCGCCATCTCCGACGAAAGCGAGGCCCTGCTGGAAACCGGCGGCGGCATCCTGCATGCCAAGGAGCACATCCTCCCCACCAATGAGCCCTTCCTGGTACACAATGTCGATATCATCTCCAACCTGGACCTGAGCAAGGTGCAGGAACAAACGCGCCCGGATGCCCTGGCAACCCTGGTTGTAAGCGAACGTCCCACCCGCCGCAACCTCCTCTTCAACGATGAGATGCGCCTGGTAGGCTGGATGGACAATGAAACCGGCGAGGTCCGCTCCCCCTATCCGGATCTGGATCCGAATGCCTGTCACAAATACGCCTTCTCCGGCATCCACAACCTGTCTCCGCGGATTTTCCCGCATTTTGCAGAATGGGGCTTCACCGGCCGCTTCCCCATCATGGACTTTTACCTGAAAACCTGCCACCGCGAACCTATATATGGCATTTTGGCAGAAAACCTGCAGCTAGTGGACGTGGGCAAGTTTGACCAGCTGGAACAGGCTCAGCAGCAATGCGCTGCCCTGCTTCCCGGGAATGACAAATAGTCCTACTTCCTGCCACCTGAGCCACACTGGCAGCCTTTTTGCAGCACTATTCGCCGACTTTGAAAATGGAAATTATGACACAGATAAGAAGAAGTCTTACGCTTTTGGCACTCAGCTTTGCCACTTTGTCAGTTGGGGCACAGGAACCGCAGCCCGACGCCTATCACGGACAGGCACTCACGCTGGATGACTGCCGCCAAATGGCCGTACAGGAAAGCAAAACCCTGAGCCAGGCCCGCATCGAAACGGAGATGGCCGGCTATGACCGCAAAATTGCCCTGGCCAACTATTTCCCTAAAATCAGCGCCACCGGCGCCTACGTATACAACAACAGGGACATTGCCCTGGTAAACGAAGACCAGAGTAACCGGCTCCGGAACGCCGGTACCAATACGGACAATGCCATCTGGGATTACCTCACCGGCAATGCGGGCAACATTGACAATCCCCGTATAAGGGACGCCGCCCTGGAACTGCTTGGCGCCCTCCGGCAAAACCCCAACCTGCCGGACATTGCCACCCCCATCAACGCCATCGGCCAGGAAATTGACGCCGCCCTGCACCCGGACCTGCACAACATCTGGGTGGGTGCCGTCACCGTGCAGCAGCCGGTGTTCGTGGGCGGTAAAATTGTCTACAGCAACCAGATGGCCGTCCTGGCGCAGCAGCTCTCGGAGGCCAAGTACGACATGAAAGAGGCGGATGTCCTGCTGGACGTGGACCAGGCCTATTGGCAAATCATCTCTATAGCCAACAAAAAGAAACTGGCCCAGAGCTACACGGAGCTGCTGGAAGAGATGGAGAAAGACGTGCAAACCGCCGTCAACGCGGGCGTTTCCACGGAAAGCGACCTCCTGCAGGTGCGCGTAAAGGCCAATGAAGCCCGCATGATGCTCACCAAGGCCACCAACGGCCTCACCCTCTCCAAGATGCTCCTGTGCAAGCGCATCGGCCTTCCGCTGGACAGCAATATTGTCCTTGCCGATGAAACCCTGGACGTAATTCCGGAACCCGGCCGCCCGGTAGAAAAGAGCCTGGAAGATATCTACGAGTCCCGCCCGGAGACCCGCAGCCTCACCCTGGCCAGCCAAATCTTTGACAAGAAAGCCAAGGTGGTCCGCGCAGACCTCATGCCCACCGTGGCCCTCATGGGCGCCTTCACCGTCACCAATCCCCATATCTACGACGGTTTCCAAAACGGCTGGCGGGGCGGCAACCTGAGCGCCGGCGTCATGGTCAAAATTCCCATCACCCACGGCGGCGAGGCCCTGTTCAAATACAAGAAAGCCAAGGCGGAAGCCCGCCTGTACCAGAACCAGCTGGACGACGCCAAAGAGATGATCACCCTGCAGGTGACCCAGCAGCGCAAGCTCTTTGACGAGGCCCTGCAAAAGGTGGAGATGGCCCGCTCCAACCTGGACCTGGCGGAAGACAACCTCCGCAGCGCACGCGTAGGCCTGGATGCCGGCGTCATTGCCACCAACACGGTGCTGGGCGCGCACACAGCCTGGCTCAGCGCACACAGCGAATACATAGACGCGGGCATCGAACTGCAAATGACCGCGGCCAGCCTCCGCAAAGCAGAAGGCGGTTACAAAGACTAAGCAAAAAAAGAACAAACTTATACTATGAAATCTCAAAAAAATTACAACCTCCTCATAGGGGTTGCGGCTCTGGTTGCCATTCTACTGGTTATCTCCATTGTAGGATACATTGTTTCCCGTCCCAAGCCCATCGTCATCCAGGGCGAGGCAGAGGCCACCGAGTACCGCATTTCGGGCAAGGTCCCCGGCCGTATTGAGGAGTTCCGGGGCACGGAAGGCCAGCTGGTACGCAAAGGGGACACGCTGGTAATCATTGACTCGCCGGAAATCCGTTCCAAGATTGCGGAAGCCAATGCCGCCAAGGCAGCCGCCACCGCCCAGAAGGACAAGGCCATGCACGGCGCCCGGCAGGAGCAGATTACCGGCGCCTATGAGCTCTGGCAAAAAGCCAAGGTGGGAGAAGAGGTGATGCGCAAGTCCTACGAGCGCATCCGTTCCCTGCACGAGCAAAAAGTGGTGTCGGACCAGAAGTACGACGAGGTAGAAGCCCAGTACCGGGCCGCGCAGGCCACCACCAAGGCCGCCTACAGCCAGTATTCCATGGCCGTCAAGGGCGCCCGCCAGGAAGACAAGGACGCCGCCATCGCGCTGGTGGAACGGGCCAACGCCGCCGTGGAGCTGGTGAATTCCTATCGGGACGAGATTCGCCTCACCTCCCCCTCGGACGGTGTCATTGCCGATATCTATCCCAAGGTGGGCGAGCTGGTGGGCCAGGGCGCGCCCATCATGACCATCCAGGACCTTACGGACATGTGGTTCACCTTCAACGTGCGCGAAGACCGCCTGAAGGGGATGCAGTCCGGGGACCAGATTCTTCTCACCATCCCCGCCCTGAACAAGCGCGAAGTAACGGCTACCGTCTATTACCTGGCCGCCCGCGAGTCCTACGCCACCTGGAAAGCCACGCGCGAGATTGGCGAGTTCGACACCAAAACCTTTGAAGTACGCGCCCGGCCCAACCATCAGGTAGAAGGCCTGCGTCCCGGCATGAGCGTAATCCTGACGCGGGAGGAGCAATGAATTCCATCTACAAAGTTGTCCGGAGGGAGCTCCTGATTATCCGGAAACGCCCGCTGTACATCCTCGCCTCGGTGGGGGTGCTGCTGGTGAACGTCATCTTCTACCTCTCCCTCATGCAGGATGGCCTTCCGCACGACCTTCCCATCGGCCTTGTGGACCAGGACCAGAGCTCCACGTCCCGTTCCTTCGCCACGCAACTGGACGCCACGCAGCTGGGCAAGGTCATTTATTATGACGATTTGCACCTGGCCCGCGCAGACATGCAAACCGGAAAAATCACCGCCTTCGTCCTCATTCCGGAAGGGTTCAATGCCGATATCCAAGCCAATCGGCAACCTCATCTGTCGTATTACGTGAACTCGCTGTACTTCGTGGGAGGCGCCCTGGCGTACAAGGACGTCCTCACCATGGCCAACCTCACCAATGGCGCCGTCCAGCGCCAGGTGCTGCGTGCCAAGGGCGTGAACGAACGGGAGATTCGCGGACGCATCCAGCCCATCGTCATGGATCAGCACCAGATTGGGAACCCCGCCACCAACTACGGGGTGTACCTCAATGGCGTTATCCTGCCGGGCGTGCTGGAGATGATCGTCATCCTCATTACCATCTATGCGGTGGGCTCTGAACTCAAATACGGCACCTCCAGGCATCTGATGCGCACAACCGGCGGCTCCATCGGGAAGGCGCTGCTGGGAAAACTCCTGCCGTACAACGTCATTTTCACGGCGCTGGGCATTGGCCTGGAACTCCTGCTGTTCCACTGGCTGCAGTACCCGCTGCAAGGGTCCCTGTGGTGGATGTTCCTGGATATCCTGCTGCTGGTGACGGCCTCCGAGGCGCTGGGGCTGCTCATTATTGAGCTGTTCCCGGTGCTGCGCCTCGCCATCAGCGTGGGCGCCATCGTCAGTGTGCTGGGCTTCTCGCTGGCCGGCTTCTCCCTGCCGGTGAGCTCCATGCCGCCCTACGTGCAGGGCTTCAGCGCCATCTTCCCCTTACGGCACTATTACCTGTTCCACGTGCAGCAGACGCTCTGGGGCAGCGGCTTTGCCGGCTGCTGGCAGGAGATAGTGCACCTGATGGTGTTCCTGCTCTTCCCGCCCCTGTTCATGCGACGGCTCCAAGACGCTTATGTGAATCAAGACTATGAAAGAGACTAACTATATACGCCTGTGGCTGCGCGACTGGTACAGCATCTTCGTCCATGAGCTCAAACTCATTTTCTCCGACGGCGGCGTACTGGTGATTTTCTTCGTGGGCGGCCTGCTGTACCCCGTGCTGTACAACCTCATTTACAAGAACGGTACGGTGGACGATATGCCCGTAGCGGTAGTGGATCTCTCCGGCGGTTCCTACAGCCGTCGCTATCTCCAGAAAGTCGATGCCACGCGCGAGTGCGAAATCCTCACCTACTGCACCTCGCTGGAAGAAGCCAAACAACTGATGCAGCGCCAGATAGTGCACGGAGTAATATATATTCCTGCCGATTTCGACGCCCGGATCGTCCGCGGCGAGCAAGGGGTCATTTCCACCTATGCCGACATGTCCAGCTTCCTGTACTACAAGTGCCTCACCATGGGCACCAGCCTCACCATGCTGGACGAGATGCACACCATTCAGACCGAGCGTTATACGGCGGCCGGCCTGGACGGGCAGAGTGCCAGCCAGCTGGTGCAGCCCGTACTTTCCGACGAGGAAATACCCTATAATCGACCCTTCTCCTATACCATCTTCTTCATTTCCGCCGCGCTGCTGCTGGTGATTCAGCAGACCATGTTCTACGGCGGGTCGCTGCTGGCCGGCACGCTGCGCGAGCAGAACCGGAGCTTTGCCTCCCTGCCCAAGCAGCTGCAAGGACTGGGGGTAGGCCGTGTGGTACTGGGCCGCGGGGCTGCATATTTGGCCATCTACCTAGTAACAGGGACCATCATCGCCCTGTTCATCCCCTGGCTGTTCCGCCTGCCGCAACATGCCTTCTGGGGCGATGTGATGGTGCTGCTGGTGTTCTACATCCTGGACTGCATCTTCTTCACCTTCACCTGGTCCACCCTTATCTGGAAGCGGGAAACGGTGTTTGTATTATTCCTGTCCGTCTCCCCCATCTGCCTGTTCCTTACGGGATTCTCCTGGCCGGTGACCGCCATCCCGGAGTTCTGGCAGAAGGTGTCGCTCATCTTCCCTTCCACCTTCGGCTGCCGGGCGTTCATCAACCTGAATACCGCAGGCTGTACCCTCCAGGACATCGCCCCGGAAATCCAGGCCATGACCATCCAGACCGCGATCTATTACTTCCTGTCCTGCGTGGCCATATTTGTGGAAAACAAGGTGGTGGAGCACCGCGCCCGCCTGGAAGCCCTGCGTTCCCGTGTGGATGAACATTTTGGCATTCCCACCAGCGAAGAAGCGCGCCAAATCATTGCAGGTGAGTAAAATAATTGTACCTTTGCACTCTCTATGAAGAGGGTGTTAGTTATATGGTTGCTGTTGCTGGGTGTAGTGACCCTGCAGGCGCAGGAGCTGGCGGATACGCTGGACGCTTCGCGCATATCGGCCCTGCGGGAAAAAACCCGCAACACCACCCAGACCGGCCTCGTGCACATCGACAGCAAGCAGCTCACCTCCGGCATTGCCGTTTTTGGCACCCCGGACATCATCAAGAAGCTGCAGATGCTGCCGGGCGTGGCCGCGGGCAATGAGCTCATGAGCGGCCTGTACGTGCACGGCGGGGACGGCAACGACAACCTCTTCCTGCTGGACGGCGTTCCGCTGTACAACATCAGCCACTTCGGCGGCCTGTTCTCCAGTTTCAATACGGACATCATCGACAACCTGGACTTTTACAAAAGCGGTTTCCCGGCCAGGTATGGCGGCC
>LXOW01282451.1_pt1 | contig 10968 bp, 6 predicted proteins | sample 1368591 | NCBI WGS metagenome assembly LXOW01 (sample SAMN04884650, study PRJNA319009) | bovine gut metagenome | isolation source: Cow rumen | host: Bos taurus | place: Italy: Legnaro (PD) | collected 2014-07-09
CCGCAACCCCGTATACGCCGAAGCAGCTCATGGTGGCCAGATCGGCCGTGGTACCCGCCCCGTTAGAGCTGTCGGTGGCGGCAATTGTCAGTACGGTATCAGTCATATTTTCACCGTTATCATTCAATACAAACTACCTGTTAATCCGCAAGTTCCTTGATTTCCCTGCTGATGCGCATTGAACAGAACTTAGGTCCGCACATTGAGCAGAATTCGGAAACCTTGTGGCAGTCCTGAGGCAGGTCCTCGTCATGGAAGCGCTTTGCCAGTTCAGGATTGATGCTGAGGGCAAACTGATCATCCCATCTGAATTCAAAGCGTGCTTTGCTCATGGCGTAGTCCCAGGCGGTACTGCCCGGATGCCCCTTGGCAAGATCCGCAGCATGAGCCGCGATACGGTAAGCCATAAGTCCCTCACGCACGTCATCCTTCTTCGGAAGACCGAGATGCTCCTTCGGAGTAACGTAGCAGAGCATGGAGGTGCCGAACCAGCCGATCATGGCCGCACCGATGCCGGAAGTAAAGTGATCATAGCCTGGGGCCACGTCGGTAACCACCGGTCCCAGGGTATAGAAAGGAGCCTCGTGACAGTAGTCAAGTTCAAGCTCCATGTTTTCCCTGATGCGGTTCATAGGCACATGCCCCGGGCCCTCTATAAGAACCTGAACATTCTTGGCCCATGCTCTTTCGGCAAGCTCACCGAGCACCTTAAGTTCCGAGATCTGAGCCTCATCATTGGCATCATGAATGGATCCCGGTCTCAGGCCGTCTCCAAGGGAAATGGCAATATCGTATTTTGCGCAGATGTCGCATATTTCATCAAAATGCTCGTAGAGGAAATTCTGCTTCTTGTGGAACATGCACCACTTGGCCATGATGGAACCGCCGCGGGAAACCACACCGGTAAGTCTTCTGGCTGCCATCGGGATGAATTCCCTGAGAAGTCCGGCATGAATCGTGTAATAATCCACGCCCTGAAGAGCCTGCTCGATCAGAGTTTCCCTAAACNNCGGTATCAGCACCGTAAATGGTACTGAACACCATCTTCTCAACCTCTTCGGCAATTGACGAGGTAATGGCGCTGTTACCGATGTTCGAATTGATTTTAACCTTGAATTTGCGACCGATAATCATCGGCTCAACTTCAGGATGATTGATGTTTGCAGGAATTACCGCACGGCCGGCAGCAACCTCCTCACGCACCATTTCAGGAGTGAAGTATTCAGCAGGAGCCCCGATGTTTTCACGGGCGGCCACATATCTCATCTCGTCGGTAATGATTCCCCTGCGGGCCAGGGCCAGCTGGGTAAGGCATTCGGTGCTCTCGCGGGTAATCTTGGATGAGGATATGCCGCACTTTGGAGATGCTTCCTCAAGCACCTTAAGATCGGTACGGTTTTTAAGCCACTTTTCCCTAACGGCCGGCACGCCGCGGGATACGTCAATCTCCGCTGACGGATCACCGTAAACACCGGCGGTATCGTAGAGATCAACACTTTCTCCGTTGGTAAGACTTACCGTTCTTGAAGGTACGCTGTAGTCCGTGCCGGGCACGGCGATATATCTGCGTGAAGAACGGGGATAGGCATGTCCCTGCAGTTTTTTCAGATTTTCCTGTGAGGCTTTTTCTCTGGCTGAAAATGTTTCTTTGACTGATTTTGCTGAAATTGACATAAGACTGTTCCGGTCAAAAATTATAAAAAACACCCGAACCGGAATAATCCTAAAGACAATATTGATCCTGAAATACGGATACTCAGAGAGTATGACTGTTCCCTTCGCGGGCATTATCCCGGGCAGGTTATACGGATTTCAATAAATGATCTCAGCCGAAAAGGCACTCCGACAGGTAATTAAACTCTGATTAGTTTACTATCTTTTTCATAAAATTCAAATTTTTATGACAGAATCGAGGATCGGCAGTACTGCTGAGAAAGAAAACAAAAGGAAGGGGCTCAGGACATCACTGCCACGGCCCCATCCAAGGCATTTCTGAATCCACACCGAAAGCACCAGACATTCCGCCGGGCCGGATATGGCGACAGACGTTACTACGCTACTTCTGAGGTTCGGAAAGTGTTACGTTTTCCCCGTACACGGTGGAAAAGTCATCCTTCATGGAGATGGTACGGAAACCATGGTCGTCACAGTATTTTTTCAGAGACTCCGTCTTTGCAACACTGCCGTGCTCCCTTAAGGAATCATTACCCAGAAGAATGTAGGCGCGTGCCGGATACTTTGCATTGTTCACGGTGTACTGGGCCATGGAAAGATCTCCTGAACTGTTACCGAAAGCAAGCAGCGGAACCTTACCGATTTCACGGGCGATAAGAGGCACCTTGTTCATCTTAACGTTCTTTGAAATGAGCTTTCCGCCATAAATAAGTCTGTCATCAGGCTGATAAACATAGTCAAGTCCGTCCTTACCATTCTGACCGCTGGCCACCATATTGCCGTCAGTTCCCAGAACCATGTAGGAAGGAATGTCAAGAACGTCCTCAATCATCACGCGAACAATGTTACGCTCCGTTCCGCTGACCACAAAAACGGTAAAGCCGTTGTCCTGCAGATACTTAAGCATTGAAACCATAGGCAGGAAAAATGCGTCGCCGCGGTTGAGATTGTCAAAACCCTCAGCCCTGGTTTTCTTGAATGCTCTGGCATAATCCTTAAGTTCATCCGGAGTCATGCCCTTGTAGGACAGGGTTGAATATACGGCATGACGCTTTTCTGCATCCTTCGGTAATTTGCCGGTTTTCCAGCCATTTTCGAGTTCACGGGCAAATTTTTTCATGTCGGCAGGCGCCTTGTATGACGGGTCATGAAGAACTCTGTGAGTAANNAATTAGGTGAGTTCTCATCGGAAACATCCCTGACGTATTTTACAAGATCGGCTGCCACTTCGGAACCTGCGGTCCAATGTGAAATTACGGCACCGTCAGCCGATGCAGAATCCTCTGGAAGTGTGCAGCATGCGGTAAAACAGATACTTACACAGATAATACCTGCAATCTTTTTAAGCATTCTCATATCCGGATAGTCCTCATGATAAAAAACAAAATACTGAATTCACAACAATACTCGGAGACGATTCAGACACTGACTGCCGGAATCATCTTATCCTGATCATAAATTCTACATTATGACTGTTTTTTATACACAATTAATGATGATTTACGATATTCGTAATGAGAACCGCAATGTGTTTTTACCATAATCCGCGACCTTCAGAGAAGGTCAGTCACACTCCGGCGTGTCTTTTCAGAAAATCCAGAACCTCGCTCTTTTCAGGCATTACGGCAAGAGCGCCTTTTCTTGTCGTAATTATCGAAGCGGCCGCATTGGCAAAGGTAAGACATTCCGACAGGTCATTCTCCGTAAGGGAACCGATGTCATGCTTCAGCAGAAAGTCCAGCACGCAGGCAAAGAATGTATCCCCTGCCCCCGTGGTCTCGCAGGTATCAGGATTTCTGAATCCCGGGCAGAAAACGGTCAGAGCCCCGTACAGCGCCATGCTGCCGCCGGCTCCCATGGTGGCAAGAACCAGCGGGATGTCATATTTCTCCGCCAGCATGCGTGCCCCCTTCTCAACATCGGTCGTACCGCAGAAGAACTCTATTTCATCGTCTGAGATTTTCAGAACGTCACATACGGAGAAGCCGTACTCCATTGCCTTTAAGGCCGTGTCGGGAGAGGACCACAGCGGAGCCCGGTAATTTGGATCAAATGATATGAGAGCTTTGACGCCTGTTGCGGCATCAACTGCTGTTTTTGTTGCCGTGACAGCGGGTTCTGAGGTCATGGACAGCGTGCCGAAGTGAAAAATGCGAGAGGATTCGATAAGATGCCTTACACTCATTACCTCATCTGCGGTAAGCATCATGTCCGCACCCGGATTACGGAAAAAGGCAAAATCCCTGTCACCGTCAGGAAGCTTCCTGACAAAAGCAAGAGTGGTTGGAACTGATGCACTCAGAAAAAGTCCGGAGGTATCGATATTCCTGCTTTCAATTCTTTCCCTAAGCATATGTCCGAAAAAATCATCACCAACCTTGCCGATGAAAGCGGTTCTGTTTCCAAGCCCCGAAAGCATGGAAAGGACATTGCAGGGAGCCCCTCCGGGATTTGCCTCGAAGGTCATGTTTTTCTGCGCACTTATGCAGTTGTCGGTAAAATCTATCAGAAGCTCGCCAAGAGCCGTAACATCGTATTTTTTCATATTTATCATCAGACTGGATATGCGGTGACAAAGGAACTCTGACGGTTTTTCGGGTAAAACCAGACCTTTTCAGATACGTGCCGAAAGGAAGCTTCATTTCATAAGGATACAAATCCGCATTATTTTTTAGACGCCGCATCGGAAAACCGGATCACCACCGGCGCAGCAACTTAAAAATTCATAAAATTTTCAATATTTAAAAACCTTTGAAATGCTTTAAAAATATGGTTTAACGCCCGTTTCCGCAGGAAAATCTTTACCAAAAGCCCCAAAAATTTACACATTGTTAACAAAGCTATAATACTCACCTCCATTTTATCAAACTTTTCAACAATAAATTTATGTTTTCAGTTTTCCTGATGGTATAATGTTATCAGTGAGAGTTCTTGTTGAATTGTCACGGTGACGGCATATTCTTCCCCCATAAAATTTATAAACTACAACAACGGAAGAGGAGCACAAAGGATATGCGATATAAACGCCCTGCAAGGAGGCAGTGTGTTTATGCGTTTGAGGAATCTGATCCAAGTCCATATCTTTAAATTTTTAAGGGAAACATTTATCAAGAGGAAATAAATAAATGAATATAAAGAAACTCGCGACTCTTACCAGTTTGGCAATAAGCACATTTGCTGGTACTGCACTCACTGATTTTGGCACCGCAAATGCGGCAGGCAACTTTGCCTGGCAGAAAGATGTTGTATGCAAACGCAGTGTTCTGGCAACCCCTATCATAATTACTCCGAATAATCTCAGCTCAGACAGAAACGACGGCCTGGGCTGTTTCAATGGTCCATCAAAGAACTGTAACATGAGAATGTACCAGATCATGGTTGAAAGCTATATCCACGGTGAAGGCGGAGCCATGGGTTACGGTTACGCATGGGGACCAAGCCAGCATGACGGTAACTTAAAAGGTATTATCGATAACCTCCCATACATCAAGTCAACCGGTGTGAACGCCATACTGCTCACCCCTATTTTCAAGACTGAAGTTGCTCAGGATCAGGACGCCGAACTCTACAAGCTTGACGGTACCGGTTACTTCACTTCCAACTATTTTGAAGTCGATCCTAAGTTCGGCTCAAAGGAAGAACTCAAGGAACTCGTTAACAAGGCCCACTCTCTCGGCTTAAGAGTAATCTTCGACGCCGCATTCGGTCACTCAAAGATCAACGTCAACCCTATCAGTCCTAAAGGACACCGCCTCGTTACCGACAAGCAGTGCCGAGACATCAGCGGTAATCCTGACAACATGATTTTCACCTATGGTACCTGTTTCAACACCGCCCAGTCACTGGACTTCCTCAAGGAAATCGCAACCTACTGGGTAAAGGAAGCAAAGATCGACGGCTTCAGACTTGACCAGACCTTTCAGATCAAGCCTGAACAGTGGAAGGAAATCCGTAAGGCAATGGAAGCTGAATCAGCCAAGCCTGCAAATTCCTACAAGCTCGGCAACCAGACCGTTCAGCCTGCAGCATTCCTCATGGCTCAGATGGCTTCATACAACATCAAGGACTACCAGAAGGTTGCCTTCGTAAACGACAGTCTTGAAAGCGCCATCAGCCTGCCATCAAGAAACGCCATGATTCGCGTATTCGCAACCAAGGAATCACTGTCAAACGGCGACTGCGCAAAGCCTGTTTCATTCCTCAACGAAGAAACACTCAAGCTCAATACCATTGACAGTCATGCCTCAATGACCAACTACATTTCCGGTCATGACATCGTAAGATTCGGTGACCTTCTCCAGAGAGCAGGCTACGAACAGGACGGCAGAAAGGGCGACTCATACTACAATGCGCATCGCACGGTATTCAGCTACATGACCGCCATGTCAGGTCCTATGATCATGTTCTACGGTGACGAAGTCGGTGAAGACATGCCAAACTTCGCAAAGCCGCCTGCAACAAAGTGCTACGAAGTAAACCAGTGTGACGACCACGTTTCAAGAACCCAGGCAAGAACCTCAGGTTTCAACTCACAGGAACTCGCACTCAAGAAGGACATTGCAGAATATCTGAATCTGCGTGACACACACAAGTCACTGTCAAACGGCAGCCGCCGCCACATCTACAGTGACGAAAGCGTGTACATTGACCTGAAGCAGTATCAGAACGATCGCGTGCTCTATGTACTCAACATCGGTGAAAGCACCAGAGAAATTGCAATCAGCAATGACATTTGGGGCACCCTCGGCCTCGGTTCATGCACCCTTACCAAGCTGGTTGGTAAAGGCAACGTGTCTTCCGGAGTAATCGAAGCACCGTCACTTTCAGGTACATTCTTCAGTCTGAACTGCAGATAAGATGATTATCTGAGAACACAGGGGATACGAAATCTGATTTCTATCCCCTGTCAGTTTTTATGGGGCTGTGGTTTTAACAATATTTTTAAATGTAATTAACCCGATACAAACAAAAATATCCGTCAAAACCATGAAGAACCATAAAAACACATAAAACAGGAAATGGATTTTCTGTTGACCCCGAGGATACAAAATTATCGGAACAGGACTCCGAAAACCCCTTTCCAGGCATATAAACATAAATAACGAAACGCCGGTCATAGCCGACATCACTAATATCCGTATCGTGCCAAGCATAATGTGTGTCACCTATCACGGATAATTTAATGATTAGTGTAAAAAACCGATAATACAGGTTCATGCACGGCATGGAAACCGCTGATAATAAACAATAGTTGTGAAATAAATTACATGTATTGACACAATTATCCGGTATTCTTTGTTATATACACGGCAATGGCTTAAAATCAAAATAGTATGCATACCTTGTATCACAGGGTTTTACATGCTCAAGGCAACATTCTTACTTAGACATTAAGAGCGAAAATAAAATGAATACAGTCAAACAACATGGAAACACCTCCCCGGCATCCATCGCACTGGGTGTGGCAGTTACCGCCAGCGTCATAGGCGTGGGCACATGGGCCTATCTCAACGGCAGGGAAGACACGTCAGAAGGAAACGTTGACAACCTGCACGTTCAGGAGGATCAGAAGAACAACCCTGTTGCAGTGGCAGCCGCCCTGTACAACTCCGTTTTATCAGACGACTTCAGCAACGTGGAAAGTCTTACCGCCAGACTGAAGGCCATCAAGGTTTCCGAACTTGAAGAACAGCTTCACAAGAAAAAGCAGAAGCCTGACATCGATGATTTCGATCTTCAGGAAATCAATGCCATTGAAGCCGAATTAAGCAAATTAAGTAAGAAGAACGAAAGCGAAATACTGGAAATCGACATCAGCCCATACCTTTCAAAAGGTGCGCTCGACAATATCAGAGGCCGCATCAAGACCATATCAGAACAGCTGAATGCCCAATCCATTCCCGAAACCTATAAATATTACCTGGATGTTGCCCAGAACATATTTACCTTCTACAAGCCTAACACCATTGAAGAACAGGAACTGATGCGTTCCATCAAGGCCTACCGGGCTTTCAGCAGAAACGCATACTACACCATAGAAGATATTCGCTCTCTTTATGGTCCTGTAGATTCACTGAAGGTCTGCCGCTATCTTATCGGAGCTGATGACTACAGCAGAATCTCTCCGTACGAAATGAAGAACTTCGTGTCACGCGAAATCAACATTCTTATTAAGAAGCTGCCTGCAAGCATCACCGACAACCNNGCTTCAACCCTTCAGGATCTGGTAAATCTGAATCATGTGCTTCCTAGCGTGATTTCAATTCCGGCTCTCATCAAGCCTAGTCCGGACGAGGATCCGAAGGCTGGAGAACGTGAATATCAGACCATCACCGAAAACTACGATAAAGCCGTAAGAAAGGCTGTACTGTTCACCAATCACGCCGTTAACTTCTACGAATGTCAGATTAATACCACTGAAAGCTTCAGCGTTAACGCAGTGATTGAAAAGGCAATGCCTACCGACAATCTCGTAATCGACAAGATCCCTCTCGATGTGTTTGAAATCACCCTGCAGGATCCTGTTCCGGGCTGCACCTCAGACAAGCTCTACGTGGCCGCACCAAAGCTCAATGATTACAGAAACATCATGAAGAACGGCATGCCGCGCATGTCCGAAGCTGACGTTGCCCTCTACTCCAACGACATCAAGCTTCTTGAAACAATCAACAGCAGATCAAGAACTCCGGTCAAGCTCGAACTTCTCGGTTCTGAGCTTGCAGCAGTGGAAAGCAAGCTTAAGCAGTATCCGGAAAGAGGCTTCTACCGCAGTGCAAACGCAACCGGCAAGCTTGTTAACCTGAGTCTGCCTTCATATGCCCTGCTCAACACTCTGGACATCCGTCGCAACGCCGACCTGATATTCATCTCCAGCCCGCTCCTTGCGGCAAAGCAGCGTCAGGCACAGGAAAAGCTTAAGATTGTAAACTCATTCAAGACTGTTGAGGAAAGCATGATTCTGCTCGACTTCGAATCACTTCTCAACACTCCTTACGAATATCTGGCAACCCGTGAGGAATCCATCAACAAACAGCTGGAAAACCTCTCCAAGGTTACCCCTAACCTTCAGCTCGTGTCTGCAACTCCTTCAAGCAGCATCGACGCTGTTGACTTCACCATTGAAAGCAGTGAAGCCGACGACCTGATTGCAATTGCAAGTAACGAGGAAGACACCATCGAACTGGCAACCAATACCGAAGAAATCAAGGAACAGGAAGAGGCCGCCAATGAGGCTGCACGTCTGGCTGAAGAAGCCCGTCGTGAAGCTGAAGAAGCTGAAAGAGCTCAGGAGCTCGCTCACGCTGAAGCCGAAGCAGCGGCAAAGGCCGCAGCCGAAGCTGCCGCCAAGGAAGCCGAGGCAGCAGCAAGAGAAGAAGCTGAAAGAGCTGAGGAACTTGCAAGAATCGAAGCCGCCAAGGCTGAAGCAGCCGCCGAAGCAGCTCGCATAGAAGCAGCCAAGGCCGAAGAGCTTGCAAGGGCTGAAGCAGCCAAGGCCGAAGCAGCTGCCGAAGCAGCACGTCAGGAAGCTATCGCCAAGGCAGAAGCCGCAGCCAAGATGGAAGCTGAACTTGCAGCCGCCGAAAAGGCTGAGGCTGAAAAGATTGCTGCAGAAGCTCAGCAGGCAACTGAAGAAATTGAGATGCTTACCAAGGAACAGCTTGCCAAGGCTGACTTCAAGACTCTCAAGGCTCAGTCTGATGCCGGCAACCCTATTGCCCAGTACGAACTCGCTTCCCGCTACATAAGCGGTAAGAAAGGCGTAAGACGTGACCTTAAGAACGGTAACGCCCTCCTCGCAAAAGCAGCAGAAGCCGGATATCCTGAAGCTAAATACATGCTCGGTTCCATTTACCTGCAGGGTAAATACACCAAGCAGCAGAAGCAGCAGGGTGCGAACTACATCATTGAAGTTGCCGAAGACGGTTTACAGGATGCAATGTATGCCGCAGGTAACCTCTATCTCGACGGAACTCTGGTTCCTCAGAACTACCAGAAGGCCGCACAGTTCCTCAGTCTCGCTGCTGAAAAGAACAACACCGATGCTCAGTACAAGCTCGGTATCATGTACCTGAACGGTAAGGGAGTCCAGACTGACCAGAGAAAGGCGGCAAGTCTCCTTACAAGTGCATCAAAGAAGAACGGTTCCGCAGCCTACGAACTCGCCAAGCTGTACGAGGATCCGAATACTCCTAACATCACTTCCGAAGAACAGACCATAAAGGATCTGTATGTATTCGCCGCTCGTCATAACGTGAAGGAAGCTAACCGCAAGGCCGGTCTTGCCCTGATTGGCAACCTGTCAACCAGCAAGGAAGCTCTCAAGTACCTGAATGACTACATCAACAAGGGTGATCAGGAAGTTGACGACGCACTTCTCAAGTACTACATCAAGACCAACAATACCAAGGAAATCTCCAAGCATATTCTGCACGCACCTAAGGACATTCAGGAAATGTATCCTGTTGAAATGGGCCTTCTCTACGCCTCAGGCAACGGTGTTAACAGAAACATTGACAAGGCTGAAGAATTCTACCGTATCGGTATGGCCAAGAACATTCCTGACGCTTTCTGTCATGCGGGTGACCTCTACTCAACTGACGCTTCAGGCAAGAGAAACATTCCTAAGGCAGTGGAACTCTACACTCAGGGTATGAATCTCGGCTCAGCCAAGTGTATTGAATCACTGGTAAGAACCAAGCTTGCGGATAACAAGACCCGTGACTATAAGGAAATCTTTGCTCTCCTTAACAGGGTACCTGCCGACAAGCTCAGTGACGGCAGCAAGGTTATTCTTGCATCCTTCTACCAGTACGGTCGAGGCATCGAAAAGAATCCTGCTCACGCAGCCAGAATACTGAAGACCGTCACCTCTCCTAAAGCCAAGCTTGCAAGAGACATTCTTCTTGGTCAGAAGGTTGAAACCTGCGGTCACTCAGTACTCATGGGTGAAACCGGCAAGCAGACTCACAATACCACCCTTCTCAGTGCCGCTGCACTGATGAACCTCTTCTACTATGCTGAAGTTCGTTCTCTCGGTGTTGTGAACTACAATGACGTGTATACCAAGGCAAAGCGTATCTGCGGTAACACCCCGGGCCGTTACATCCTTCATGATGCGGATTCAAAGGTGAAGAAGCTTTCAAATCCAAATCCGACGGATGCCAAAGCTCAGTACCATCTGGCCATGAACTACTTCTATGAAGGTGATTACCAGAAGGCATTTGAATGGATGCATAAGTCTGCAGCCCAGAAGTATTTCAAGGCATACAACAACCTCTGTCTCTTATACACATC
>LXOW01091466.1_pt1 | contig 10966 bp, 7 predicted proteins | sample 1368591 | NCBI WGS metagenome assembly LXOW01 (sample SAMN04884650, study PRJNA319009) | bovine gut metagenome | isolation source: Cow rumen | host: Bos taurus | place: Italy: Legnaro (PD) | collected 2014-07-09
AGGCCCCATCGGAAAAATCGGAGTTTTCTTTTTTCCGGTGTGTACAAAGCGGAGATGCGCCCCCGGCAGCGGGGCGCGTCAAACGGGGCTTGCCATTTGATGCAGTACGTGGTTGGATGCGGGCATCCAAGGAGGTTCAGGAAAATGGATTGGTATTACCAGCAGAATGACGCGGCCCAGGGGCCGGTATCCGAAGAAACGTTCCGTGCGCTGATCGCCGGCGGGCTCATACGGCCCGACACGCTCGTCTGGCACGATGGCATGGCCGAGTGGCAGCCGCTCTCGGTGGTCGAGCCGGGCGCCGCCGGCGGTCCCGCCGCGGTTCCGCCGCCGCCGGCCGGGGGCTACGTCCCGTCCGGTAGCGTCGCCACCAACGCCGAACTGAAGGCCTGCGCCAAGTCCGGGCCCTCCGGCAACTACTGGAAGTACGTCGGCGCGCTGATCGTGTGGACGCTCCTCTGCACGGGCGTGAACTTCCTGCCCGTCGCGGGAAGCGTCGTCGCGCTCATCTTCTACTGCCTCAGGCAGTACGGCATGGCGAACATGGGGCTCCGCGGCGCCGACCACCGTCAACTGACGGTCGGGGACGGCTTCATCGGCTTCTCGCAGTTCCGGCGCGGTTTCCAGTGCTGTTTCCTGACGGGGCTGTTCACCATCCTCTGGGGCCTCCTGCTGGTGATTCCGGGCATCGTCAAGGCGTTCTCCTACCTGCTCACGCCGTACATCGTGCTGGAGCATCCGGAGATGTCGGTGATGGCCGCCATCACCGAGAGCCAGCGCCTGATGGACGGCAACAAGTGGCGTGCGTTCTGCCTGGGACTGAGCTTCATCGGCTGGTGGCTGCTGGCCGTCCTGACGTTCGGCCTGCTGCTGCTGTGGGTGGCTCCCTACCAGGATATGACATTCGGCGCCTTCTACCGCGCGGTCGTCCGCGAAAAGGGCTCCGCCCCCGCGGCCTGACCGGGGAGCGGATTGCGCTTTACCCCAAGCCGCCGGTGTTCCCGGCGGCTTTTTCGTCGTCAGGACAGCCCTGTGGAGGTGGGGCGAGCCGTCCCCGGCGAGCCGCTTGGAGGGAGGGAACGGCTCGCCCGGAGGGCTCGCCCCACCGGGGCGGGAGAGCGGACAAAGGCGGCGTTCCGCAACGCTTTCGGGGCCTTTCTTTCGCACGGCCGCGACGGAGCGCGGCCCCATGCCGGACACCATGCGCCGATTTCCCAAACGGGAGGGCCGTGCTCCGTCACGGCCGTGGGGGAAACAGGGTGCATGGGAGGCGGCTCCGCGTGGGATTTTTCCGGAAGCGGGCGGGCCGCCCGCGCTCCGACACACCGAAGCGGAGGGGCGAGACGTCCACGGCGAGGCGCTTGGAGGGAGGGGACGGCTCGCCCGGAGGGCTCGCCCTACCGGGGCGGGGGAGAAGGGACGGGGTCCCGGGCGGTGCGGACGCGGCAGCGCCCTGATGCGGCGGTCACTTGATCGTCACGTAGTCATCCAGGATGTATTCCCGGGTGATCTCGGATTCGCGGAACATTTTCAGGTCGGAAACCAGCGCGATCGTGTAGTGGCTATCCTGATCTATGTGCTTGGATTCGCGCCGGCCCCCGTGTCCCATCTCATGGTTCGCCGTCACGTTTTCCAGGAGGAGGATTTCGACTTGGTAGAAATCGTCGTCCGGGAAATAGAGGAGTTCGAACCGGGAGAAGAAGTGGAACTCGGCATCGCAGACGCCCGTGATTTCCCCCCGGTCGTCACGGATGTAATCCTGGCCTTTTTCGATGTTGGTGTACAGGGAGTCGTGGGTGCAGTGCAGGAGCGAAAACGTGTCTTCGTCGTAGTAGAGGTACTGTTTCCTCATGTGATTGAAGCTATGGCCGCCCAAAAGGTCGTTGTCCACGCTGTCGATCGAACCATGGAGGTAATAGCAGGTCCTTGGCTCGTCCCGTTCTTTCGTGGTGCCGCGGTCGGTGATCGTGCCGTGCAGGGTGATGGCGTCCCGGTGGCAGGTCATCATCTCGGGGTGGGCATCCACCTCGGGCCCGAGGAACCCCACGGGCATGAACCCGATCAGCTCCGGCAATTTGAAGTCGATCCGGTCGCCGGAAATCTTCACCTGGACGTTCGCGGTTTCCTCGCGCAACTTCATGTTCTTGGGGATGTGGGTGGTGCAGCGCGGTTCGATGGCGATGGCCCATTTGGTGCTGGTGAAGACGTCTTCCTCCTTCAACAGGTAAAAGGGTTTGTTGATGGCCTGGATCGTGCCGCCGGAAATCGGGGAGGCGGCTTGCCGGGGCGTTTCCGCGGAAATTTCCTTCAAGCCCTCCGCCATTCCTCCCATGCGGGTCCTGGCTTCCTGGACGAGAGCGGTCACCCCCTCCAAGCCTCCCATGCGGTTTTTGGCCTCCTGGACGAGAGAGGTCACCCCCTCCAAGGCGGATCCCTCCATGTTCTGGGAGACGGCGTAGATGCCGCCGGCCCCCGCCACGGTCGCAAGGCCGAGGAAGAGGGTTTTGCCGAATCCCATTCCGGTCTTTGCCGCCGTGGCCGCCTTGGCGGCGGCGGAGGCAGTGGCCTGTCCCGCGCGGACCCCCTGCGCCCGGAGCGGGGGCGGGCGGTGTTGCCCGCCAGGGGCACGGGACGCCGCGGAGGGGAACNNTGCCCGAGGTGGGCGCGCCGCAACTCCGGCAGAACTTGGCCGCCGGGTTCAATTCCGCGCCGCAACGGGCGCATGTGGGTTTGGGCGGAGGTGCGTCCCCTGCGATGCGTTTTCCGCAGTTGTCGCAGAAGAGTTCGCCTTCGATGATGGGGTCGCCGCAGTATTTGCAGAATTTCGGCATGGGGTTGTTCTCCTCTTTGTCAGGTCCGTTCCGGCTTCGCGGCCGGGATGCGGTTCACGGGCTTTCCGTTTCCTGCCGGGAATGTTCCCGGAGGGGGCTGGAATGCTCCTTGAATTCGGTTCTTCATGGAATTTGGTGGACAGGGATGATAGTGGTGGGATTGCAGGACGGCCGTCGGAAAATGGAGCGTGCGCAAGCATTCGCCCCCCTCCGAAAGGGGGGTGCCGCCCGGAGGGCGGCGGGGGGAGTACTGCGGGTGGCCGTCGATGCATGCTTCCGCAGGGTCCATCCGCAAAGGGCTTGATTTGCTTGTGGGCGGAGAGGAGTTGCGGTTGCCGCGACGGCATCCCGCAGTACTCCCCCCGTCGCGGCCCCTGCCGCTTGTCTTGTGCCAGACATGGACATCCCATTCATGGCCGCGCCACCCCCCTCTCGGAGGGGGGCGTGTCCTGGCGCCCGCCTTGCATCTGGCATTCGCGAGATGCCGGAGCTGGTTTCACTGGTGCTCATGGCAGGATTCCATGGACTTTATTTGGTCTCCCGGACTGGTGGGGCGAGCTCTCCGGGCGAACCGGTCCCGCGTTCCATGCGGCTCGCCGGGGACGGCTCGCCCCACCAATTGGGCGGGTATGGGATGGGGCGGAATCTCCCGGAATATCGGCCATGTTGTTTTGGAAACCGCTGTAAGATTCCAGAAGGACCATGGCTTCTTCTTCCTAATCGTCGTCGATGCGCTTGAAGCCGGAGCCGGGGCCGAGCGGCGGCGGGGGCAGCGGACGGGGTGTGGGCGAGGGCGCGGGCTCCACTTCCTGGTCGCCGGGTGGGATGACCCGCATGCGGGGATCGCCCGTCGGAGCGGATGGCGACGGCTGCGAGGGAGCGACGGGTTCGGGCGCCACGGTGGTGCCGAGAGCGGGGGCGGGGGGCTCTGCCGTCCCCGCGAACCAGGCGCGGACGCGGCGGAGGCCTATCAGGACGGAAATGAACAGGATGGTCGTGATGACGATGGTGAGCAGGCCCCAGAGGATGCTGGGCGCCTTTTTCGGGGGTTCGGCGGGCGCGGGTTCATAAGGGGCCGGGGCCGGAGGAGGAGGCGCCGGAGGAGGGGGTGCCGGTTCGTAAGACGCCGGTTCGAACGGAGCCGCTTCGGCCGGTCCGGCCGGTGCGGCTCCATCCAGTCTCGCCCCGCAGTGCTCGCAGAACGTGTCGTCCGCGGCGACTTGCGCGCCGCATTCCGTGCAGAATGCCTTTTCCATGGGTTTCTCTCCTTTGGTTGTTTCCGGTTTGGATGGTTCCTACAGCACCTTGTTCACGTCCAGAATGGCCTGGGCGCATTCTTCAACGACGGAGTCCAGGGTGGCGTTGAATTGCTCCGCCAGGGTCAGGCGGGCCTGCTCCAGGGTAATGGGCTTGACGCCCTTGGGGGGCGGCTTGGTGGCGCTCTCCAGAATGCGGAGCTTGGCCTTCAGCGTGTCGTAGTTGAGACTGACTCCCTTGACTTTGGCCGCCTCGATCCGGGGGACCAGGATGCGATTGAACTGCTTGACGTTCTGGCGGACCCCCTCGGTGATGAGGGTTTCCCCGTACCCGAGCACCTTCAGGGCTTCTTCCGGGTATCCGGCGGCGAAGAGCTGCTCGGCGGTCTCGTGGGCCTTGAGGCCCTGGCCCATCCATTCCTTGCATTTGTGGACGAAGGTCTTGGCGATGCGCTCGGGGTCCCCGAGTTTTTCCGCCTGCCGGAGCGGGTCGATGATCCGGCCCAGGTCGCTCCCGTACGATTCGAGGCCCAGCTGCCCGTGCACCACGGCCTGGTCCAGTTTCTGCATCGTCTTGGTGACCCTTTCGGTGAAGTCCGCGGGGATGCTCCCGTACAGCTCCTGGTTGACGACCTCGGCGTAGGCCTCGCCCATGATGTCCTCGCTCAAGTCGGCCCACGTGCCGTCCGCCCTCTTGATCTGGTAGGTCACGTCGCGGTCCGCGCCGATTTTCTTCCCGAGCCGGAGATCGTCCCCGGCATTGCCGGTTGCGCCCTTGAAGACCCGGATTTCGGGTTCTTCCACGGAGTAGTTCTTGACCTTGATCTTCTGCTTGAGGCGCTGGATGACCTTGGGATCGATGTCGTCGTAGAACTGCTGCATCTGGGCATTGTAGTGGGAGCGGAGCAAGTCGGAGGGGTGGGTCTTGAGGACTTCCTGGGCGCTCTTGCTGCCCTGGAGGGCCATGGTGGCGCGGCGCATCTCCTCCTTGGAGGCGGTGGGATTGTTCATCACGCGGCGGAAATTCTCCACGATCCGTTCCCCGTCCTGCCGGGAGACCTTGGCGGCCTCTTCCCGTAGGGCGGAGGTGATCTGGCTGCGGTTTTCCTTGACGTGCTTGGCGAGTTCCTCGAGTTTCTTCTTGTTTTCGTTGACCCGGCGCAACAGTTCTTCGGGGCTGAGGTCCTTCGAGTTGTCCGGGAGCAGTTTCGGGGCCTTGGGGCCCGGCAGTTCCTTCGGGATTTCGGTGCCCGGCAGTTCCTTCGGGGCGGCCTTGGTACCGGGGAGTTCCTTCGGGGCGGCCTTGGTGCCGGGGAGGGTCTTCGTGGTCTTGGCGCCCGGAAGGCTTTTCGCGGACTTGCCGCCCGCGAGGGTCTTCTTGACGGCCGTGTCGGCGAGCTTCTCGGATTTGGCCACGGCCTCCTTGGCCCTGGCGGCGGCCTGGGTGATCTTGTCGGCCGTCCCGGCGCTGGAAAAGGCCGGACGCCGGGCGAGGGCCTTCGACACCTTGGCCGTTTCGGCGGCCTTGCGGACGCCCTGGCCGAGCTGCTTGGCCTTGTCGGCGAGGACCTTGGCCTTTTCCAGTTTGGCGGCCTTGAACTGGCGGATCTTTTCGAGGAGTTTCCCGCCGGCCACCCGGGACTTGTCCCACGCCCACGAGGTGGCCTTCTTGGTCTTGTCCCACGCCCATCCGGCGAACTTCCCCACGCCCAGGAAGGCCAGTTCCATGCCGACGATCTTGATGCTGCACTGGGCGAAGGCGCCGAAGGCGCTGTCGCCGCCCTTGTCCACGTATTCCTTCATCTCCGTGAGGGCGCTCAGCGGCGCCAGGACGACTTCGGAAGCCCCGCCCGTGGCGATGCCCAGGCCGATGCGGCAGGCGATGGCGGGAATGGAGCGGTCCATGGCGGCGATGGTGGCGATGGCGGCCTCGAAGTTCTCGTCGTCCGGCGCCAGGGCCTGCTTGGCGACGAAAACCGTGCCGATTTCCCCTCTGCAGTACTTGTCCCAGATGGCCATCAGGTTCTGGTAGTCTTCCTCGTCGAAGCCGAAGGCCTTGTCGTGGGCCTCCAGCATGATGGTCACCTTGTAGAACAGGGGCCTGAGCTGGGCGAAATCGCGATCCAGGTAGAGCTTGCGCTGCATGTCGATCAGGTGGTTCTTCCGCTCGGTGTCCAGCTTTTCCCACTTGTCCAGCTCCCGCATGAAGTCGCCGCCCTCGGGCACTTCGATCTTGCGGAAGGGCTGGGAGTTGAGCGGAACGCGCATCGACCGGGTGAACACCTGTCCCCGCCAGGTCATCCGGGCCGTGACCTTGACGTGCGAACGGTTGGGGGAGACCAGGTAGCCGGCCGTGGGCCGGATGATGCCCCACCAGCCGCCGTCCGCCGTGCCGCCGATGGTGGCGTATTCGAATTTCAAGGTCTCGCAGGGGGATGGGACCCCCTGGCCGTCGAACGTGCGGAAGAAGCAGCCGTCCAGCTGGGAGAACTGGCCGGGCGTCGGGACGGCGTGGTTCTGCCCCTTATCCACGAAGAGCATGTTGCCGGCGAAATCGTCCTCGAAGGTGAATTCCGGTGCGGCGTCCGGCTTGACGGCCTTGATTTTCCCGCCGTCCTGCTCGTCCACCACGGTCAGCAGCCACTCCACCCGGCTTTCGGCGTACTTCTTCTGGCACTTGGACCCCTTTGGCGGCATGATGTCGTTTTCCGGCGTGCTTCCGAGCTCCACCAGATAGCCCTTCAGGGCCCGGATTTCCAAGCGCAGGCCGAGGTGGATGCGGTAGATGTCGAAACTCTCCCGCACCGGCGTCTCCTTCCCCGGGGGGAGCGCCTCGATGGTGCAGGTGTACCGCTCGATGGTGCCGGGAATGATCTCGGGGGCATCGGGACCGGTCGGCTCGGGGCTGTGTTCCGTCAGGTGCACGCGGAAGAGGCCCGGCGTTTCGGCATCCTGCTCCAGTTCGGCCGTGAAATACGGCCCCGCCTTCGCCTCCAGCTTGATGGCCAGTTTTTCCGTGAAGCGGAGACTGCCCAGGAGGGCGAACTCCATGAAGAGGGTCTTCCCCTCCCCCGCCGCGAAGGTGATGGCCGGTTCCACCAGGATGGCGGCCGCGTCCTCCACGCGGAAAATCACGTTGTGGACCATCCGGCCGTACGGACCGTTGAAGGCGAGGATGATGGTGGCCGTCCCGGGGGACCGCCCCTTTTCGTCGCCCACCGCGACGACGCCGGCCATCATGTATTTCCCTTCCAGGTGCTGGTCGCCGACCTGCGCGTTTTTCTTGGCGGTGATCCGGATCATCCGGGTCAGGTCCGGCCGGTCGATGCGCCGCCCGTCCGGGGTGATTTCCTCGATGCGCGCCCCCACGTTGACCGGTGCATCGCCGACGACCAGCGTGTCGCCGCAATCCTTCCAGAGAATCATCCGGTAGGTGGACGGCGGCGTCTCCTTTTCCGGCTCCTTTTTCTTGCCGGACGGCTTCGTTCCGCCCTTCGGCGGCTTCGGCTTCTTGATCTTTTTGCCCAGGCCGATGCCGCCCGCCACGAGGCCCGCGGGAATGATCCACTCCCAGGGAATGTCGCCCAGCGTGAAACTTCCCTTTCCGGGAGGGGCGATGATGGTGTCCTCGGCCGTGTTGCCGTCGCCGTAGCGCGTGTAGGTATAGGTCTGGCTGACGCTCGCGCCCTCTAACGTGGGCGGTATGGTCAACCTGGACGCGACGACGAGGACAAGGTGGCGGGGATCGGGTTCAGATCGTGGCGTCTTCTTCCCCTTCCACACCAGGTAATCGCCGTCGCGAGAGAAGTCGAGGACGCAGTCGGGGGCAATTATGTGGGCATCGCCAAAGATTAGGGTGGAATACCGGACATTCTGCGGCATGTTGTCGGGATAGGTTACCACGCAACGGATGGCCAGCTCCGTTTCCTGGCCGACCGGAATCTTTTCCGGCGGGTCGTCCCAGGCGACGGTCGTCCCCGAGCTGTGGGTGGCCAGGTTCTTCTGGATCTCCCATATCCGCTTGTCGGCACCATTGATTGATGGGATTCCGACGTTCCGATAGAGATCCCGGTACGTCGTCTTGTTTACCTGGAGACTCACGTCGGTCAGCACCCAGTAGTCGCTGTCCTCGGCCCGCGAACGGACCGGCAGGAGCGCCAGGAAAAGGGCCGCAAGGAGGGGGATGGTCTGCTTCCAGTTCATGTCGGGGTGCCTTCCGTGGGTTCGGGATCAGGGGGACGCCGTACCGGGCTTGGCGGGGCTCCAGGTGGCTGCCACGAATTCCCCCTCCGTTGCCGGGGCGAAGCTGCTGCCGGTGTCGGACGGGCAATCGGAAATGACGACCGTTGCCCCTTCCGGGGCGTCGATGATGATTCCGCGGCCGTCGTCCGAGGTACGGGCCGACACGCCGGACGGGGACGGGGGGGCCGCCTTGGGGNNGCGGCCGCCGTTCCGCAGTTGCGGCAGAATTTGGCCCCGGGTTTCAATTCGGCGCCGCAGTTGGCGCATACGGGTTTCGGCGGTGGCGGCGGCGGGGGCGGCGGTGCCGCCGCTTCGATGGGCTTGCCGCAGTTGTCGCAGAAGGCTTCCCCCTCGGTGATGGGATCGCCGCAGTATTTGCAGAATTTCGCCATGGTGCCGTTCTCCTCTCGCCCGGATCCGTTCCTCCGTCTATTCCTCCGCCCCTTCCTTCAGGAAAAGGATGGTCCGGAAGCGGTCGTCCACCGAAAACACCAGCGGGATGCGGGTCCCGGTGACGGTCCCGGTGCCGGACCGGAAGCTTTTGCCGTCCTCCTGCGCGAGGCCCAGCTTGACCACGGAGGACCGCCAGCCGGTGGAAATCCGCAGTTCGTGGGCGACGTCGTAGCGCACCGGGAGGCTGCCGTGGGGCGGGAGTTCGCCGCTGAGGAACTCGTAGGTTCCCTTCCGCGCGCCCTTCGGGAGGTGGGCCAGCGCCGCCAGCTCCGCGTCGAAGTCGATCTCGACGCTTTCCCCGTCCCCGTTGAAGCTCATGGTGCCGTGGTCCGACCGGAATACGCCGTCGTGGGCGGCGGGTACGGGCGTGTCCGGCTTCCAGGGCCGGTTCTCCGGTTGCGGGACCTGCGCATGGCACCCGCCGCACAGCAGCAACGCGGTCAACACGAGAATCATGTTCTTTTTCATGGTTTTCGCTCCTCCTTGGATGGGTCATGCGACCCGTCCGCCAGCAAAAAGAAATTTGTGTCATTTGTCAATGGTTTTGTGAACTTTCCTTTTTCTTTCGCAAACGGCCCAAAAGAGTTGACGCGTCCGCCGTCCGCCTGTAGAAAGACGGGGAAAAATGCATCGGTCGTCCCGGCGCAACGGTCCGCGGCCCGCCTCCCCCCGTCCGGGAGGAGGAGCGGCCGACCGGTACCGGGAAGAAAGGAAGAGGAAGATGTTCTGTTCGAACTGCGGCAACCAAATAGACGATACCGCGAAATTCTGCGAGAATTGCGGCACCCCCGTGGACGCCCCGGAGGCCCCCGCCGCCGGTACGCCGCCCGCCCCCGCCGCGAAAAAGCCGCCGCGCCGCCGCAAGACGCCCGCCGCCGCGCCCACCGGAGAGGACCGGCGGATCACGCCGAACATCACCCTCGGCGCGGACGGGGTATACCGCTGGACGTACGAAATGAGCATGTTCAGGGACCCGACGCTTTTCGTGCTCATCATGAAAGTCCTGCTCATCGCCTTCGCCATCGTCTTCCTGTTCAACTTGTGTCTGGAGGGCTGCGAGGGGCATCTGAACGCCGAAACCCTCGCATTCGATTTCAAGATCCTGGTCATCGGGATCCTGGGCTTGGGCGTGCTCGCCGCGCTGGGTTACCTGCTGTACGCCGCCATCATGGGCGGAAAATACATCGTCGATTTCGAAATGGACGAAAAGGGCGTCCTCCACGCGCAGACCCCCGCCCAGGCGAAGAAGGCGCGCAAGCTCGCCGCCGTCACCGCCATGGTCGGCGCGGCGACCGGACGGCTCTCGACCGTCGCCATCGGCATCAACGCCTCCCGGACCGAGATGTACACCGAGTTCGCCCGCGTGAAGAAGGTCCTGGCGCAGCCCCGCCGCGGCGTCATCAAGCTCAACGAGACCCTCGACCACAACCAGGTCTACGCCCACCCCGAAGACTTCGACTTCGTCCTCTCCTACATCCGCGCCCACGTCCCCGGCGAGGGGAAGTAACCCGGTTGCCGCCGTTTCCGGGCCGCCCTCCGTCGCCCCCCGCGCAACCCCGGCCCGGACGGAGCCGGGCCCTCCCCGTCTGGCCTCCCCACCCGCTCCAAGCCGGGTGGGGCNNGCCCCGGCTCGCCCGGAGGGCTCGCCCCACCACTGCGTCCGTCCTCCCGCCCGGCGCGTTCGGCGAACGCGCCCTACCAACCCGCGTCACACCTCATGCCACACATCCCCCCGGGAGGGCCCGGCTCCGTCCGGGCCATGTTCGTGGAATTCGACCGGAACGATGCAGGAACAGCCTTGTATCCAATCCCATGGCGCGGCTGAAAGCCGCACCTCCCAAAGCCCCCACCCGTGCGCTGGTAGGGCGCGTTCGCCGAACGCGCCGGATGCAGGGATGGCCGCGGACGTGCAAAGCGATATTTGGAGACTGGTGCGTGCGCAAGCATCCGCCCCCCTCCGAGAGGGGGGTGCCGCCCAACGGGCGGCGGGGGGAGTACTGCGGGTGGCCGTCGATGCAGGCTTCCGCATGGTCTCTCCGCAAAAGGCTTGATCCGCTTGTGGCCGCCGTCAAGTCGCGCTTGCCGCGACGGCCGACCGCAGTACTCCCCCCGTCGCGGCCCTTTCCGTTTGTCTTTTGCCCGACATGGACATCCCCCCCATGTCCGCGCCCCCCCCCTCTCGGC
>LXOW01446738.1_pt1 | contig 10962 bp, 6 predicted proteins | sample 1368591 | NCBI WGS metagenome assembly LXOW01 (sample SAMN04884650, study PRJNA319009) | bovine gut metagenome | isolation source: Cow rumen | host: Bos taurus | place: Italy: Legnaro (PD) | collected 2014-07-09
GACTCAGCATCTGCTCACGGTCGAGGATGCGGAGGGGCGCCGTACTCCTCACCTCGTGCTGACGACGACTCTCTGTCACCGTCACCTCACGAAGCTGATGGGTCCTGTCCGTAATGGTATCATTGNNGGCAAGTGAAACAATAGTTATCCATTTATCCAAATGTCATAACAGAAATCTAATGTCCGTTTATTATAGTTTAGGACATATGAAAAACAGGTGTTCTCATTCTTGTTGACTACAACTTGAGGAGCCAAAACTTGTTTGAAAACCCTATAAGAGTTCAGTTTCTTATCATATTCTGAATGCTGGATAAAGAATACATACTTGTTCAATGGGTATTTCTTCATCACCTTACTGATTTGAATGGCAAGTCTCTCTGCAAATTGAGCTGTTACGTTTGAGAAGAAGTAAGACATGTTGATAATAACCAAAGACGGTAATTCTGAACATCCATCCCAGAAAGATCCATCAAGGGCATTAAAGGAGTCTATCATCTGATAATGCAAATCTCCTTGAAAAAGGTCATCCATGAATTTCTTACCCATTCGTTTCATTTCTGTAGAAACATCAATACCAGTATAGACCATATTGGGGGCTTCTGCCTTGAAAATTTCAGCAAATGCAGTACCACATGTTGCTGGTCCGCATCCGATATCAATCATTTGTACCCTACCATTGACAGATGATATTTGAGCACTAATCCAGTCTTTATAACTAGAGTACATATTTCTACTGCTACAATAATGTTGTCTCATGATATAGTAACAGTAGATTAATACCTGTCGTTCAGGTGACATATGAACTTCATCAAACATCTGCAACTGATTTGTGAAGTTTATTCTGCCATATCCTATAGCATTCAGATTCTCTGCCATGTCATGACCGAATACCTTTGATGGCCATTCTTCACTAGAACCTTCTTTAACAGGCTGAAGGACATGTTTTATGTAAGCATCATTATATGGTTTCGACACAGTAAAAGTAGCTTTGCTAAGGTCAAGTTCTTCTGTATCATATTGAGGAACAACGAAATAGCCAGAAACAAAATGGTCTTTCTTGATCTTGAAGAAGCCGTGTTTGCTGTTCACAAATTCAATTAGTTTGAAGAACGTGAAATTGTTCGATAGCAATTCTGGATTACCAACCATGACCAAATGACCTTCAGCACGAGTCATCGCCACATTCAGTTTCCTATCTATAATACTTCCATCGAAATCTTCAAACACGTTATTTGTAAGGAAGTTCAGCTGATAGTATTTCTGTATCGTAAACCCGTATATGATGTATTTCCTTTGCGAACCTTGATAGCGTTCTACAGTGTCAATGGTAATGTCATGCAAGATACTGATTCCGTATTGGTCAATGGTCTTGCGAACAGCAGCAATCTGATTCCTGTATGGTACGATAACGCCAACTGTTGTATTAACATCGAAGCCATGGCTCTTTTCTATCTCATATATCCTTACCACCATTGCAGCAATCATATCAGCCTCGTTTTGGTTGACCTTATCTGTAGGAGAATCTTGAGGTGTTTCAGATGCAATAAAGGCTATTCGGCGTGTGGCCAGCAAATCGTCTATGCCATTTTTACCTGTTCCTATCAGAGGCAAATTCGCAGTCTGATGATCGAGAGGGACTTCCTTTAACTGGTTATTGTAAAAGGTATAATTGGGGAATAATGCAATATCATGATGCATACGCCCTTGTTTCTTTAGCATATATGTGACATCTTTGTTCTTGACATATTGCTTCAGTAAACGTTCAAATAGGGACAAACGGCAATCCGTAAGATGTATATTGTTTAATATGGCATCCTGTACTTTTGAAATTTCTGGTTTCTGTTGAACTACGGCTGGCAATTGCTTGTGATCACCAATAAGAACATATTTCCGAATAGCAGGCACCCCATCTATATTTGCACTCAACAGTCCTATCAAATGAGGTTCAAGTATCTGTGAGGCTTCATCAATAACAGCCAAACTAAATTGCTTCAGTTGAAACAGCGAGATGTTACTATTCAGGGACGTTGTAGTACCAACAAACACACGTGTCGAAAGCAGAATTTCCTTCAAATCATCTATTTTCTGTATATTTTGGACAATAGAACTTAATAGTCTGTCTCTGTATTCTAACGCACAACTGAGGGGTCCACCTATTCTTATAAAGTCAATACCTTCCTTTATCAGTTTACTGCATATCTCATCTACAGCCCGATTGGTATAAGATAGCAAAAGAACGTTGGATTCTGGTTCCATCAGTTCTTCTTTCACTGTGTATAGTAGTCCATATGATGTTTTGCCAGTTCCTGGAGGACCAATGATAAGGAACATGTCTTTGGCTCTTTTTACATGTAGGGCAAGGTCGTTAAATCCTTCATAATCACCTTTCAGTTCCAAAGTATTGTCTATTTCCGGCTCTCTCTGAAGCAAAAGCAAATCACGTCTTTCTTTAGGAGCGGAAAGGAATGCCTGCATACCCTTATAGAGCGAACTATATGACGATTCCATGAAATCATGTTCTATCGCCCAAAGCTTACCTTGCTCTTTTACAAATACGCGGTTATCTGACTGGGTTGCTCTGAGTGCCAATGAGATCTTATCAGTCTGAATGTCCTCGATCGTACACCTGAATACCATTGTCTTTCGTGCATCAGGTTCTTTGTCTTTCTCATACGGGTACAGAATAACAATATCTCCTGTCCGGAAATTGGACATGTCATTGTCGTCTGTCTCCGAAAACTTCAGCACAACAGAATCAATTCTCCCTGTTGTGTCAGCATTGGGCCAGTCAAGTGTGAGCTTGTCATAAATGTTGCCAGCAGCCAATTTGTCAGAAAGAGAATCATGCCAGGTGGCAGCAAAGCCAGAACTTTCTTTTGTCTTATTGCCCAACTTAGACATGACATGCTCATTGGCAATGAATGTCAGGAATCTGAAATAATAGGCCTTTTCCAATTCTGTGGCATTCTGAATAGGAGTCAAAATGCTTGCTATTTGTGGCATCTGGTAATTAATCCAAAGAGGATTATTTACCTTCTTCATATTTAACTGGTCTGGTGTCAAGCCGTCAAGGATCCTGTAGCCATTGGGTTGCGTATATAGTATTTCTGTCCAGGCGATACCATTTCTAACCTTGATGGCCTTGAATATCAAGTCTGGAGAGAATCCAAGGCCCAACAGACTTTCACTATATTTGGAATATAGCAAAAAGGCATGAAGTTCCTTCCCGTTTCTTTCATATATCTCCCTATAGTTATATCGAATCAGGGCCATATACAGAAGAAGCTGCACATAATGCTCATCTGTCTGTCGAGGGACAGTGAAATTATCATAAGGGAAACTTCCTTTTCCAGATTTTTGCTCCAATAACACCTTAAAGTCCATCTGAAGATAATCCATACGACCTTGCAAACCTAGCATTTCTGAGAAGAATGAGGGTTCAACCAAGCCTTCTTTCGAATTAAATCTCTGCAAGGCTGTTGGCAAAGAAACGTGGATTGCCTGAGTTATATTTTGTTTTTGTTTTTGAGCATCACTATGAAATTGAGGTCCAACACCTGCTGTCAACAACCCTATGGCATTGTTCTTAAAAAAGTCCTTCACACTTTGGGTATATGAATGGGTATTGGGCAATTGGTGTATGGATTCATCCAGCAGTTGCCCTGCCAAATTACCCAATACGATTGCCTCCGTGGTTTTTGAAGGTTCTAACTTCTTTGTCAGTTCTACGAAAGGAGAGTCTGCATAGTTAGTAAAGCAATGTGCCACGGTTGATATATTAACCAAATAATCAGGTTCAAATATGATCAGCTCTGGATATATGACACCATCATCTCCTCTTGGGCGCACAAGATTTAACTGTGCACCCTTGTAGAACATATCTTTCAAATAGCTCCAGTCATAATTATATATGGTGTTACCATGAGAGTAGCATACTTTGGTCAATTCCTCATCAGAGCCTTCTTCTGCTTGTACATAGACATAATCATCATCCCATTGTTCAACAATGGCTCTCATACATTCTCCAACCAATAAAAGTGTAAACGATGGCACTTTTTCTGTTGGGAATAAGGCTATCAGTGAACCAGGGATATTGCAATCACAGATAAAAGCGATGAATTGGCATAGATTCTTCAAATCAAATAAACAGAACTTTTGCAATTCAGATTCGGGCATCTCGTAGTATTTCCTCAATCGTACTCTGGTGTCATTGGTCGTTTTGACAAGTTTACGCGAAGCCCTATGCTCCTTTAGGAGATAGTCGGTTTTAGCGAAAGCACCTCCTAGATTCAAACGTGTCTGACTGGTCTGTTGATTAATGAATTTCTGGAACACCTGATTGAATGACTGATAGACTTTGCGAAAATCTGGTCTTAGACTGACAGCAGTTTCCAATTCATTAAAGAAGTTGGTCGTTGCCTCCGGCTCATAGGTTTCATTAATTGTAACAGACTGGGTATTGTTTTTATCTATAGAGAATTCCTCGATCTTTAATTTGGCTGGAATAGATTGAATTAGTTCTTTAGATAAGGTTGATGTGTCAAGGCCTTTCAATATTGTATTCAAGTGTGAGTTGTCACAAACAGTTAGCCAAATCTTAACGGTATCTGACAATTGCGACGCATCTATTTCCGAGTCTTGCCCAAAGATAATGGCGGCACTGATATTGGCAGGTTTAATACCTAATAGACTTGTGAGTCCTTTTGTTACACGGCTCTTGTTGAGTCTGATTTGCTCGTATGGCGACTTCTTTCCTGCCCCACCCTCAATAATCATGTTATTTGATGTCCATGAGCCATTTTCACGAGCAATGATATGACCTCCCCAATTCTTGAATTCCAAAATCCTGATACCGCCAGTTGTAATGAGTAGTGCATCTAACTCTACACCTTCAATGTTGTAGTTCCCTATAAGAATGCATTCTTTGGAATTATCGGCATACGTCTGCTTAAGCAGTTGACAGATATTCTCAAACTGCTTTGACTCAGAGATGTAGTTATATTCCGAAACTCTATAAATGTGTAAAGCCATATTATTTCCCTGTTATAGTGTCTGACAATTTGTTCTCTTGATGACGCTTCCAATTTTGCAAAGCTAATTGTTTGGTAGAATTGGCATAGCAATACTCGCACAAATGCGGGCAGGTGTTGTATTCGCCAATGTCTTTTGATGCCATACACTCACAGTACAGACGCTGACCAGGATCTTTCCTATGAGTGCTGATGAAATATTTATGATGTGGTAGAAGTATAGCTCCCTTTGGCAATTCTGGCTCTCCAAATAGTGTTGGTGCTGGAACATTCTCTATTTTTATCTTCATATAGTTCATCAGTTTTTTATCATCCCATGCAAGTCTGGCAATGAGATCGCCGTCGATACATCGATTATGCAGAATGCCATATTTGAGTAAATCTATCTTCTCACCGCAGGTTGTAAGTTGGTAATTCCAATCACGTTCAATATTCATGGCAGACAGCTTTGATGCGAATTCGTCCATCTGCTCTGTTTCCCATTCGTGACAACGAATACCATTAGCTTCAAGGTTGTGTTTCACCTTCTTGTAGATACCAATATCTGCATAGCTGAATACCAACTTTTCTGTGAAATCTTTTAATTGGTCACCGATATTTGTAACTTTCTGCAACAAGTTGTCTATAGTTATTTCATCTGTAAGTATCATGGGATCAAACCTCCAAATGACAGTTCCTTTGCCCAGTTGCTCAACAAGTAGTTTGAAGGTTTCTATGCGTGAGGCTAAAGATGGTACTTTCTCGAATTTCTCTTTTTCATAGTCATTCAGTGTGTACTGTATGTAACACTTGATGTTACGTTCCTTCAGGATATGTAAATATGGTAATAATGGACGAGGATTCTTAGACCAAAAAACTATAAATCTTACATTTTCGTAAGATACATACAATTTCTTTCCGTTGAATGGATTTGTCCATGCTGAATATCCTTTCTTTAGGCGATGAAAGAACCAATCAGCATAAAAAGCAGGGATATCAGTACTTCTACTTGCCGAAATAATCAGAGGCGCTTGCATACAAACAATTGTTCCATCTTCTATCGCTTGTTCAACTTTAATCCATGTCGACATATTTGTCTCTTCTACATCATTACTCTGTTCTATGTTAATAGTAATAAAGCACCGTTCCTGACTCTGGAAGGTGCAATATAGGATAGGTATCTTGTATCACAGGATCAAGCCTCACCTTTTGTGAGGTCAAAGGGTGCGATGGGGGCAGCCTGCTGATTGGGAATGCGGATGGGCCCAAACTCTTTCTCGTAGCGCATGATATTCTCCTGAAGGGCAGCCAGCAGACGCTTGGCGTGCTCTGGTGCAAGAATCACGCGACTCTTCACCTGGGCTTTCGGCACCCCAGGCAACACACGTGCAAAGTCGATGATAAAGTCACTACTCGAATGCGTGATGATGGCAAAATTAGCATATTCACCTTGCGCCACTCCCTGTGGCAATTCCAATTGCAGCCCTTGCTGCTCTTTGTTGTTATCGTTCATACTCACTAAATTTCCAAATACTAATTAGAATACACATGCCCAACCAAAGCGACGTACTATTTCACGCAGCAGGTTGTGATCTTGAACGGGGATAGTAACAGCGACGGTTTCGTGCTGATTATCTGCTTTTTCAACATCTGCACTTTCTATATCATATTGAGTTTGTGCAGCAAGTAGTATCTTAGCAGGTATGCCAATCGCTTTCTCTATCTTTAGTGCTATTTCTGCAGAAAGTGTACGCTTCCCATTTAGCAACTCACTGACATGAGAAGGCTGCATATCAAGCATTATTGCGAAATCTTTCTGACTGATTCCACGTTCTTCAAGTTCAGGCTTAATCATCATTCCTGGATGTACAGCCATAAACGGTTTCGGATTTTCATTTCTTTTTGCCATAATGNNCAAAGTTATACAATAATTCCCAAAATTGGGAATTTGTTCCTTGTTTTTTAGCAATGATTAATATTTTAGGCAACAAAATCCTCTAAATCATCCGAAAACGATTAAGACAAACAAGCAGCAGGATTTATGAACCCTTCCCTTCGGAACAGCAATCCGACGCAGTGGTATTCATAAATCCTGTTGTTTATCTGGTGTGACGAAAAAAACCCCATTATATTTGGAAGTTTCGCAAAAAATAACTATCTTTGCCCTCAGAAGTTACAACAGTATGGAAAAGAAGGTTCTTGATAATATCAAACAAATCCTTGCTATGACCTTGCCCAAACAGGCATAGGCAATGCTCTACGGGTCACAGGCCACTGTTTATCCATCGTCTTTGACAGACAAGACGGTGACCTGGAAGAGTTCGAACACAAAGATTGCCACTGTTTCCTCCACTGGTAAGGTGACGGGGGTGAAAGCCGGTACGGCTAACATTACCTGTACCTCTAAGGCAACCGGGCTGAAAGCTACCTGCACAGTGACTGTCGGCTATGTGAAACTTGAAAAGACTGAGGTCGTCGTGGAGAAAGGCAAGACGTTGACGCTAAAAGCCACAGTCTATCCGTCATTGTTGTCAGACAAGACTGTAACCTGGAAGAGCTCAGACACGAAGATTGCTACTGTTTCCACTGCTGGTAAGGTGAAAGGTGTGAAGGCTGGAACTGCTACCATCACCGCTACCTCTAAGGCAACGGGGCTGAAGACGACCTGCAAAGTGACTGTCGGTTATGTGAAACTTGACAAGACAGAGGCTACCCTTTTGAAAGGCAAGACTGTGACGCTGAAAGCTACAGTCTATCCATCATCATTGACAGACAAGAGTGTGACCTGGAAGAGTTCGGATAAAGCTGTTGCCACCGTGACAAGTGACGGTAAGGTGTCTTGTGTGAAGGCTGGTACGGCTACCATTACCTGTACGTCTAAAGCGACGGGGCTGAAGACTACCTGCACAGTGACTGTTGAGGATGGTAAAGTGACTCTCAACAAGACAGAGGTTCGCGTTCAGAAGGGTAAGACGGTGACACTGAAAGCCACTGTCACGCCCACATCACTGAAAGACAAGAGTGTGACCTGGAAGAGCTCGAACACAAAGATCGCTACGGTGACTGCAGAAGGTAAGGTTAAGGGTATAAAGGCCGGAACAGCTACCATCACCTGTACGTCTAACGCGACGGGAAAGAAAGCCACCTGCACAGTGACGGTATTACAGAGCATGGTTTCACTACCGTTCAATGGCGATGAGATATTAGAAGATCAGGAGATGGAGAATCCTGGTGTCGAAGAGCCGTTTGACGTCTATGACCTAAATGGTCGCATGGTGAAGTCGCAAGTAACCTCACTTGACGGATTGCCACGAGGCATCTACATCATCAACGGTAAGAAAGTGATGAAACAATAAAAAGAATCGGCACTGCAAGTGGTGCCGATTTTTTTATTATTGCCTCGAAGGATGTTCCCACGGAGGGAATGTTTTGTTCCCAGTGTGGGAACATTTCATTCCCAGTGTGGGAATAAGTTAGTCCCTTAATGGGAACGTTTTTCGCAGTACAAGACGTGACTGTCAACACCTAACGTATCACCTAACATAACTCCTAACAAACACCTAACATTCTCCTAACATACACCTAACATCCGGCTTTCAGCACAGCATGTAGTTCGCTCTTGGTTGAGATGTTAGGTGATATGTTAGGTGTTTGTTAGGTGTTTAAGAGCACCTGCGAACTCTAACATTCATAAAATGAGAGAGTTAGATGATGCCGATGTTAGGTGTTAGGTGTTTTACAGAGAAAAACACAAAACGCAGAGGGGGCCCCCTCTGCGTTTTAGAACCAGTTCATCAAACTACGCAAAAAGGCTGTCAGTTCGCCAGCCATCTTCTCATCCTGATAGATGTTGGGGTGATAATCGTTGCCATACCACTCGTTGCCTGCGATGGGGGCCATGTCGAAACGATAGACCTCCTGGTCGCCAGCTTTCTTAGCCTCAGCAGCGATTTCATCGAGAATTTGGGTAGCTTCCTTCAACTCCTGATTGTAGAGCATAGAACCTGTCAGAAAGACAATCTTGGCCTTTGGGTTATGCTGGCGCACCATCTTCAGGAGCTTCTGATAACCTTGTTTCAGAAGCGTCAGGTCGTAGTTGTTGGTAGAGAGGTCGTTGGTACCGAGGTTGATGCAGACCACATCGGGCTGATAACGGCTGAAATCCCACTTCTCACTGAGGAAAGTAGCCTCCTTGCGAAGTTCAGGTTTCCAGGCATAACCCGTATATTCATATTGTACAGGCATACAAGAACCTGGTGATCCAGTCTTAGGTTCTCCATAATTGCGATAGGCGCCAATGCCACTGCGAGCCACCACCCAATGCTGGGCTTCGAGGTTGCGGGCTGTGATAGAGGCGTAAGAGTAGTAGTGATTCTCTGTGGCGTAATCGAAGTGGTCATCTTTATTCAGTCCTTCGTTGCCATAGCCACAAGTGATGGAATTACCGATGAATTCGATCTTTCTTGAGGGAAGAGCGGGTGTTTCCACCAGCTTTTTGCCCTTGTCGAGCACAAAGCCCCAGAACTCTGGATAGAACTCAAAACCCTCGATGGCATACATCAGTTTGACAGTATGCACACCATTTGGTAGTGCTGTAGCAAGGGTTACCACAGAATCACGCTCTCCACGGAAAGCCACCTTAAACGGTTCGGCCTGATCGATCTGAGCCATAAAATAACCACTACGGGGTTTGGCTATCATACGCAACGACGTGCCCTCAAACGATGCAACGATCTGAATACCAGGGAAGTTCCAGGCTGGTCGCTCAGGATTGGCAAAGCTGATGCGCCCTGTGTATTGGATGAATTGGTCCGTAGGACTGATGATACTACCCTTGATGGGTACGGTCTCAATAGCAAAGGCACCCAAACCCATCATGGTCAGCAGTGCCGTCAATAACTGTTTTCTCATGTTTAACTATCTTTTGTTTATTGTTATCTGATAATGGCTGTCCATCCTCCGCCACTACTCAAATGGATGGCGAGGCGACTTTTGGCATTCACACTCTGCTTCGTGTGCTTATAGTCTGTGGCATCCTTCTGGGCATTCACGCCATCGGCGAAGATATCGGCAGTATAGTTGCCTTCTCCCAGGAAAGAGAGGTCGATGGTCAGGTCGCGAGGTGTCCAGTCTGTCATAGCAGCCACATACCATGTCGTACCCTTGCGACGGGCAATCACAGTATATTCACCAAGTTGGCCGTCAAGAGCGACGGTCTCATCGAATGTGGTGGGGATTTGTGCGATGAAATCAGTACATTCCTGATTCTGCATATACTTTGTCGGACTGTCGGCCAGCATCTGAAGCGGCGCCTCAAAAGTGGTGTACATCGCCATCTGGTGTACGCGTGTGCCCTGACTCATGGGATGGTCGTTATTGCCAAAGAAGTTATCCTTCATGGCGTTCATCATCGCACCAGGGGTATAGTCCATCGGACCTGCGAGCATACGGAGATAGGGTGCTGTCACATCGTAGCGGGGCTGGTTATGGAGCGGGCCATCGCCTACACGGGGTTCCCATTTGGAGTTTTCAAGTCCTTTTACACCTTCAAAATTAAAGATATTCGGATAGGCCCGCTGAATACCAAAGGGTTTCAGCCCGTGGAAGTCAAGGTAGAGATGATGACGAGCCGCACAGGCTGCCAGCTGATAGGCAGAGGCGATCACCTGCTGGTCATCACGATCGAAGAAATCCACCTTAAAGCCTTTGATACCCATCTCAGCATAATGTTTCATGACGGTCTCAGTAATGGCAGTACCTTTTTCAGGATCACTGCCAATGAGGTTCCGCCAACTGGACCACAGGATGATGCCCACCCCTTTTTCCCGTCCGTATGCGATTAGACGGGGCAGATCGATATCAGGACTCAGGTCTTCCATCAGCGACTCCTTGCCACTCCAACCTTCATCGATAATGATGTATTCGATCTTATTCCTGTCTCTTATACACATCT
>LXOW01048832.1_pt1 | contig 10961 bp, 9 predicted proteins | sample 1368591 | NCBI WGS metagenome assembly LXOW01 (sample SAMN04884650, study PRJNA319009) | bovine gut metagenome | isolation source: Cow rumen | host: Bos taurus | place: Italy: Legnaro (PD) | collected 2014-07-09
GTCTGATGTGATGTCGGCGACCTCTGAGAGGTTGATGATGCGGCTCGCCACCGATTTCACTCCGTGTTTCTGCAGCTTGGCGGGGTTTACTTTCAGATATTTTGCCAGTTTTTCACCATCGGTTTTTATCAAAATGGTGCCATGGTGCAATCTTCTGTCTTTGTAGATTCCAAAGGCGTTTCCAGAGAATTTGCGTCCGTCGAAGAGTATGTCGTTGCGACCCGATACCTCGGTTTTCAAGCCGAAAATCTCCAAGGCTTTCTGGATGACGCTCATCTGTTTCGCAACGTCATAATGTTTTTTGTTTGCTACAAATGAGAAGTTGAGGTTTCCCAAGTCATGGTAGACTGCGCCGCCGCCGGTACGGCGGCGGGCGGCGAACCCTCCCTCTGATAACAGCAACTCCACGTTGCATTCCGTAAACGGATTCTGGTTGTAGCCATAGACCACTGTCTGCTGGTTTTTCCAAAGAAACATGGTCACGACGTTGTCGTCGCCTTCGTCCAATAATGAACTCTCCACAGCCAAGTTAAGGTGTGGATTGTATTGATTTCCAATGATTAACTGAATTTTTGGTGCCATTTGTTAGAACATGTAGCCAACACTGACTTGTACGCTGACATTTTTGTTGTTTCCCACGTTTTTTACCACGTCGATGAAGCCGAAATAGGCTCTCAAACTTACAAAGAAATGGTCGCTCGGGATGAAGTTCTCGGTGTAAACTCCCATGATGAGGCCCATGTCGAATCTGTTGTAGCTGTCTTTGCCAAAGCTGACTGAATGCCAGCTCTCGTTGCCGATTTTCGACTTCAAGCTGCCTGCCATACAATAGCGGAAGTTCAATCCGCCTTCGATGCCAAGAATATCGGTGAAATAGTATTGGTATAATATTGGCAGGTTGAGATAATGCAGGCTGTATTTGTTGTATACTTTGACTTGTGCCTCGTTGTTGTCAAGCCATTTCTGTGACTGCTGGCCGCCTGTAGAGTAGCTTAGTTCCACGTCGATGCTGTTGTTTTCGTCGAAAATGAATTTTGCATAGCCACCAGCAGTGAGTCCGAGCTTAAGGCCGTTGTTCTGGAATCCTGAGAGCGTTGACATGCCCACGCCGCCGCGCAAGCCGAAGTGGTAGTCTAATTCTTGGGCATTAAGTGTCGCATCGTTTATAAACGAAAAAAACATGACAGCCATCAAAGCCAGCAAGCTCTTGATTGTCAATGATTTTCTTTTAACAAAGAGGATTATTCCCGTCATTATTTCTCGTTTATAAACTGAAAAAGCCAGAACTACAAGCATTAATGCCCATCTTTCTGACCTCGTTTTCTTTTAGTTTGTAGTCTCTCCGGGATTTGAACCCGAGTTACCAGGATGAAAACCTGACGTCCTAACCAGACTAGACGAAGAGACCAACTTTTTAGTTTGAAGTTTGGAATTTGAAGTGTGAAGTTTTAGTTTTTAACTTCAAACTTGTAACTTCAAACTGCAAACTTGAAAAAGTGCTGCAAAGATACAACTTTTTTCGTTACCAACACGAAAAATTTTTAAATTTTGAAAAAATAAGATAAGATGTTGATAATCAATATTATATAAATGATACANNAATTAGCTAAGATGCTGAAAATCAATGCTAAAAAAAGTGAAAACAGAATTATTCGAATGTCAAAGATATCTGGAAAGTTCTGTTTTGGATGCTTTTTATACTCGAATCATAGATCAAATTTTGCGAATCAAGGATGTTGAACAGTCCGAAACTCATCTTTGCCTCGATGCCGAATTTGAAATATCCGGTGTAGAAATCGAAGCCTGCGCCGACTTCTGCAGCGAGGTCGGTGCGCTTAACTCTGATGTTGTCGGTGACAGTCTTGAGCTCACCCTGGTCGCTGGTGATGTCAACCTGTGATTTCTTCTGCGAAGCGAGGTCTATTTTGAAGTTTCCGCCAGCGATAACGTAAGCTGCGATATTATTAAGTCGTTTTGACTTGTATTTTACCTGTAAAGGAAATTCCACGAAAGTGGAGAAAATAGACTTTCTTTTTGTGAAGTAAGGATTGTTGTCTGTCGCTCCGTTGTTAAGTTCACGATAAAACTGGTACTCCAAGGTTCTCGAGCCGAAGCTGAGCGAAGGTATGAGACGTAAGTCGAAATACTTTCCAAGACGCAGATTGCCTACGACACCGACGACAAAACCTGACTCCGGAACCGGAGTGATGCTGCGAACATAATAAGTCGCGTTATCACTGGCATAAGAGTCGACATTTGGATATTCTGATGACGGATGTGCCGTCAACTGATAGCCTTCGTTAAACTTAATGGCATACGACATCTGGTTGTATCCCAAGATAAATCCGAAATGGTACGGCTGGTTGTCGTACAACAAAAGATTTTTAGGTTTTTCGCTTTGAGCCATAAGACTTTGCGGAATCATAACAAGCATGATACCGATGGCAAAAAGCACCTTTTTAAATGATAAAAATGTTAACTTCATAGACCTATTAACGCAAAAAATACATTATTATTATATTTTTTCCGTTTCTTTTAAAAGTCTTTCCTTATTGATAGGCACCGCACCGATTTCTTCGCAGACGAGACCGCCGGCGAGATTGGATATTGCAGCGATGTGATAAGCGTCGAGACCGCATACCAGACAAAGCATAGCGACGCCAAGAACTGTGTCGCCAGCACCTGAGACATCAGCGATTTTACGCAGATGAGCCGGGATGTAATGATGATTCTTGACACCGTCAACCACTTCCTGAATCAAAACGCCACGCTCCGACAAGGTGTTCATCACAAAACGGCAGTTTAATCTGTCTTGTAACGCATTGACACCCATTAAGATACCGTCAATGGTGTCTGTCGGGAACTCAACGTTGATGCCTTCTTTGAGTTCTTTCAGGTTTGGCTTGAAGAGCGTGCATTTCTCGTAGGCGAGGAAGTTGTTTTTCTTAGGGTCGACGCCGACGGGGATGTTTTTCTCGTTGGCGACGGTGATGGTGTGGCGGATGAGTTCTTCGGTGAGCACACCTTTATTATAATCTTGAAGGATGATGCCGTCGATGCGTTCGCGATAGAGTATGGTGTCGATTTTCTCACGCAGTGCCGCAAACTCTTTCTCGGTGAGGTTGAAGGTGTCCTCGTCATCGACGCGGAGCATCTGCATATTGTTGCCGATGATGCGGTATTTTGTGGTTGTGCGGCGTTCCTTGCTCTTGACGATGCCGTTGCTTGGCATCTTGTGCTCCTTGAGCAAGTCGAAGAAATCGTGCGACTTTGAGTCGTCACCGATGATGGAGCATAAAACCGGCTCGGCACCGAGTGCCTTGATGTTCTGCGCTACGTTGGCGGCACCTCCGAGACGCGCGAAACGGTTGCCCACCGCTACGATAGGCACCGGAGCCTCAGGCGAGATGCGCTCGACCTTACCGTTAAGGTAAAGGTCGAGCATAACATCACCTATTATAAGTATTCGCTTGTCGTTGAACGACTTGAAAAGCGCTTTGATGTCTTCTCTTGGCATTTTTTAATTTTTAAGTTTTGCGAAAGCTTCTTTCAGACGGCGTGCTGCCTCGCGGAGCTTGTCGTCGGATGTGGCGTATGACAGACGGATGCAGTTGTCGTTGCCGAAAGCACCGCCAGCCACGCAAGCCACGTGAGCATTGTAAAGCAAGTACATGCACAAGTCATCGCTGTTTTTGATGACTGTTGCACCGTCTGACTTGCCGTAGTATGCTGAGACATCCGGGAACATGTAGAATGCACCGGCTGGTAAGCTCAGCTTGAGGCCCGGGATCTCCATGAGGAGCTTGTAGAACATGTCGCGGCGTGCTCTGAATGCCTTGCACATATTCTGGACTTCCTCTGAATTCTCAGGTGAGAGCTGCATTGCTGCCACTGATGCTGCCTGTGAGATGGTGCAGATACCTGATGTGTACTGTCCCTGAATCTTGTTGCAAGCATTGACGATAGCCATAGGAGCTGCGATGTAACCGATTCTCCAACCTGTCATGGCATAACCTTTAGCGACACCGTTGACGATGACGAGACGGTCTTTCAACTCGGTGAACTGACCCATTGACTCGTGTTTGTGTTCGTATTGGATGAACTCGTAAATCTCATCAGAAATGATGATGATTTCCGGGTGTTTCTTGAACACTTCAACCAATGAAGCGAGTTCTTCTTTTGTATAAACTGAACCGCTTGGGTTGCAAGGTGTGCTGAAAATGAATGCCTTTGTCTTTGGAGTGATAGCCTCTTCAAGCTGTTTTGCGTTGATCTTGAAGTGCTGCTCAGGTGTTGTATAGATGAAAACAGGAGTACCATCTGCGAGCTTCACCATCTCAGGATATGATACCCAGAATGGGGCAGGGATGATGACTTCGTCGCCCTTGTCGAGGATGGCGAAGAATGTTGTGGTGATGGCCTGTTTTGCACCGTTTGACACGATGATATCAGTGTCTTTGTAATCCAAACCGTTGTCGCGACGGAGCTTCTCAGCTATGGCTTTACGCAATGCCGGAGTTCCAGGAACCGGTGGATAGTGTGTGTCGTTGTTGTTGATGGCATCGATGCCCGCCTGTTTTGCACTGATAGGTGTGTTGAAGTCAGGCTCACCGATGCTCAATGAGATGATGTCGATACCTTGAGNNTGATGACTCTCTGTGATAATGTACCCATATCTATATTTTTAAATTGATTAATTACTAATTGAGACTGCAAAGGTACGGAATTTTATGATAGGAAAACTTTTGTTTGAAAATTTTGTTAGAAATTAAAAAAATCACTATATTTGCACTCTAAAAATGCAGAAAATGACGCCAGTAAATTGGATATTGATCGGGTTGATTGTGGTGATGACGATTATCGGTTTCTTCTTTTTGTTTAACAATAAGAATGATAATCAATCAGGTACGGGCAAGAAAAGACATAGCGATGTTGTCACTCCATTGAAAATCCAGGCTTATGAAAGGCTCGTTTTGTATCTTGAAAGAATCAGGTATACAGTGTTGGTGAAAAGGGTTTTTATGCCCGGAATGTCGCGTACCGACCTGCAGTTTGCCCTGATTCAGAACGTTCAGGACGAGTTGGAGCACAATTTAGCGCAGCGTCTTTACGTCAGCGAGCCTACTTGGTTTAATATAATCATCGTTAGAGATGAAGTTTTGAAGAGCATCAACGCGGTTTTCAATGAAAATGCCGATGCGGATGCCCCTACGATGGCACAAATCATTGCCTCGATGGATAATTCATTGATAGACAAGGCTGTCATTGCAATTAAGAAAGAATTTAATACTGTTTGTTATGAAAGTTGAGTTTACAGCTGCTCAGATTGCAGCGCTTTTAGGCGGAAAAGTGGAAGGTGACCCGGAAGCTAAGGTTTGGAATGTGGCACGTATTGAGGACGGCGCACCTGGAATGTTGAGTTTTCTGGCTAATCCGAAATATATTCATTACCTTTATAATACAGAGTCGACAATAGTTTTGGTTAATGCCGATTTTGAGCCTACAGAGCCGGTGAAAACCACAATGATCCGAGTGGCTAACGCTTACGAATCGTTTGCACAGCTTTTGGGAATCTATCAGGAATACACAAATAATAAAGTCGGCATTTCTGATCTTGCTTATATCTCAACTGACGCGGAATATGGTGAAGGCTGCTATATCGGTGAATTCGCATACGTCGGCGAGAGAGTGAAAATTGGCAATAACGTGAAGATTTATCCTCAGTGCTATATCGGCGATGACGTCGTAATTGGCGACAACACAGTGCTTTATTCTGGCGTGAAACTTTATGCTATGACGCATATCGGCAAGGAATGCATCATCCATTCAGGCGCGGTGCTCGGAGCTGATGGCTTCGGCTTTGTTCCACAACCTGACGGTACATATAAGAAAGTGCCTCAAATCGGTAATGTTATGGTTGGCGATAATGTGGAAATCGGCGCTAACACCACCATCGACCGCTCAACAATGGAATCGACGAAGATCCATAACGGAGTGAAGCTCGATAATCTTATCCAAATCGCCCATAATGTGGAAGTCGGAGAAAATACAGCAATGGCAGCACAATCGGGTATCGCAGGCTCGGCACACGTCGGGAAGAACTGCATCATTGCCGGTCAGGTGGGTATTTCAGGACATTTGACGGTAGCCGACAGAACCATCATCGGACCACAGTCAGGTCTGACAAAGGGAGTGAAAGAGCCTGGTAAATCGATAATGGGAGCTCCAGCATACGATTATGCTAAATATATGAAAGATATTGTTAGACAACGCAATATAGAAAAACTGGAAGAAAAAATCGCCGATTTGGAGAAAAAACTTGCAGAAATATTGTCGAAGTAACATATATTTTTGTAATTTTGCCTCATATTTTCGATTCAGACTATAATGGTGGAAAAACAACATACAATNNGAACTGGATTGCATACAGGTCAAAGCGGCACGCTGACATTCCATCCTGCAGATATCAATCACGGTATTAAGTTTAGAAGAGTTGACCTCTTTGGTCAGCCTATAGTGGAAGCGCGTGTTTACAATGTGGTAGACACCTCGCGAGGCACCACTATTGCACAAAATGGCGTTAAGGTTTACACTGTCGAACATATCATGGCAGCTTTGAGAGCTATGAATATCGACAATGTGCTTATCGATTTGAACTGCGAGGAGCCACCAATCCTGGACGGAAGCTCAAGAATAGTGTTGGAAGCATTGAAAGAAGCTGGCATCGAAGAACAGGACGCTGAGCGTAAATGCTTGAAAATCACCAAGAAGATTGTTTATACTCACCCTAAAGTAGGTTGTGAACTCGTCGTTGAACCAGCTGATAAATTCAGTATCGACGTGAAAGTCGATTACAAATCAGGAGTTCTCAACGTACAGGAGGCACATATGCATGATATCAGCGAGTTTGAGACAGACTTCGCTATGTGCAGAACATTTGTGTTCTTCCAGGAGCTCGAGATGTTGCTCGCACACAACCTTATCAAGGGCGGTGACCTCTCAAATGCTATCGTTTTCATCGAGAAACAAGTCTCTGAAGAAGACCTGAAACGTGTGGCAAAGCTGTTCCACAAAGAATCGGTGGCAGTGCACGAAGGCGGTATCCTCAACAATGTGACGCTGTACTTCGACAACGAGCCGGCACGTCATAAGCTGCTCGACCTCGTCGGCGACCTCACACTTCTCGGAATGCCAATCATCGGAAAGGTGACGGCATACAAACCGGGTCACTTCGCAAACACAGAGTTCGTGAAGATGATCGTGAAAAAGATGGGACTCTAAAGAGATTTATAGATAGAATTAAGAAGTTTTCCGACGGTTTCGTTGGAAAACTTTTTTATTACGCCTTCGCGAAGGGCCATGGCATCGTAGTTTTGATATGTCTGCAGCATAGTTTCCATCGCCTCGGCAAGCTTTTCAGGGTCTTGAGGAGGGACGAGGATGCCGTTGCTTTCGTTAACGATCTCAGGTATTCCGCCGACATTGGTGCTCACTACAGGCAACCCGCAGGCAAAGGCTTCAAGCAGGACGACACCCTGGGTTTCGTAATTGCTTGAAAGCACAAGAAAATCACCGGAAGCCAATTCATCAATCAGTTGCTGACCTTCCAAAACACCTGTAAACCTTATGTTTTCCTGATGCTTTAACTGCAGAGAATATTCTTTTATCATGTTAAAATCAATGCCATCGCCGATAAAAACACATTCAAAACTGATGTTTTTGCCTTCAAGAATTTGCAAAGCGTCGATTAAGCCAGTGATGTTCTTGGATTTGTTTTCAAAACAGCTGATATGAACGATTTTCGGTGTTGCATTGTGATGCTGTTTGGGCTTGAACACGTTGATATCCACGACATTAGGCACGATGACATAATTCTTGTTATTAAGCCCGTGGCCTTGCATCGCTTTGGCAAGGATATCGGTGACGGTGGTGACGGCAGATGCATGTTTTACAACGGTTTTCGTCAGTTTCTTTCTGAAAAAACCGCTGAAATCATTGCCGGGAAGGTAGCGTGACCAATGTTCCGTAATAATATAAGGTGTGCCGTGAATGATTTTGTGCCACCAAGCTATCAAACCGAGACGCGTGAGAACGTGGACGTGGATGATGTCCGGCTTCGGCAGACGTTTCAGAGCTTTTCTATTTGCTCTAAAAAATCTTAATAAAGAAAGAATCTTAGATTTAGATTGTTTGTAATAAACACGTATCGTGCGGACGTTATTTATGGTCTCGTCAACGATATCATATTGATTATCAGGGTGAACGTATATAACAGAAATGTCGTTGTACAAGGCTGCTGCCTCGGCATGACGCTGCACGAAGAGCCCGAGCATGGGGTCGTAGCGATGGGGATACCAGCGCGCCAGAAAAACGATATGTCTGCGCTCGTTGTTCACTATCTCATGTCGATGATTTCCACGTCAGGGTAGNNGCAGTTTCTGATTGGTGACGAATTTTGTTATATCGTAAACAAATTCGTTCTTGTTATGGTCGAAGACGTGCAAATCTTTGATTTCCAATGTTTTCTCGTCGATAGACACGACGATCTTTTCTATATTCTCATCGCCTGACAACGGCTTCACTTCGATTAGTTTATCACTTCCATTGTTGCTTTCGAGGAATTTTGCCGTGATGTTGTCGTAATAAGAGTTGATGATGGCGATAGGGGAGTTGCCTCCGTCTGAGTCGACTTCGCTAATCATAACCTCTTCAGCATCAGCGTTATAAGTCCAGGTGATACGACCGTCGCAGATGATGTCCTGACCCATGATATGCAGCTTGAAAGCCTTGTCTTGCAGGAAGCCAGAGCCTTCCATGGTCTCGTAGATGCCAGCTTCGGTGTTGATCATGCTGTAATTGAAAGCGATTTCGATGTTGTCGTATGATTTCAGCTTGTCAACGGCAGCTTTAAACATAGTCTCTGCATCCTGTGCCTTAAGGCTAAAACCTAATGTTAAGATACTGATTATCAGTAAGAAATATCTTTTCATGTCAATTAAATAAATTCGTTGTTTTTAATATCGTTGTCTAAATCGAGGTCTTTGAGGAACTGCTCGAGGGCGAACTCGGTAGCCACTTTCACTTCACGTTGTTTACTGCCTGCGAACGGGCCCACGATGCCTGCTTTCTCGAGCTGGTCGATGATACGTCCCGCACGGTTGTAGCCGAGTTTCAGCTTACGCTGCAGCATTGATGTCGAACCTTGTTGAGTCTGCACCACAATACGTGCTGCGTCTTCGAAGAGAGGGTCTCGTTCGTTCGGGTCCATGGCATCTTTCGAGCCGCCTTCTTCCTGTTCGTCCGGGCAGTCGGGGAGGAGGTAGGCGTCTTCATAGCCTCGCTGCTCACCGATGTAGTCGCATATCGCCTCGACTTCAGGCGTGTCGATGAACGGACACTGCAGACGCACCAGGTCTTGGCCTGTCGACATAAGCATATCACCGCGTCCGACGAGCTGTTCGGCGCCGTTGCTATCCAAGATGGTGGCCGAGTCGACACGCGAGATGACGCGGAATGCGATACGTGCAGGGAAGTTAGCCTTGATGGTACCTGTGATGATCTTCACTGAAGGACGCTGCGTTGCGATGATAAGGTGGATACCGATAGCACGCGCCAGCTGTGCCAGACGTGCGATAGGGCCTTCCACTTCACGGCCTGCCGTCATGATGAGGTCAGCGAACTCATCGACGACGAGCACGATGTATGGCATGAAGTGATGACCGTCGTTCGGGTTGAGACGGCGGCTCACAAACTTTTCGTTATATTCCTTGATGTTACGCACACCGGCGTCTTTCATGAGCTCGTAACGGTTGTCCATCTCGATGCACAAGGAGTTGAGCGTGCGCACGACCTTTCTTACGTCGGTGATGATGGCGTCTTCGGCATCCGGCAGCTTGGCGAGATAATGACGCTCGATTTTACGGTAAAGGCTCAACTCAACCTTCTTCGGGTCGACGAGGATGAACTTAAGCTCGGCAGGGTGTTTGCTGTACAGCAACGATGCTATAATAGCGTTGAGACCCACAGACTTACCTTGTCCTGTAGCACCAGCCATCAGGATATGCGGCATCTTGGCAAGGTCAGCGACGTAACTCTCGTTTTGGATGGTCTTTCCGATTCCGAACGGCAATGCAAAGCCGCTCTTTTGGAACTTCTCCGAGCCTATGATGGTACGCATCGACACTGTCTGCGGCTTCTTGTTAGGTACCTCGATACCGACGGTGCCCTTGCCCGGGATAGGAGCGATGATACGGATTCCCAACGCGGCCAGGCTGAGCGCGATATCGTCCTGCAATCCCTTGATCTTAGAGATTCTGACACCAGCAGCAGGCACTATCTCGTACAAAGTGACAGTAGGACCGATAGTGGCCTTAATCTTATCGATTTCAATAGAATAGTTGGCGAGGGTGTCGACGATACGTTTCTTGTTGGCTTCAAGCTCCTCACGGTCAACGCCGTTGTCTTCGTCGCCATAATCTTTAAGCAGGTCGAGAGGCGGAAGTTTGAAGTCTGAAAGCTCGAGTTTTGGGTCGTAAGAAGTGTCTAGACCGAAATGCTCGCCGTTTTCCTTGACCTGTTTTTCCTCAGTCTGCTCGGTGATTTCCATCTCTACCTCATCAGCTTTTGCCGGTATATCTTCTGGCTCGACTTCAACAGGTACCTCATCTTCCTTATGCTTTTTGATGACAGTTATTTCAACTTCCTCATCTTCGTCTTCATCTTCATCAATATCCTTATCTTCGTCGTCTTTTTCATCATCAAAACCATCGGTAAGATCAATTTCTGTAGGCTTTTCCTGATTTATTGGCCGATTGAGAGGTCTGTTGACGACAGGCTCCGGCTCTTCTTCGTATGCCTCATCTTCATTTGTGGGGATAATGCTACTTTCTTTCTTCTTTAAGAAATCAAATTTTATTTTGAAAGTGAAGAAAACATATAGGAAAGCTGTGAATACCAGTAAC
>LXOW01189725.1_pt1 | contig 10961 bp, 10 predicted proteins | sample 1368591 | NCBI WGS metagenome assembly LXOW01 (sample SAMN04884650, study PRJNA319009) | bovine gut metagenome | isolation source: Cow rumen | host: Bos taurus | place: Italy: Legnaro (PD) | collected 2014-07-09
TGGATAATGCCGAGGAAATCTTCTCCCTGCGGGATCAGATGAAACAGCGTGCCTATAAGGCATTTACACCCTCCGAAGCCCGCGAGGCGGGCGCCGGTGCGCCGTATTTTACGGTGGGCATGAAAACGCCGGAAGGCATGCGGCTGGAGCAGATGTACCGCCGCCTGGGCTATGAGGGCTTCGACCTGGTAAAGGCCGAACATGACACCTGGATGGAGGCGCAGTACACGGCCGGCCAGAACGACGCCCTGTTCCAGCCGCTGGTGGACAGTCCGCTGTATCCCGAGCTGGATGACGAAAGCTGGCTCTCCTGCTGCCAGATTGTATCGGATTATGCCGACAGCGTCCCCAAATGGTTCCTGAAAGGACACAGCGCCCAGGAAACCAACTTGTGCAAGGCCGACTGGGAAGCCTGGAAAACTATTCCGGAGCCGAAGGAAGAGGGGGAGCAGGAAGTGTATCCGCGCTGGAGCATGCCGGAACCCACCATCTCCGACGGATTCGCCGGGGAACTGTCGGCCCGGGAATTCCCCATGGGCTTTGCCATTCCGCACGTGGCGCCTGATGACCCTTGTCCCTGCGGAAGCGGACTCCGTTATTGCCGCTGTCACGGGAAATACCTTTCCTAGCATGGATACGCTCCAGTTGCAACCCGTAGCGTATTACAGGGGCCCCTTCGGCTCCAAATTCGGCATTCCCCGGCAAAGTTCCCTGTCCCCGGATATCCGCGGACGCATTGTATTTTGCAAGCCGTATCAGGTCCCCGAAGCCCTGCGGGGCCTGGAAGGTTTCAGCCACATCTGGCTCATCTGGGGTTTTTCCGCCAACCGGCCGGCCAAGGGGGAGTGGCAGCCCACCGTGCGCCCGCCGCGGCTGGGCGGGAATACCGCACTGGGCGTCTGGGCCACTCGTTCCCCCTTCCGTCCCAATCCGCTGGGACTCTCCTGCGTGCAGTTGGAAGGAATGGAAAACGGGGAACTGCTGGTGCGCGGGGCCGATTTGATGGACGGGACTCCCATCTATGACATCAAGCCGTATGTGGCCTATGCCGACAGCGTTCCCGATGCGCGCTGCGGTTTTGCCGCATCGGCCCCGGAGCGGACGCTGAAGGTTGTCATACCGGAAGAGCTTCCGCTCAGCAAAAGCCAGCGGCGGACGCTGGAAGAGGTGCTGTCTTTGGATCCGCGTCCTGCCTACCAGGACCAGCCGGAGCGCGAATATGCCTTTCCTTTTGACGGATTCGATGTCCGTTTTCGCGTGCAGGACGGTGTGCTCCGGGTGACTGCGCTTACTTCTGGCTGCGGAACTGGGAAGGCGTGAGCCCGGTTTTTTTCTTGAAGAAACGGGAGAAATAGGACTGGTCCTCCAGACCGGAACGGGCGGCCACTTCCACAATGGGAATACTGGGATCCCGGAGCATCTGCTTGGCCAGGTTCAGGCGGGCAATTTCAATCCAGTCGATGGCGGTACGGTGCGTGTGGGCCTTGACGGTCTTGTTCAGGTAGTTGGCCGTAACCTTCAGCATATCGGCATATTCCGACACCGAGAGCGGAACCTGGTTCCGGTCAAAGACCAGCTGCAGGAACTTTTCCGGTACCACGGCCATATGCCCGCCGGGGCGGAACTGCCCCAAAATCAGGTCCAAAGCGCTTTGCAGGAAGGCTTTGTCTTTGTCTTCATACGCAGTGAGCATACGCTTGGTAAGGGCACCGATGAAGACGGCGTCGTCGAACCAGAAACTCTGGACAACAGGCTCTTGTGTGCGCAGGATGGGATAGGAAGCGTCCTTCAGGAAGTCCAGGCCGAAACAACCGTCCACACCCGTACAATCCTTGAAATGGTGAATGAGCATGGTCTTGTTCTCCGGCACCAGGATAAACTGCCCGGGTCCCAGCAGAATCCTTTTTCCTTCCACCTCGGTGAGGACTTCGCCGTCGGTGATAAAGGAGAAGGAATAATACGGAACGTTGAAGGGCCGCATTTGGTAGGCCTCTGCATGCCCACTGGATTCCGTGGGGTTGATGCGGAAAAACTGGGGTATTCTTGACGAACTCATGCTGCTAAAAATCTATGTCCAGGCCCACGTTGACGACGAAATTGCCTTTGTGGTTTTCCCGGTGGGTAAGGCGCCAGAAACAGTCTACCCGGAACAGACGGAGGATGTTGGAAATTCCCACGCCGACTTCCAGATAGGGGATCCGGTCTATGTGATCCCGGTTGGTAACGTTCAGCAACTGGAAAGGCGCGTATACGCTGTTGGCTTCTGAAAGGCTGCCCCAGGCCATGCGGACGGTAGCCACTTCCCGCAGGTCCAGCTGCTTGATCAGCGGAATCTTTCCCAGGAAGAATCCGTTGAAATTGTGCTCGTAGAAACCGGTGAGCCAGCGGTCCGACACAAATTCATAATAACTCATGCAGGAGAAGGAGTAGCGGTCCAGGAAGAAGGTCTGGTTCCCCTCGTGCAGTTTGAGCATGGGGAAGGGAACGCTGCCCCAGATGGCACCGCCCTCCATGTGCAGGAGACCGAAACCGATGGCCGATGAAGGAATTTTCCAATGCAAGGTTGCCGTAGCTTTCAGGAACTGGAAGTCATCGGCCGTCAATCCCTTGATGCCGGTAGTGAAATCCAGGTACAAAACGGGGTACTTGGAGTACAGATAGGTTTTGGTGAAGAAGTTACGGTTTACCCGTTCTTCGGGGGCCGACAGGCGGATGCCGGCATGCAGCTGGTTCAGGGAGAAGCTCTCCTGCACCAGGCCGTCCGATGTCCGGATGAAAGGAACATATTGGTTGCTCCAGACACGCTGCATGTTCCACTCCAGGGTGGCGTTGAACCAGCGGGCGAACTCGTGTTCGTAGAGGGCGTCAAATGATCGCACCAGGCTCAGTTTTTCGGCCTGGGAACGGGCGAAGAGGGTAGAGAAGATGCTCTGGTTCGTGAAGACGCTTCCCCCGCCGAACTGCACATAGTCCTTTTTGTAGTCCAGCGTGAGTTTCCTTGTTTTTTCCCGACCCAGCATCCATTCAAACTTTGCTTCGCCTTTTGGCTGTAAATCCTTGAGCCCCAGCGCGATATAACCTCCAAGCCGCACTTTCTGCGAAAACTCCTTGAGTGTCCGGCCGCCGAGTTGCAGGCGGAAACCCTCCATGGGATTATAGGCGATGGTCTGCGGCCAGGGACCGAATTCCACTCTCCAGGGCTTTACCTCGTAGTAATTGCTGAACAGCGTGCGCGTGATGGCGTAGGTCCATTTATAGAAATCCCGGTTCTGGATATCGGCCACCATGGCGTAGATGCCCCGTTCCCGTTCCGAGAGGGCATAGGGCCGTACCCCGTCCCAGAAGGAATCGTCTCCGGCGATGACCTCCCGCATAATGACCGATTCGGCGGAGCTGAGGGCGTCCGGATCCCGCACGGGTTCGAAGACGGGTTCGTCATAGACCATCTGCCGGTTGGCCATGAAGGAAAGCAGGCGGGATTCGTCGCTTACGGAGATGGAGAAGTCGATGAACAGGTGTTCCTCGCCGAAGAACCAGCGGCCGCCGGGGAGGCGCCGGTTCAGGATATCCACGTTGATGTGGCGGATCCAGTTCACATTGCTTTCTCCCGAAAGGGCGGCATGCACGGAACGGATGCCGAAGTCTTCCGCATCAATCTGCATCTCTCCGTCCAGCGTGGGGGACGTAACCAGTTTCTTGGGATGGAAACGCAGCACATAGGTTTTCCGTCCTTCCACCTGCAGGCTGTCTACCAGGAAGTAGTTGTAGTAAATATGCGAGGATGCCGCCGCCGGGTTGGGAATGAGCAGGTTGAACAGGCTGATGTTGCTCTTGTAAAAATTGGTCTGGAGCAGGTACGAACCGGTGAACTGGCGCAGGGCATTGTCGTCTTCCAGGCCGGATATGCGGCTGGCCCTCATCACTTCCCGCCGGAATAGCGGGTCCTGGGAATGATATACGTCCGACATATTCTCCGACAGCAGGGCCGGGATATAAGCCTTGCCGGTGATGGCCGATGTGTCGGAGTACTGCCGGACAAAGCCCAGATTACGGTCCAAAGCCTTGATGCGCAGCAGGTCTTCCAGGTTCTGGACGTCAAATTCGATTTTGGTGTACAGGTGGGTGTTCCAGTCCGGGGCGTTGTCCGGGTCGTTGATCTCCCGGCTCTGGTCCAGCTTGCGCAGGATGGAGCGGATATAGCGGTCGTCGGGTTTTACCCGTGCGGCTTCCAGCTGCCGGGGATCCGGCCGCAGGGTGAAATTGATTTCCGTGAAAACGCCCTGCGTGACCTTTACGGACAGGCTTTCATAGCCGATAAGGGAAGCCGTGAGCACTTGGGCATCCTTGGCACGCGTTTCCAGGCTGTAGTGTCCTTCCAGGTCGGTGGATATGCCGATGGTGGTTCCGTCAAAATAGACGCTTACAAAAGGCAGCGGTTCTCCCGTGTCCGCATCGCGTACGATCCCGCGCACACGCGTACTCTGGGCAGCGGCACAGACGACCGCTCCCAACAGCATTAGTGAGAGCCAAACCTTTTTAAACATCCTACGAATGTAGGTAAAAATAATTAATTGTACAAGCGTGAAAGCAGGAAAAGAACCGTTTTGGCCGGCAGGATGCGCACCAACAGTCCCACCAGTTTGTAATCCAGGCGGGGTATCACGCGTACGGCCATGTTTTTACGCCGCAGCTGTTTCAGAATGGCCCGGCCGATGACCTCCGGGGCCATGCCGCCCAGTTCGTCGTGTTCGATTTTGCGCAGGTTCCGCTCCATCCGTTCCTTGTAGGGGGAGTCGGGATCGGCCCCGGCCCGGTTGATCTTGCGGGCGGCGGTGAAGCCGGTGGCCACGTCGCCGGGGAGGATGCTGCAGCATTGGATACCGGTTCCGCGGAGCTCCATGGACAGGGACTGGGACAGGGACAGCAGGGCCGCCTTGGCCGATGAATAGAAGCCCTGGAAGGGGAGTTGCAGCACGGCCATCACGGAGGTGATGGTGATGATGCGGCCGAAGCCCTGCTTGCGGAAGACGGGCAGACAGGCCTGGATGGTTTTCAGGCTGCCGAAATAGGTGGTCTCGAACTGGGACCGCGCCTCTTCCTCCAGAGTGCCTTCGATGGGCCCGTAGATGCCGTTCCCGGCATTGCAGATGACGGCATCCAGCCGCCCTTCCTCTTGGACGATACGGGCCACAAGGGCCTGGGTTCCGGCGGCGTCGTTCACGTCCAGCACCACGGGGACAATGCCGTCCTGGGGGCGGTCAATGGTGCCGCGCCGGCTGGCGGCATATACTTTCATGCCGGCATCGGCCAGTAAATGGGCCGTAGCGGCGCCGATACCGCTGCTGCCGCCGCTGAGGAGAACTACTTTTACTTCCATAATTCAGAACGATTGACAAAATGGTCCGGGAGCGGGATGTCGTACACGCTGCGACGGAGAAAATCCTTGAACGCCTGCTCCGGAACGGCGTCCTGCTGCTCTACGGTGAGGGTGGGGCCGATACCCAGGCGGGGGTGCGCCCCTTTTTTGTTGGCCACCTCGTGGAACAGGCGGGCAAAGCGGAGCCGGTAGTCGATGAGCCCCAGGCCGTAGTAGAGCCACGAGTTGCGGTCAAAAAAGCGGATGGGGACCACCGGTACGCGTGCCTTGCGGATGAGCTTGACGGCGGCGTCCTGCCAGTCCCGTTCCTGGAGGATCCAGCCTTGGCGGGGTTTCAGGTCGGCCACGGCGCCGGAAGGGAACAGGCATAGCGGCTCTCCGTCCCTCAATTGCAGCAGGGCTTCCTTGATGCCGTTGATGCTGGTTCCGGTAATCTCCCGTTTGGAGACCGTGGGGTTCACGGAAATGAAGTTGGGCGCCAGGCCCCAGATGTGCATGAGCAGCTCGTTCACCATCACCTTCACTTTGGGACGGACGTGGCCGATGACATCCACCAGGCAGATGCCGTCGATGTGTCCGTAAAAGTGGTTGGAAATGGTGATGAAGGGGCCGTCGGGGAAGGCCAGGCGCTCGGGGTTACCGATGCGGAAATCCAGTCCCATCTGGTCCAGGATGCCTTTGGCGAAGTCCGGTCCCGGCGGAATGCCCAGTTCTTCTACATTCTGGTGAATGCGGTTGACGTGATGGATCCCCGTGATGTGCAGCGCCGCCTTGTACAGCAGTTTTCCCCATCTTCCCTTGAAGACTGGGGAGATTTCGGCCGCTTTCTCAGGGGTTAGGATCATCTTATTCTTCAGGCTGTTTGGGCGGATCGATGCGGGAGTAATACTTCAAACCCCGGAAGAAACTGACCAGGTAGAAAGCAAAGAGGAGAACCGCCACGGCCACGGTGATGTAGTCGAACAGGCCCACCATGAAGTGGTTGTGGAACAGGGTGACGGGACGCTTCCACAGGCTAAGCCAGGGGATGAAGATGAAGGCCGTATTCACCAGGATCAGGAGGAGACGGAATTCGGTGGGGCCCAGGCCGCCGTAAGTGAGACGCATTTCGCCTTTGAGGTGGCAGTCGATGTACACGAAGATGCTGAGCATGAAATATCCCACCAGGGCCAGCATGGCAAAGCTCATGTTCACCAGGGGGCTGCAGCCCACGCCGATAAACATGATGGTTTCGTTGATGACGTCCACGTTGTGGTCGATAAAAAAGCCGTAGATTTTGCGCTGGGTGTTGCGTACGCGGGCCAGGCTGCCGTCCAGGGAATCCCCGAACCAGTTTACCACCAGGCCGAAACTGGCCAGCCAGAGCCACTGGAGGTTCAGGTTGGACAGGGCGTAGCCGGTGGCCATGATGCAGGAGCCCAGAAAGCCCACCAGGGTAAGCATATCCGAAGTGACCCATGCCGGCATACGTTCTGCCAGCCATACCAGCACTTTCTTCTCGTAGGGGTTCAGGATGGAGGACTGAATCCGCTTGGCTTGTTTGGTATTTTCACCCATGATCTTGCTCTTCTTTCAAAAGGAGCGCAAAAATAAGCATTATTTGGCAAGATTGCCAATATTTCCGTTGTTTTTGCGGTGATTGCGCTGGAGGCGCGCAACCAGACTCCGGAGGTGACGCCATCCCAGTTTGACAAAGCTGTCCGAGTGGCGCTCCCGCTTTTCCGGATACATCTCCATGAACGTCACCAGCAGGCCGGAGTCGTAGATGTCTCCGAATTCGTCGTTGATGCCCGTCCCGAAGAAAATCATGGTGGGGGACAGGTTCATGTAGGTGTTTACCAGCGGGGGAATGGAAACCCCGTACTGCTGTATTTGGGTTTTGAGCACCCGGTAGGCATCCTTGAAACCCAGCCCTTTGAAAAGCTTGTAATACCGGCGCGGATTCTCCACCTTCACTTCCTTGCGGATCCGGATGAGCCGGCTGCCTTTTCCGAAATACTTCTTGAGGAAACACATGATCAGTTCCCTTGCCTGGGTGGGATATTCCTTATAAATGGTGGCTTTCCCGAAGAAGTACTTCACTTGTTTTTTATACAGCACGCCGATGGCGGCGATGCCGTCGAAGAGATTGTCCAGGGCGTAAAGGCTTTTGGCCCCGGCCTTGGAACTCTGGTATTCCAGCGATACGAAACTGCGGCCCAGTTCCAGGGTATAGGGCAGGTAATCCTTCAGAAAACGCTTGGAAAAGCGGAACATGTGGGAGGAAGTGAGGATGGGCTGCCCCAGCTTGTCGAAAACGGCGTCGGCGCAGATACAGAAACGGTAACCGCCGATGATTTCCTGGGCGTCCGGGTCCCACAACACCAGTTGCCGGTACCCATAGGCGGGATCCGTGTCGAATTTGTCAATGTCCAGGGGCTCTCCGGTTCCGCCGCCGTCGTCGCGGAAGGCGATTTCCCGCAGCCGGCCGATTTCCCGGATGACATTTCCGGCGTCCGGTCCGACAATGTACAGTTCGTTCCCGGCACGGTTGGTCTGCCGCAGGAAGGTGTTGGGGTTGAGCTCGGCTTTCAGGAGTTCCCTGTCAACGGGGGGGATAACGGGTTTCATGGTCTGGTTCGTCTATACGAAGGTAGGGGATTTTTGCGAGAAAAACAAAATAATAGTAAATTTGCAGCGTTTAAAAGCGCGTATGGCAGGGAGAACCGCCAAAGAACTACTGAACAAATTCCTGATGTTCATGCTTACCAGCAGCGCCGGAACCGTTGTGGATCTGGGACTGCACTGGGTGCTTTGTGCGTTTGTTTTTCCGGGCGACTACTGGGGAAGTTTCTGGATAGCGCCCACCATCTCCTTCGAGGTGGCGGCCCTGGTGAATTTCGTCATTGCGTATTATTTCGTCTGGAAGGAGCGCATCAGCCAGCGTTCCGCCCGTTCTTTCTTCCGGCATTTCGCCGCCTACAACGCCGCTTGCATCGGTGCGTATCTCCTCAAATTCGTGGCCATGCAGGGCCTCCACTTCCTCTTCGTGTCCTTGAACTGGCTGCAGGACTGGAGCCTGGAACCGGTGCTGTGCAACCTCCTGGGCCTGTGTTTCTCCGGCCTCTTCAACTTCGTGATGAGTGAGTTCGTGATCTTCAATAAAAAGAAATAGGGGGTTAAATAACCCCCAGTTCCTTTCCAACCTTGATAAAGGCCGATATGGCTTTGTCCAGATGCTCTTTTTGGTGTGCGGCGCTTAGCTGCACACGGATACGGGCCTGCCCCTTGGGCACAACCGGATAGTAGAAGCCGGTGACGAAGATGCCTTCCTCCGCCATCTTGGCGGCGAATTTCTGGGAAAGGGGAGCGTCGTACAGCATGACGGCGCAGATGGCGCTCTGGGTGGGCTTGATGTCGAAGCCGGCGGCCATCATCTTGTCGCGGAAATAGTTCACGTTCTCCACCAGCTTGTCGTGCAGGGCGTTGCTCTCCTTCAGGATCTTGAAGGTTTCCAGGGCGGCGCCGGCGATCATGGGCGGGATGGAGTTGGAGAACAGGTACGGACGGCTGCGCTGGCGGAGCATGTCGATGATTTCCTTGCGGCCGGTGGTGAAGCCGCCCACGGCGCCGCCGAAGGCCTTGCCCAGGGTGCCGGTGAAGATGTCGATGCGGCCGTAGCAGCCGAACTGTTCGGCCACGCCGTGACCGGTGGGGCCCACCACGCCGGCGCTGTGGCTTTCGTCCACCATCACCAGGGCGTCGTATTTTTCGGCCAGGTCACAGATCTTGTCCATGGGGGCCACGTTGCCGTCCATGGAGAAGACGCCGTCCGTCACGATGATGCGGAAACGGCAGGCCTGAGCCTCCTGGAGCTTGGCTTCCAGGTCGGCCATGTCGGCATTGGCGTAACGGAAGCGCTGGGCCTTGCACAGGCGCACGCCGTCGATGATGGAGGCGTGGTTCAGGGAATCCGAGATAATGGCATCCTCGGCCGAGAAAAGGGGCTCGAAGACGCCGCCGTTCGCATCGAAGCAGGCGGCATAGAGGATGGTGTCTTCCGTGTGGAAATACTCCGAAACGGCCTTTTCCAGTTCTTTGTGGATATCCTGCGTCCCGCAGATGAAGCGAACGGACGACATGCCGTAACCACGGCTGTCCATGGCCGATTTGGCGGCTTCCATCAGGCGGGGATTGTCCGACAGGCCCAGGTAGTTGTTGGCGCAGAAGTTCAGGGCCTTGCTGCCGTCCTGGAGCGTGATTTCCGCACTTTGCGGGCTGGTGATGTTGCGTTCCCGTTTGTAAAGGCCCGCCTGATCGATGGCTTTGAGTTCCGTTTGCAGGTGTTGCTGGAATTTTCCGTACATGGTTATTGTGGTTTTAATGGTTTTCTGCGTTTCAAATTTAGCGCTTTTATCTTGAAAATATACACAAATTGTCATAAATTTGCAGTATGAAAAATATTCTTGTTATCGGGTCCACGGGACAGATTGGCTCTGAACTCACTATGAAATTGCGCCGGGAAGTGTCCGGCAGCACCGTAGTCGCCGGTTATATTCCCGGAGCGGAGCCCAAGGGGGAATTGCTGGAGAGCGGGCCCAGCGCCATAGCCGATGTGCGCGATGCCGCCGGTCTGGCCGCCATCGTGCAGCAGTACAAGATAGACACCATTTACAACCTGGCCGCCCTGCTGTCGGCCGTAGCGGAGCGCAAGCCCCTGCTGGCCTGGGACATCCAGATGAACGGCCTGCTGAACATCCTGGAGATTGCCCGTGAGATGAACGTGGCGGTATTCACCCCTTCCTCCATCGGCTCCTTCGGCCCGGAAACCCCGCATGTTGGCACCCCGCAGGATACCATCCAGCGGCCCCGCTCCATGTATGGCGTCACCAAGGTAGCCACGGAATTGCTCAGCGATTACTATTTCCATAAATACGGTGTGGACACCCGTTCCGTCCGTTTTCCCGGCCTCATTTCCTATACTACGCTGCCCGGCGGCGGCACCACGGACTATGCCGTGGAAGTGTACTATGCGGCCGTGAAAGGGGAGGAGTTCATCTGCCCCATCGCTCCGGGCACCTATATGGACATGATGTACATGCCGGACGCCCTGCATGCCGCCGTCCAACTGATGCAGGCCGATCCTTCCCGCCTCAAGCACCGGAACTCCTTCAACATCGCTTCCATGAGCTTTGAGCCGGAGCAGATCTTTGCCAAAATCCGGGAATACATTCCTTCGCTGCGGGTGCGCTATGAAGTGGATCCCGTCCGTCAGGCCATCGCCACCTCCTGGCCCGACAGCATGGACGATTCCTGCGCCCGGGCCGAATGGGACTGGAAGCCGTCTTACGATATGGACAGCATGACGGTTGACATGATCAAAAATCTCCGGATTAAACTGGGATAATTATTTATAAAAAGTGAAAACGCGGCCGATGCTTATGAATTGTAAGCATCGGCCTTGTTTATTATGAAAAACTGAAAGTATCGAGGCTTTTCTCGGCCTAATGAACAGCTCATGGAGGTGTAAAACCGTGATTAGGGCATGTTTTGTCGAAAAAAAGCACGTTGTCACTTATCTATTTATGTGTTGATTATCAATATC
>LXOW01012475.1_pt1 | contig 10957 bp, 11 predicted proteins | sample 1368591 | NCBI WGS metagenome assembly LXOW01 (sample SAMN04884650, study PRJNA319009) | bovine gut metagenome | isolation source: Cow rumen | host: Bos taurus | place: Italy: Legnaro (PD) | collected 2014-07-09
GACACCTGATTGGTGGAGAGCATGTCGCGCACCATGTATTGGTAACGCAGTCCCACGAACGATTTGGACAGGAATGTTGTGAAAAATGTAGCGAAAGACAGGATACTGATACCACCCAGTTGGATGAGAATCATGATCACCACTTGTCCTTTTACCGTAAAGCAAGTACCGGTGCTCACCACGGTGAGGCCGGTGATGCAACTCGCGCTGGTGGCCGTGAACAGCGCATCCACGAACGAGATGCCGTTGACGGTCATGCGCGGCATGCAGAGCAGCAGTGTTCCGAACGAAATCAAGATGAGGAACGACGCTACCATGAGCATAGGTGGACTGATATTCAATTTACCCATCATGCCATTTGCCTTGGTAAATTCCAGCAATACGATAATCAGGAAGTAGAACTGGATGAACAGCAGATAATAGTTCTCAAAGTTCTCTGACTGAAAGAATTCCAGATTATAATGGAAGATGTTTACCGAGATAAATTGGGCTATCAGCAAAAATATAATTAGCCCTTCGAACCAGGATTTTTTCAAAAAATCCCTTCGATGCAGAGAGTAGAATAGAAAGACGAAATATTTTATGACATAGAAGCAAAGGCTTCCGTAGATGACGTGACGGATGAGGTTTTTGGCTTCCAGGGAGATGTAGAGGCCGTGGTAACAAACGATGCAGACAATCGTCGCCAAGGAGATGACAGCACTGCATATCTGCATAATGCGGTGCACTTGGTCCTTGTGCGTCGCGATGTGCAGTTTACGTTTGCTATAATCGTACTCCTTGCGCGATTTCCAGCTGAACATTACAAGTTGATTTTGATGAAGTTGTCAATGTCGTGTTCTTTACCGAAAAGCACGAACACGTCGCCTTCCTGAATGATGGTCTTGTTGTCGGGCACACCGAGGATGTGCTGTTTGGTGTCGAGTTTGTCGGCCACCAGTTCCTCGAAGTTTCGACGGATGGTAATCAAACTCAGTCTGTGATTTTCGCGGAAGTCGATATCGCCGACGGAGAGACCTATCAAGCGATTTGGTGTGATAATTTCTGCAATCTTGTATCCATCGGGGAGTTGCAGATAGGAAATCATGTTGGGGTTGGTCAATCGTTCGGCCAGCAAGGTGCCCACCTCATCCTCGGGAGAGAGGAATTCGGTGATGCCCATCTTTTCCAAAATGGTGCGTTGGCTCTTGCCCATCACACGGCAGATGATGCGTTTCACGCCCAAATCGATGAGGTTTGCGGTGCAAAGCAGGCGGCCCACAAAGTCGTTGCCGATGGAAACGATCACTGCGTCGAAGTTGAGAATATTCTCATTGAGGAGGGCTCTCTTGTTGGTGGCGTCTATGCAGACGGCGTAAGCCACATCCTCGGAAATCTCCTGTATCACGTTGATATCATTGTCGATGACGAGCACCTCGTGTCCTTTCTCTGAAAGGGCGAGACTAATTGCCTGGCCAAAATGCCCGGCACCGATGACTGCAAATTTCTCTTGTGCCATAGTAAAAAAATTATCGCGGGCAAAAATAAAAAAATATCAATGATGTCGGCATTTTACCTATAAGGCTACGGCTTCCCAACCATAGTCCTGATAGTAATGGACGTTGAGTCCGTGCTGTTTGACATACTCCTTCAATTGCTCTTGGCGAACGGCCTCGCGGACTTTCTCGTTCGAGTGGATATTCTGGTAGATGTCGAAATAATTGCCGAAGATGCGTTTGGCACTGGCCTCGTTGCCGGCTCCGTCAACAGTCTGCTCGAACGAGGTAACCTTATACTGGTCACCTTCCTTGCTCAAGGTCATCACGCCGGAGTGGTTGCCGCCAGAAACGCACTTGAGTGTGTCTCCGGCCCGGTTGTACCAGAGCACCCAAAAGTCGCCCATAAAGAGTTCGTCTTCCTCGTGTATCATCATCAGCACAGGAATGCAGAGCTCGCCTTTCAGGTAATGTTCGCCAATTTCCTTCACCAGATAGTCGCTGATGGCGTTGCGCACGACCTGTTCCTTTTTGTTGATAGCGATATGTCGGATGCAATCGGCCTTATGTTCGTCGAAATCGGACATCAGCCACTGGCCGTTCACTTTCTCCATGTAGAGTTTATGCTCTTCTATGTCAGATGATTCGTCGAACGATCCATCTTCCCATTTCTGGCGCACCTTGATGGTGGCAACCGCATGGGTCTTGTCGGTTTTCTCCACACTGGTCACCTCATAGTCGGCGATGGTTCCGCCGTTGCCCGTCACGAAATAGTAGAGCCACTCGTGGTCCATGGCCTCAAATTCGGGCAGCTGGTTGAACATGGTATCCAGCACGGCATAGAAATCGTCCGTCATATAGTCTTTGGATTTTTCCAGAAGCTCGTGGTCGGGGATGTATTTGCACAATTCCGCAGCTCGTTTTTGCAGCTGTTTTTGGGAATCAGTGCACGCCGCAAGCAACAGGGCGGCAAGGGTAATCACGATGAGTTTTTTCATTGTTTTTGATTTTATATCATTTGATTAAAGAACATTTTTCTAAAAAAACACAGTTTTTTCAATGGTTACCATCCTTCGGGCAGCACGATGTTCTTCACGCCATGCGCTCCTGTGAACAGAGGAGCAATTTCATCGTCGGTGAATCCCGCGATGCCGCATCCAATGCGCGTCACGAGGAAGGTCAGATTTGGGTGCTCTTTTGCAAATGCGATGAACTCGTCCACGTATGGGCGGATGGTTTCCACGCCGCCCTGCATGGTCGGGATGCCATAGCTCTGGCCTTGCAATCCCACGCCCTGACCCATGATGGCTCCGAACTTTTGGTAGGCGATGCGGGCCGCCCCGCCGCCGTGCATTCCTTGCAGGTTGCTGCCAAACACGAAAATCTCGCCCGGCTTCAATTCTATGATATACTCTGGTGTTGTGCGTTTTTTATTCATATTCTTACGTTGTTCGAATTACATTATAGTTTGTCGCTTGTTTTCTGCCTTTGTCTATTTTCCGAATTATTTGTTTTTCTTTTTCTTGGATTTATTATTCTTACTATCTTTGATCCTTAATGTTGTTTCCTCAGTATTGTTTTTCACTCCTTCTGGTTGATTGATGGCATCCTTATAATTGTTTTTTTCAATATCATCCAATGAGGAACCATCTTTAACATCAAGGTGTTTCAATTGCCCCGTTTCTTCAACATGTTTTTTCCCTTCGGGAATGTCCGATGTTGAAAAAAGTTCAACATCACTCTTACCCTGCGGATTCAAATCAGAATCATTTGTTTTGTCTAATTCAGAGTTGTTAGATAATTGATCAGATAACGTTTTAGAGGAATCTTCTTCTGGATTGTTTCGGAAAGTCTTGTTGGTTTTCTTTTTTGATCCTGTCGATTGGGTGTTTTCCAGTCCTTCTTCTGTATATAAATATTCACTTTCATTTGTCGTCGGTTCAGAATCCTTCATGAATACATATAAAAGGAAAAAGACAAACAATACCGCATACAACAAATATCTAATTTTAAGTTTTCTTTTTCGAGTTGTAACAAATTGATATCGCGAATTGGTGCGGGTTCGATTACCATAGAAAGTTGTCCACTCATTCAAATAATCCGGTGTAGAAGATCTTGGTGTAGAAAATGTTGATGTGGAAGATTTTTCATGTTCATCTTGGGACTCTTGTGTGTGCTGACCACATTCATTAAAAATCCCGTGTCTTTTTTTATGGCATTCTTCACACAAAACTACAACCTCGTTAGGCCGATATGACCATGGATTGACATCTCGGTAAACCAGATGGTGTACTTGAAGCTTATTTCTTTCATTAGGAAATTGCTTACCACAATCTTCACATGTAAAGTTACGCTCCTTAATCAGAGAATAGGAATACCCCTTCCAATAATCTGATCTTAACAATCTCTCGTATTCTTCTCTTGTCATATTATTATTGCCAGCAAAAATACAATAATATATGAAAAACTCACAATAATGGTGTGTTTTTATGCGGTTTTCTATCCTATACTGAATTCCTTTAGCATGTTTAACACTTCGACATCCGCCGGCAGCCATTGCACGGAGTCTAGTTCTTCTGGCGAAAGCCAGCGGGCGGCCTCATGTTCCTTCAAAACCAGTTCGCCGCTCTCCACGTGGCACCAGTAGCATTGCATTGTCAGGTGAAACTTGGGATAGTCCCATTCCACGGTTGTCACCAGATGTTCAATGGCGATGTGCGTTTCCAGTTCTTCCCAGATTTCGCGTTTCAGGGCCTCTTCGGGTGTTTCTCCTGGCTCGATTTTCCCGCCGGGAAACTCCCACCAGTCTTTCCAGTCACCACTCCCTCGTTGGGTGGCAAAAATACGATTTTCGGAATCGTGAATGATAGCGGCTACGACGTGTTTGTGGTTCATAGTATTCGTTATAAGAGATTTTCCATGTTCCATGTCAAAAATTCCTCAACCGGAATACCGTCTGTTCCGACGACGAAAGACTGCTGAGGATGGAATTTGTCGGAGAACACTTTTAGACCGTTGTTTGTGCTGCGCCTTCCACTTTTCACCTCGATGGCTATCTGTTGTTCTCCGGATTCCACGATAAAATCCACCTCATCATTATTTTCACGCCAGTAGTACAGTTTGTAGTCGTATTCGTCGGCCTGATTGAGAAGATGGGCCCCAACAGCACTTTCCACCCATCTGCCCCATAGATTCGGAGTGGTGAACGTCTTATGGAAGGTTGTATTGGTTTGGGCTGTGAGCAGGGCTGTGTTATAGACCATCAGTTTGGGCACGGAATTGTATTTGCGCGCTTCATCGCGGGCATATTTCTGAAGACCGCAAAGCAGACGTGCTTCACCCAGTGTGTTCAGATAATTCGCCAGTGTTGTCACATTCCCGACATCCTGCAATTGTCCCAGCATCTTGTTTAAAGACAGTTCTTTGCCAGAATAAGCACAGCCCAAATCAAAGAGTTGTCGCATCAGTGCGGGTTTGTATATAGTCTTGGTGGTCAAAATATCGCGCTCAATAGCCGGTGCAACAATGCTATCCTTGATGTATTTTCGCCAACGGCGTTCGTCATGAACATACTTGGCCCCGCCGGGATAGCCGCCAAAGTAGATGAATTGTTCCAAGTCCAATCCAAATGCTTCGTGCATCTCGTTGTAGCTCCAGTGTGGCATTCGTATCAGTTCAAAGCGTCCGGCAAGCGATTCCGTCAACCCGTCCTTGAGTAATAATCGGGAAGACCCCAGAATGACAACTTTCATGTTTATGTCGTTCCTCGTGTCTTCATCCCATTCCTTTTTGATTGCTTCGCTCCAGTTGTTGAGTTTATGAACTTCGTCAATAACCAACAGAAAGTCAGATGTTTTGGTAGCTTTCATTCTTGCCCGAGCGGAAGACCACATCTCGCTTATCCAAAAAGTGTCCGTTTTGGGCACGTTGTCTGCTGTAACCGACAAATAAGGGATGTCCGTCTCTTGCAGTACCTGTTTGATCATGGTTGACTTACCCACCTGACGAGGACCAGAAATTGTCTGAATCTTGTCACGTGCTTCTGACAATCTTGATTTTAATTCATTGAATTGCGGTCTTTTATACATAACCATTTGATTTCACGGTGCAAAAATATTAAAAATTCTCAATTTCACAAACAAAATTTCTCAAAAGTAATGAGAAAAATTCTCAATTTATTCCCCTTTGGGTGGCGAAAATACGGTTTTCAGAATCGTGAATAATAGCGGCTACGACGTGTTTGTGGTTCATAGTAGTGTGGATTGTCTAATTGTACTCAATGTTGTCTTCTGCAGCCATGGGCAGGTTTTCCTCATCCACCAGGATGTAGGGTTTGGCTTTGTGGCTAAAAGTGCGGAGGTAATTGTCCTGGAGTGCAACCTCCACCTGACGCATGGTGTCCTCGAGCAGGTTGGCTTTCAGCTGGCACTCCCAGAGTACGATCACCTGCCAGCCGTTATCTTGGAGGATTTGATAATTCTGCTGATCCCGTTCCTGATTGCGTAAAATCTTGTTCACCCAAAACTCCCTATTGGTTTTCGGAATCTTGCAACACTTGGAATTTCTAATTTCCCATTTCCCATTCCCCATTTCAAATTGAACATCGTGACCATGCCAGAAGCACCCGTTCACGAAAATGGCGGTGCGGTATTTGCGCATCACGATGTCGGGTTTGCCGGGCACGCCTTTCACGCAGAGGCGGTAGCGGTAGCCGTGGTTCCAGAGCCACTGCCGCACCTTAAGCTCAGGCTTGGTGTTGCGACTTCGGATGTGCGACATGCAGCGGTGGCGTTGCGTGGGGGTCATGATGTCGGTCATAAGGTTACCAGATATATGGAATAACTTTGTATTTCACCCGTTGCTTATATTCGCTATAGCCCTCCAGGCCTTGTTCCAGAACGGTTTCTTCGTTGCGGATGCGCTTGGCGATGAGGGGGATATAGAGCAGCATGATGAGGAAGGAGAGGGGCGAAGCCAGCACCAACGGCATGGCGAGGAAGAGAATAATGGTGGCCGTGTACATCGGGTGGCGGACGATTCCGTAGGGTCCTGTGTCGATGACCTTTTGGTCTTCCTGCACCTCGATGGTGCGTGAGAGGTAGGTGTTTTCGCGGAGCACCACCGCATACAGGATATAACCGAAAAGGAACAGCGTGGCAGCGAGCCACACGGCCCATTCGGGCAGCACCAGCCAATCGAAGCGCCAGTTGAGTCCCGCAACTACGAACGAGGCAATGAAAATCACAGAGCTCAGTGCCACCACCCATACTTGTTCCTTCTCTTTCTCTTTGGCGTTCAGACGCTTACGGAGCAGTTCAGGATTATTTCCCATCATCGAGAGCCCTGAAAAGAACACCGGTATAAACATAACATACATCATCAGCCACCCCTGCCAATATTGGAACGAGCCCGCCGGCAGGAAGATGAGCAGGCCGAAGATGACGACCCCGAGGAGGAATTTGGTTAGAGCTTGGAAGAAGAGTTTGGCATCCATAGGTTAAAATCGGGTTGGAAGGTTGATTATTCGTTCTTGTTGAGGATGACCAGTGCGCCGATGACGCCCGGCACCCACCCGCAACAGGTGAGGATAAACACAATGATTATAGACCCGCACCCACGGTCGTACACGGCCAGCGGCGGGAAGATGATGGAGAGGATGACGCGGAAGAGGGACATAGTGGCTATTTTTTGAGGGTTTCCAGTGCGCGGCAGAGCTGGTCGGGGCAGGAGGTGGGCTTGCCGCCGCAGCGGATACCGTTGAGCTTTTGGATGACATCGTCGATTTTCTGGCCGGTGATTAGGCGGCAGATACCTTGGAGGTTTCCGTCGCATCCGCCCATGAAGAAGACCTGCTGGATGACGCCTTCGTCATCGACGGTCACATCGATGAACTGCGAGCAGGTGCCTTGGGTTTTGAAGAGGGTGTGGGGCATATCAAAGAGGTTATGTCGTAAATTTACAGCAACTATGTTAATGTTATTCTGTTGTAAAATTTAGAAGATTTGAAAACAATACTTATTTTTGCAAAAAAACAATGGACAAAGCTAAAATACATAAAGTGTTAGAGGACAATGCACTGTTGGAGAACTTTTCTCTGTTATTAATTGATGAAATTAATAATGATGCTGAAGTTTTGGAGAAGAAAGCTCGACAATTGCTTAGTCTCTGTCTTAATGATGAGAAAGCTGATGAATTTTTCATTGCTATTTGCGGTTGGAGTGTTGATTCTCTATTAAATAAATTGAAAGTATAATTCTAATTATTGTCCTGTTTTTTGCCATTCCAATTAGATGTTCCCTAAATCACATTGAATCCCATCTGCATAAGATATTCGTATGTTCCATCATAGAACTCAGGATTACGAGTCGGATCTGAAGTGGATCCTTCAGGAACACAGATTACCATACCTTGGCGAGCACGGGTCAACAGTACGCGATATGCATTCAATTGGTATGCTTGACGTTCTGCTTTCTTGATTCTGTTCCATCGAGTTCCTCCATTAAATTCATAATAGTCCCATGTGCCGTTAGAATAGCGGAGGTCTCCATCCCATACTAAACATGTCCAATCAAGTTCCAACCCTTGAATGTCAAATTCGCTGGCGGCATCCTCCAAAAAAAGCGAAGAACGTACATCGTTAATATCGTCAAGGAACCAATGCACAGTGTCTGGTTTGCAACGCACATCTATTGCAAGCGGCTTTAGGCGATATGCCTTTGAAGAAACGACCAGGCCATAACGTTCATTGCCACGGGCATGTTGTTTTAACCAGGCCTTTGCTTTATCTAAACTACGTGTTAAAACTATAGGATAACGATCTGATATAGTTGCGTATGTTTCACGAACCTTTTCAACCTCACCGTCCAAAAGACAGTGCACCATATTTGACAAACTTTCAGCACGAAAACTGCGCATAGATACAGCAAGGTGCAAATCTTCCGAATAGGTAACATGCGGATTGTGTTCCAATAAATCTTTTACCTTACCTTCTGCATACTCCTTTGCGGTCAGCTGACTAGAAATATATATCTGCCAATGAGGAAATGTCTCATTTAGAGCACGAATCCACTCGCCAATTCCGGCCTCTCCTGTATTGATTTCTTGACCTCCTCCGACGAGGCAAATTATTACCGCCCAGTCTTTGCGTTGATCCAGAGACCAAATTAGAAACTCTCCTTCAGACATAGGAAAATCAGCAAAACCTTTTTTCCGTTTAAGCCAGCCGGCTATATGTTCTTTGTCCCACGAGCGTTGGGCTTCGTCATAAATAGCAATATTCTCCACTTCACCGTAACCAGCTTTGTGATCTTTAAGCTCTTTAGTTGGGTCAATTTCCAGAAGACCATTTACAACCTGTACTTTTCCGAGCATGTTATCACGGTAGCGGTGAATAATTTGGATAAAACGTTTTACTTCTCGTTCTGCTTCTTTTTTGGTGATTTTTTTGCCCTTTGCTTTTTCTTGAGCTTGTTTGTCCCGTGTCAAGGCTTCAGTTAGAACAGCAACAAGAGGAGCATTTCCTGACAAATAAACAGCTAAATCCTCATTTGATTCTTGTTGCACAGCCACATTGAGTCCAACCAAGGTTTTACCAGCACCTGGAACACCTGTTACAAAACAAATGCTTTTACCTCTTCTGGCTTTTGTTTCACGTATGATTTGTTGCACATAGCGTGTAGTGCGCTCCAATTGTTCTCCTTCAGCTTCATGACGAGTTATATCTTCAACACTGTGATTCAAATAAAGTGACCTTGCAGCTTCAATGATGGTAGGAGTTGGCGAATAACGACTGCGAGCCCAATCTGCAGTCGAAACGGTGTATGTTTTAGGCTGAATATTATCAGATAAAACCATATTAATGACATCGCTGAGATGCGCCGAATCCGTCATAAGTGGTTCATAAACACCATCATCATAATGCGAAAGCTTACAAATAGTGGAATGTTGCCCACTTTCTGTTGCGACTAATATAGGGACAATTAGCCGATCAATACTACCTTGGTGAAAATTCTTTAAATCAAGAGCATAATCCATAACTTGATCTACATCTTGATGCAAAAACTCCGTTTCTCCAGCTTTAAACTCTATCACAAAAACTCTTTCTCGCAACAAAACTACTACGTCAACTCTTTTGCCAAGACGAGGAATAGTATATTCGAAGAGAATACACGCATCTTCGTCCTTAAAAGGGGTCAGAACTGCCTTCATGATAGATATTTCCTGCTCCCACGCAAATTTTTGAGTGGCAACAGTATCCATCTCATCGGCACGTGACATTATACCGAAGATGGTGTCGACAGAGGCTCTGATGAAATCAGTAACGGATGACTTATAGAAGTAGCGATTAATCATTATAAATAGCTTTCTAACAATACCTCAAACACAGAGTATCAGAAAAAAACAACGCTTTACTCCACCACCCTTATCTCCTGCATCAGATTCTGCGCATTGGCCATCTTGTCGATGATGAAGAGCAGGTAGCGCATGTCCATGCAGATGGTGCGCTGCACTTCGTTCTCGAAGGCGATGTCGCCGCTCATGGCTTCCCAGTTGCCATCGAAGGCAAGACCGATGAGGTTGCCGTTGGCATCGATGACGGGACTGCCGGAATTGCCACCCGTGATATCGTTGGTTGTGATGAAGTTGACCACCAAATTGCCGTTTTCGTCAGCATAGCGGCCGTAGTCGTGATTTTCCCAAAGTCTGATGAGGTCTTTCGGAACGTCAAACTCCCAGTTACCGGGTTTGTACTTGGCCATCACACCGTCTAACGTGGTGATGTAGTTGTACGTGATGGCATCCGACGGCTTGCAATCCTGCACGCTGCCATAGGTGAGACGCATCGTGAAGTTGGCATCCGGATAGAAGTTGCGGTCCTTCTGCATCTCCATCAGGCCTTGCATATAGAGGCGATCGGCGCGATCGCAATCTACAAAATCTGCTTCTATTCCCAATCTAATATAAGAGTTCACGATCTCCTGCATCAACGCGAATATCGGATCTTTGGCAATAGATTTCGGATTCTCCAGCCAAGCAGTGAGTTTAGCCTTATCCACAAAGATAGATTTTGCAAAAGCATTGTTCACAAAGGCCGTGAAATCGCCACCCGTTTTATCACCCACCTTCTTGATAGTTGCAGGCAACTGGCTGGGATCCACATCTTTATAGAATAAATTCAGCAATGCAGTAGTGGCATCGCGGTCTAATTCTTTGTTGTAATCCTTGAAGAAATCCTCCACATCGCCTTTCATTTTCTTTGTGAAAGCAGCGATATTTTCTTGAGGGATTTTATCCTTAAATGCGCGCTCAACACTTCTGAATTTCATCGAAAAGCGGACTGCTTCGCCTCCGTTCCAACCCGCTTCGCGATGGTAGAGCAAAGCTTTGGTGTATTTGGACTGATGTTGCCAGTGTCTGTCGAAATCGTCGAAAATACCGGCATATTTGGCCTTTCTTTGCGGATCCGCATTCGCCCATTCGCG
>LXOW01450538.1_pt1 | contig 10948 bp, 9 predicted proteins | sample 1368591 | NCBI WGS metagenome assembly LXOW01 (sample SAMN04884650, study PRJNA319009) | bovine gut metagenome | isolation source: Cow rumen | host: Bos taurus | place: Italy: Legnaro (PD) | collected 2014-07-09
AGATGTGTATAAGAGACAGCCATGTAATAGTATATCCTCGTGCTCCATACCCCGGAACCATCGAACTGCCGCTCATGGATGTGTCAAGCACCGATATCCGTCATCGAATCCGTACCGGTCAGCCTATTGATGGTCTGGTACCGGAACCGGTAGCTGCCTATATCAAAGAACAAGGACTCTATACCCCTCCCATCCTCCCCCAAGGGGAGGAGAACCTTTACGGGCAACGATAATAATAATTTATGGCAGAAGAAACAAAAGACACGAGCCTATTGAAGAGTCCCTCCCCTTGGGGGAGGTTAGGAGGGGTTGTAAGGTATGTCGCCTTCTTTTTCAAGCCCATTCGTGAGAACTTCGTGTTCTTCGTCTGTATGTTTGTGTTGGGTTACCTGTGTACTCAACTGGAGATCAGGCTCCATTTGGCAGGTGCTAAACCTTATGAGTTATCGGCTCCTGAGTTGTTCATTGATCTTTATGTGCTTTGCTTTCTTCTCATGTGGATTCCAGAGAAGGTTCGTCGCTGGGTACGCTGGGTAGTGGCTGTACTGCTTTACGTCATCGCTGCCGTTGACATGTTCTGCTATGTACGTTTCGAATCGACGCTGACACCTACTATGCTGATGCTGGCACAGGAGACCGATGGTCGGGAAACCAGTGAGTTCTTCCGTTCCTACGTTGGTTGGGATATCCTGTTTACCAAGGTGGGTTGGGTTGTGCTTATCATGGTGGTACATATTGTGTGGAGCCTTCTTGTTACCCGTTTTGAGAAACGCATGGAACTGGGTTGGTACATACGGCAACCGCTCTTTGCTGCTTTAGGCGTATTGACTTTAGGCTATGGAATATGGGCCTATACCGAGGTGCATCAGAACAAGGCATCGACGTTCCGACTATTCAGCTATGACACCATTGGTGAAGTGGAGCATGACCTGACGCGACGAGATGCTGCCACACTCTATCTGCCCGTCTGGCGCATGGTATTCAGTATCTATGCAAACCACTTGGCTGGTAAACAACTGGATCAGGTGTTGGCCCATAGCGAAGAGATACGAGTAGATAGCTGCTCGTTCCGTACACCGAACATTGTGTTGATCATCGGTGAGAGCTACAACCGCTACCACTCACAGCTTTACGGTTATGACAAACCGACAGCACCCAGACAACTGCAGCGGGCACAGGACAGCACACTTGTGGTCTTTACGGATGTGGTAGCATGCTGGAACCTGACCAGTTTTGCCTTCAAGAACTTCCTTTCGTTACATGCCATCGGTGATGAAGGGGACTGGTGCGACGCACCGCTCTTTCCTGAGGTGTTCCGCAAGGCAGGCTATCATGTCACGTTTCTCACCAACCAGTTTATGTCGAAGGCTAAAGAGCAGGTCTATGACTTCAGTGGCGGTGTCTTCCTGAATAATCCTGAGTTGAGTACCCGTTTGTTTGACGAGCGTAACGAAAAACTCTTCCGTTACGATGAGGGATTATTATCCTTTAACCCTTCTCCTTCCACCCTCCAACACCTTACCATCTACCACCTCATGGGACAGCATGTCGATTATGTGGCACGCTTCCCCAAGCAGCGGAAGAAGTTCACTACGGCGGACTATGACCGTCCTGATCTTGATCGGCAGCAATTGCAGTGTCTGACCGACTACGATAATGCCACGGCCTATAACGACTCGGTGGTTGATGCCATTGTCAAACGTTATGAGCAAGAAGATGCAGTGGTTATTTATATGCCAGACCATGGTGAGGAGTGTTTCAATCCGCCGATGAAGTTCCATGGACGTCTGCACTCTGCGAAAATCAACCGCCGGTTAGCGCGTGAAGAGTTTGACATACCCTTCTGGATATGGTGCTCGGAAAAGAATCGCGAACAGCATCCGGAGATCTATGCTGCCGTCAAGGCAGCAAGGACACGACCGTTTATGACCGACAACCTGCCGCATCTGTTGTTGGGGTTGGCAGGTATTCATGTTAAGGGCTATCGTCCCGACTACGACCTGCTGTCACCGCAGTACAATAGTGAACGACCTCGTATGTTAAAGAACCAGACAGATTATAATAAATTGAAAATCGAAAATAAGTAAATCGTAAATAAAAATGATGTTGACACGAAAGGAATGTTCGGCACTGCGTGGCATCGCCATTCTTGGCATCATGCTGCACAACTACTGTCACTGGCTACGGATGGCTGTGAAGGAGAACGAGTTTACCTTTTCGGCTACCAATAACGAACGGCTACTTAACGTGTTGGGTGACACCGATTGGAACCTGCCCATCCACCTGTTGTCGTACTTCGGCCATTATGGCGTGCCTGTCTTTCTCTTCCTGAGTGGCTTCGGACTGGTGAAGAAATATGAAACGACACCCTCCACCCTTCACCCATCACCCTTCACCTTTGTCAAATACAATTACTTCAAGCTTTTCCGCATGATGATTGTAGGCTACGTGTTGTTCCTTATGGTTGACTTCATGACATCTGGTCCGCATCATTATCAACTGCTTGACGTGGTAGCTCAGTTGCTTATGTTCAACAACCTGCTGCCTGCACCCGATAAGATTATCTGGCCGGGTCCTTTCTGGTTCTTCGGGCTGATGATGCAGCTGTACATCATCTATCGTCTGTTGATTTACCGCCGTCATTGGGGAGTTGTTGCAGCACTGATTGTTGTCTGTTGGCTTGTCCAACTGCCATTCCTTGATGATGTGACGATGCTCAACCGCCTGCGTTATAACTGCATCAGTGGCATGCTGCCTTTTGGCTTGGGTATTCTGGCTGGCCGTTATGCTACCATTCAACTGAAGAGTTGGCAGTGGGCGCTATTGTTGGTTGTTACATGCCTATCAGTTGTTGGTGGCGCATTGTGGTCCGTTCACACTTGGCTATGGGTACCTGTCGCTATTGTGGCTGCGGGCATTGCTATCGTAAAACTCTTGCCGGAGTATGTGTTAGGCTGGCTGGCATGGACGGGTGGCATTTCGGCCGCCATGTTCGTGGCACACCCCACATTGCGTAAGGTCTTCATTCCCATCTCGCATCATGGCGACATCTATGCCGGTTTGCTCATTTATGTGGTAGCCACGTTCGTCGTATCGTGGTTGCTGATGCTGATGATTAATAAAATGCCGAAACCCAAACTCTGATGATGAAACCAGTAGAACTGCAGGATCTGAGCCGCTACCGCGGAGCACTGATGGGCATTGCCATGCTTGTCGTCATGCTGTTTCATGTAGGCGGCAACCGCCACGATACCCTTTGGTTTTGCATGAGCCGCTGCGGTAATGTGGGTGTCGATATGTTCCTCTTCTTGAGTGGCATCGGGTTGTGGTATGCCTGGACAAAAGGGCAACCCTCATCCCTCCTCCATTTCTACCGTCGTCGCTTGCTTCGTATTTATCCGGCTTGGCTATTGCTGTCCAGCCTGCATTATATTCCTTTATATATTGAGGGTAAATTCACGCTGTGGCAGACCGTCGGTAACATCCTCATTGGTTGGCGCCTGTGGAGCGGTTTCGTCGATGAGTTCTGGTTCATCCCCATGATACTGGCCTTTTATCTCGTTTCACCGTTCTACATGATGCTCATCCAGCGGCAGCGTGTATGGTGCTGGATGCCAGTGGTGGCTATGACGTTTTGCGTACTCCTGCAATACTGGTCGCCATTGCATGATGCCCTGGGACATCTTGAAATCCTGTTCAGCCGTGTGCCCATCTTCCTGTTAGGCATCAATGCCGGACAATGGGTAAAGAAAGAACAACAGCTTTCATCTGATGCCCTGTGGCTGTTGCTGTTGACGTTTGTGCTGACCTTTGCCGTTTGTATCAACTTCGAAAACGGTTTGCGTGGTCGCTTTCCGCTGTTCATGGAACGTATGGTTTATATTCCGTTGAGCATCTCGGCACTGTTGCTGCTGGTTAAGGCACTGGGACATGCGCCTCAGTGGTTGACAAAAGCACTGGCCTCCGTAGGAACAGTGAGTCTGGAACTCTATCTGATACATGTAAATTTCGTTTTGAAGTACCTGCGCCCCTATGACCTCGGCTACTGGCTGACGATGTTGCTGATGACAGCCATCGCACTTGTCCTGTCGTGGCTGGTACATAAACTCTTATCGCTCATCCCATGGAAGTAAAGCAACGACTGGTAATATTCGACTTCGACGGCACGTTAACCACTCGCGATACGCTGCTGGAGTTTATCCGTTTTGTCTGCGGAAAATGGGCTTTCGTGTGGGGTTTCTTGCTCCATAGCCCGCTGTTGGTGCTCATGAAGATGCATCTCTACCATAACGGGAAGGCCAAGGAACGTCTCTTCAGCTATTACTTCAAAGGCTGGACGGAAGAGCACTTCAACCAAACGTGTCAGGCCTTTGCCGACAGCCATCGCTACCTCCTACGTTCCCAAATGGTTGATGTGTTACGGAAAGCACAGCAGGAAGGTGCTCGTGTACTCATCGTCACTGCCAGCATTGACCGTTGGGTACAACCATTCTTCCCTGATGTGGAAGTGATAGGCACCAAGATTGAGGTTGTCCAACAGTTGACGGGTCACTTCTTAACTCCCAACTGCTATGGGGCGGAGAAAGTAAACCGGATTTCGCAGGTCATAGACAGTCGTGCAGCCTACCATGTCACTGCCTATGGTGATAGTCGTGGTGATCATGAACTACTCCAATGGGCAGACGAAGGAATCATAGTTAAATCGTAAATCGAAATTAGTATAAATCGAAAATCAGTAAATCGTAAATATAAAAGATGAAGACATTATTTAAGATATTCAAGTTGTTGATTATTCGTCCCAGCGAATGGATTGCTTCGGCACCGCTGATGATTTATTTCACATGGCTGAACTACCTCATTGTCAGCAAGTATTCCGATGTGTTCATGCATACGCAGAAGACAACGGATTTCTTTGAGCATTTTCGTCTGTCGGGCTTCGATTCACTTATCTATAGTGTCTTGACGCAATGGCACTTGGCATTCTTTGTCCATCGTCATCCGTTGTTGGCGGATCTGCTCTGGCCGTTAACGGTGCTCAATGACGGGCTGTATGCGTTGACGGGACTGAACATGGCCCAGGTCATTGTGGCTGTCATCCTGCTTTTGATGACGCTCTACTCGTTTGTCTTCATCCGCCGTACCATGCGTCAGGTGGTTGGACTGGGACGTATGGATGCTAATCTGCTGACTTACCTGACGTTCTCGTTTGCCTATGTCACGCTGACATACATTGTGCCGGACCACTTTGCACCGTCCATGACACTGCTGACGCTAACCATGTACCTGGCAGGCAAGAAGATGCAGAAAGGCAAGACCTTTACCAAATTCCAGACGGCTGTGCTCTTCCTGCTTACTGCCGGTGTGACCATGAGTAATGGTGTGAAGACGTTTATCATGGCACTCTTCACCAATGGCAAGCGTTTCTGGCGTCCGGGCTACCTCATCTTTGCCATTCTGTTGCCAGCTGCCGCCATCTGGGGCTTTGCTCAGTGGCAGCAGAACAAGTATATTGAGCCGCGTGAGCAACAGAAGGCTGCCAAGCGTCGTGCTCAGAGTGCGGCAGAACTACGTGCCTATGTCAAGGCGGTAGCTGACACCACGACGACGCTCTACGACTCCGCTTCCATCCATCAGGAAGCCAAGCGCCGCTATCAGCGTCATTTATGGGAAGTGCATGAGCGGAACATGAAAGACCCCTGGAATGCAAACAAGGGAAAGCCTATCAGCAAGGAAGGCTTTGGTGCATGGACCGATATCAGCACACCACGTTGGGAGAGTACGGTGGAGAACATGTTAGGCGAAGGTTTCCTATTGCATCGTGATTATCTGTTGGAGGACTGCCTGCGTACCCGTCCGGCCATTGTCCCCTATCGCTCGTGGTTCAGTTATGTGCACGAGATACTTCTCGCCCTTTTGTTTGTAGCAGGTGTTTGGTATGGACGTCGCAGCCGCTTCCTGTGGATGCTGCTTTCGTGCCTGGCTTTTGACATGGTGCTGCACCTTGGCTTGGGATTCGGCCTCAACGAGGTTTATATCATGACAGCGCACTGGGCTTTCATCATCCCTGTAGCCATTGGTTTCCTGCTTCAACACGCGAAGGGTCTCCGTCACTTCTCCTTGCATATCCTCATTGCCCTGCTCACGCTATGGCTGTGGCTGTGGAATGGGTGGTACATTGTCCAGTATTTATCCAATTAACAAAAGGTTCTGTCTATGGAAATATCAATTATCATACCTGTTTACAACAAACAAGACTATGTGGAAAAGTGTCTTCGTCAGTTGGTAGAACAAGACTTTGATAGCTTTGAAATAATAGCTGTTGATGATGGAAGTACGGACGAATCGGGTGCCATCTGCGATAAGATGGCTAAAGAAGATTCGCGTATAATGGTTTTCCATACAGAAAACAATGGTGTTACAGCGGCTCGTCGTAGAGGACTTGAGGAGTCAAAGGGAAAGTATATCATGTTTGTGGATTCTGACGATGAGCTGCAGCCCAATGCACTCGCTGTCATGTATCGGTCCATTGAGGAAACGGGGGCCGATGAAGTCATTGCCACCTATCATGATCAATATGGACGACTTTATGATACAGGCAGAAGGGGATGGGTTTCCGATGAGTCCATCATTTATGATTTATTACAAACACGTTCTGGTGTCTGTGTACTATGGGGCGTTATTTTCCGTCGTGAGTTATTAGACGGTTGTCTGGATATACCAAGAGAAATACGTTCTGCCGAGGACATCTTGATGCAGATAAACTGTCTTGTCAAACACCCGAGGATTTACTTTATAGGAACTCCCATCTATATGTATAATAAAGGATTACCTAATAACCGCAAGTTGGAGGTCCATGTCGAACGTCTTTATGACGATGTCTTGCGCCAGACGTTACAACCCCGATGGGAAGAGTTTAAAGACCATTTCACGTTGCATCAACTGAAAATGTATGAGAATTTCATAGATACGCGTCAGTGGAATGCTCGCAAGGATTATTATGATGAAATTCGCCCCAATATTAACAAGCGTCATCCTATAGCTGACAGAATAGCATTCTATTTGCCTCCCCGCGTCAGTTATCTGCTGGTACACTATTACAAGAAGTGGCTGGTGTGGAAAGCTAATCGATAGGAATATGCTTGAATTTTGCGTTGAGAAAACGCATGATTCTGGCGAGAACTCTTATGCATGGTGCGATACCCCGGAAGTGCGAAAGTACGATGAAGTCATCAAGCATGTTGTTGTTAATGCGTGAGAATACCTGATAGTCATCTCTATAGAGAGGTTCCACGACTTCGTCAATAATGCGTTTCCTTTCAGTTAGTACCTCTCTCCAACGTTGCTGGCTCACTCCTCCGCCCTCACAGATTGCCAGAACTTCCGGTATGCTAGTTACACGAACCTTGTCTTTTGACAAAGGTTCAACGACTGATTTAAGATCGGCGATTATTTTATACGATTCATCAAATCCATACTTTTGTAATACCTCCCTCCGGTAGTAAACAGCCTGATGGTTTATGCCGATGGAAAGAATATCATATAGTGACATCTTCTCTTTTGGCATTCTTTTCTGCCCGCCATATTCTTCTCCTCCCAATAAGATGTCACCGTCGAAACGGTTTACTATGTCAAGGACGTTGTTGTGGGCAAAAACATCTCCGGCATTCATAAACACGACATAGTCGCCGGTTACATGTTTGATGCCTTTATTCATGGCGTTGTATATGCCAGTATCTTTCTCAGACACCGCTATGGTAATGATATCTTTGTTTGAAGTCAGAAGATCTGGCGTGCTGTCCTTACTGGCTCCATCCACAACAATGGTTTCCTTTTCGTCGTAGTTCAGGCTGCGTATGCTTTGTAACGTACGGCTAAGTCCTTCGGCATTGTTGAGTGTAACAACAATAATGGTATATTTTCTTTTTCCCGATTCCATTATTTTTGTAATAAACAGATCATTAATTGGCTTCTTCTTTTCCCCGTTTCCGGATAAAGTTAATACACTCTTCCATCATCTTTACCTTCAGTATTTTCATGACGGCCACATAGAGGGCAGCAGCAAGAATAATACGAGTAATCAGCAGGAGATAGATGTTACTGATGGACATCGTAATACACCATGTAATAGCCATAATAGCCAGGCTGATGAATGCAAAAGGCAAGGTGTCTTTCAGTGCATCAAACAGGCGGATGCCAATCATCTTCCTTCCATAGAACTGCCAGACGAGCAGCCAACAGATGTTCAGAACTGTGTAAGCACATACTACGGTAATGATGCCTTGTCGGTAAGTCAGCAGGATAAGCAGCATCTGGAGTGCGATTTGCAAGATGTTCAGCCACATATTGACATCGCTGCGTCCCTGGCTGATGACGAGGTTCCGATAAAGCGAGTAGAAAGGCATGAACGCACCGCCGATGCAGAGAATGCGGAGCAGCGGTACACAACCGGCCCATTGATCTCCAATGGTGGCCAGAATAAACTCGTTAGCCACCAGTGACAAGCCAAACATGGCAGGGAAAGCCAGGAAGGCCGTAAAACGGAGCATCTTACGGAATACCCGTATCTCGCGTTCGTTTGACGTCTGCTGATCGGAATCCTTTCTTATTTCCACCATGACGGGCTGCGCCACCATGTCAATCATGCCGCCAATCACCTGATAAGCCATGGTGTTCCATTTAGAGGCCTGAAAGAAGTTACCCACCACAGACGGCGTCTTTGTGAAGAGCTTACCGAAGATGAAGGTCAGAATGTGATTGTTGACGGTGTTGATAATCATGGTTATGAGGATGTTCATGGAAAACCTGAACGTGCGACGGATGGGTGTGAAGTCAATCTTGAGACTGGGACGCCACTTAATCAAGAAGTAGCGCAGGACGACCATCAGAATAGAGTTGACCACCTGCTGCCAGGCCAGACTCCAATAGGAGTAACCCTTGAAGGCCAGTGTAATGGCAACAGCTCCGGAACAGACGAGTGCCACGATGCTGACAATGGTCATCTCACGCTGCATCATGTTCTTCATCATATAGGCTTGGGAGGATATGCCAAACGACGAGATGAAGAACGACAGGAAGATAAGGCGTGAGAGGTCGGTCAGACAAGGCTGTTCAAAGAACCATGCTATCCAGGGTGCCAAGGCAAAAAGCAGCCAATAAAGAACGAAGCTCGTTAAGACGTTGAACCAGAATACGGCATTGTAGTCATTGTCCGTCGGTTGCTTCATGTTGACAATAGCTGTAGAAAATCCACTTGACTGTAGGTTTCCAGCGATGGCCGAGAAAATGGCAATCATGCCGATGGGTGCCCATTCGTCAGGTGAGATTAGACGACCAAGCAGAATGCCAATGACAACATTCAATACTTGAGTCGTTCCGTTGCTCAGTCCGCCCCAGAATAGTCCTTTTGCCGTTTTCTCCTTCAGATTCTCTGCCATTTGTGTGCAAAGATACGAAAAAGTTGAAAGATAGGAAGAAAGTTGTGCTAGATTTTTGAATAAATAGTCAAAGTATTCGGAGTATCCTTTGTGAAAACAAATAAATGTATTATCTTTGCAAGTCGATAGGACTCAATAACAGTTGATAATTATGCGGTTAATCTATAGGTTGTATATTCGCCATTTGTTCTTCTTTATTCGTGGATTTGTCATGTCTTATTTCCTGAAAAGAAAGCCGATGACAGCCCCGATAGACTTCGTGGTTACCTGGGTTGATGGAGGTGACCCCGTCTGGCAGGAGGAGAAAAGGAAATATGAGGATAAGGATACTGGAAAGGAGAATGCGATAGAGCGTTACCGTGAATGGGACCTGTTCAGATATTGGTTCCGAGGAGTGGAGAAATATGCTCCCTGGGTCAATAAGGTATATTTAGTGACCTGTGGACATGTGCCTGCGTGGATCAACAGGGACCATCCCAAGTTGGTCCTCGTCAGCCATAAGGATTTCATGGACGAGTCGTATCTGCCTACGTTTAACAGCAATTCTATCGAAGCCAGTTTCCATAGAATAAAAGGATTAAGTGAACACTTTGTGGTCTTTAACGATGATACTTTTCTCATTCAACCTGTGAAACCTGAAGATTTCTTTCAGGATGGAAAGCCTTTGGTATGCTCGTTGGCTACACCGCTTATGAATACGCCAGATAATGGTAACTTTGGTCATACGATGTTCAGTGTCTTTGGCCTGATGAATAAGTACGACTGGGAGGATGTAATAGAAAAGCATCCTGAAAAATGGTTCTATCATGGCTATGGCAGTCGTCTGATGTACAACTGGCATACTTATCAACAGCGTTTCCTTACTGGAATCTATTTTACGCACATGCCTCAGGCTTTCCGTAAAAGTACGTATGGGAAAGTGTGGGAAGCGTTCTCCCAAGAACTTGATGAAACCAGTCGGCATAAGTTCAGGACTCCTTTTGATATGCTCCATTTCCTATTTACGATGCAGGAAATTGTCGATGGCGATTATGTTCCGATGCCTTGTCACTATTATGGCAAAATTTTCGCTGACATGCCAGAAGAACCAGAACAGTTTGCTGAAAATATCAGTCATCAAAGATATAGAATCATGTGTGTGAATGATAACGCTTTAGTGACAAGTAGTAAATACGACAAGATTCGCAATTGTGTTCAGATGGCGTTTGAAGAGATTCTTCCTGGGAAAAGTTCCTATGAGAAGGAGTGAACCATTGCACTGTCTGATGTTGAAGATATAAGGGATTAAAAAATCGTCCACGAAACGCTAATGCAGTTTCGTGGACAATTTATGATGAGTATTCTTAAAATTCTTCTGAATCCTTCTTATCCCACCTGACTGCCGGGCTTCACGTCCTTGGTTGTCGTAACTACGCTGAGACTCTCGTCCGCATCGACGGCAGAGAGGATCATGCCCTGGCTCTCGATGCCCATCATGTTGCGGGGTGCGAAGTTGGCCACGAAGAGGATGCGCT
>LXOW01001057.1_pt1 | contig 10947 bp, 9 predicted proteins | sample 1368591 | NCBI WGS metagenome assembly LXOW01 (sample SAMN04884650, study PRJNA319009) | bovine gut metagenome | isolation source: Cow rumen | host: Bos taurus | place: Italy: Legnaro (PD) | collected 2014-07-09
GTGGTCACCAACTTCGGCGACATGAAGCCGGAGCAGGGCTACAAGACCCAGACCCTCATGACCCTGGTCATCGGCCTCGCGTCCATGGTGGAGATCTTCGTCCTCAGCCTGATCTTCTGAGCATGAACCAAAGCGCGCTTTGCTCCCCGCAGGGCGCGCTTCTTTTTTCTACAGGAGGTATACATGGATAAGCTTTTACGTTCCCATGCGGACCTGATCGTGAAGCAGGCTATCGCCGCCGTCCAGCCGGACGCCGCCGTGCAGCGAGCCTTGCGCGAGATGACCTTCCCGGGCCGGGTGCTGCTGGTGGCGGCGGGCAAGGCCGCCTGGCAGATGGCCAAGGCCGCTTCCGACGTTATGGGCAGACGCATCGAAAAGGGCGTGGTGGTCACGAAATACGACCACGTCATGGGCCCCATCGCCAACTTCGACTGCTTCGAGGCGGGCCACCCCGTGCCCGACGAGAACTCCTTCAAAGGCACCCAGGCGGCCCTCGATCTGGTCAGCGACCTGGCGCCCGAGGACACGGTGCTGTTCCTTCTCTCCGGCGGCGGCAGCGCCCTCTTTGAGAAGCCTCTGGTGCCAGCGGAGGAGCTCCAGGACATCACGGGCCAGCTCCTGGCCNNCCCCGCCTGCCCCGACTCCTCCACGGCGGAGGACGCCCAGCGCATCGCCAAGAAGTACGATCTCAAGATGAGCGACGCCGCTCGGGCTCTGCTCAGCGTGGAGACCCCCAAGTCCCTCACAAACGTCCGCTCCCAGATCAACGGCAGCGTCCGCGAGCTCTGCGCCGCGGCGGCCAAGACCTGCGAAGCCCTGGGTTACACGCCCATCCTCCTCACCGACCAGCTTTGCTGCCAGGCCCGGGAAGCGGGCAGCTTCATGGCCTCCATCCTGAAGACCCATCAATACGACGGCCTGTCCCTGGCCTTCATCGCCGGCGGCGAGACCGTGGTGAAGCTCATCGGCAAGGGTCTGGGCGGCCGGAACCAGGAGCTGGCCCTGTCCGCGGGCGCGGGCATCGCCGGCCTTCCCGGGGCGGCGGTATTCTCCGTGGGGAGCGATGGCACCGACGGCCCCACCGATGCCGCCGGCGGCTACTGCGACGGCGAGACCTGTGGAGAATTGTTGACCCAGGGCGTCGTCATCGACGACGTGCTGCAGAACAACGACGCCTACCACGCCCTTGAGAAGGTGGGCGGCCTCATCATGACCGGCCCCACGGGCACCAACGTCAACGACGTGGCCGTGGCCCTGCTGCGGCGGTAAGGCCGAGCGGCGAACGCTGTACCCAAGGCGGCGAGGGGGAAGACCCTTCGCCGCCTCCTTTCGTTTTCAGCGGTTGCCATCGTTCCGGAACTGTGATACAATACCTCAAAATGCGGCAAAGGAGGGGGGAATATGAAGCATCGGATCACGCGGATCGTCGCCGTCCTGCTCCTTCTCTGCCTGCTCCCTGCCTGCCAGGGTCCGGCCCAGCCCCCGGTGGGGGAGGCTCTGTCCGCCACCGAGGTCCCCTCGACGGCCACCCCTGCGCCTACGCCCATGCCGACGCCTACACCCACCCCCACGCCTGCGCCGACGCCCACGCCTACCCCCACGCCCACGCCGGAGCCCATCACCGAGGAGCGGCTCAGCGCCGGGGAGTTCGATGGGTATTTCGACGACGCCGTCATCATCGGCGATTCCCTGACCCAGGGCTTCAGCTTCTACGTGCGCAAGTTCCGCAACGCCGGGGCCAACGTGCTCGGCGAGGCCAGGTTCATGGGCGTCTCCTCCATGAGCGTGAAGAACGCCTCCACCGACCAGATCGTCTCCACCGACATCGTCTTCACCTATCAGGGGAAGCGGGTGACCGTTACCCAGGGCATCAACGCCATGGGCGCCAAAAAGGCCTTCATCCTCCTGGGCCTCAACGACATCGGCTGCCGCCGGTGGGAGGACGTGGAGGGGTACTTCGCCGCCCTCATCGACGTCATCCGGGAGAAGTGCCCCGACACCCAGCTCGTCATCCAGGGGATCTTCCCCCTGACCTTCAAATACGCCCGCAGCGAGGGCATCAACATCAGCAACTGGAACAGCTTCAACCAGAGGCTTGCGCAGGTCTGCGCCGATCATCAGGCGGAGTTCTACGACTTCAGCGCCCTGTTCATGGACGACTACGGGTACATGAAGCCGACCTACGGCGACAGCGGCTTCCATCTCTCCCAGAACGGGGATGAGCTTTGGCTCCGGGCCCTGCGGCTCTACGCCGCCCAGAAGATGTACCCCGACGCGGAGGTCCTGGCCCTGGCCACGCCCACGCCAACTCCCACGCCCATCCCTACGCCAACTCCCACGCCCACGCCGACCCCCACGCCCACGCCCACGCCGACACCGACGCCTACGCAGACGCCCACGCCCGCGCCAACTGCTACACCGGAGCCCACGGNNTAGCCCACGGCCACCGCCGCGCCCCTGGAGACCCCATAGGAGACCGCCATGGAAGTCAAACAGGATTTCTTCGTCCGCATGGAGGACACGGGGACGGGCCTCAGGCTCTCCAACAAGGGCGTGCTGACCATGCTCACCAACCTGGCGTCTCTTCACGGGAGCCGGGCGGGCCAGGGCCTTCTGGACCGGGAAAAGAGCCATCTTTCCTGGATGGTGGTGGGCTGGCGCATGCAGGTGGAACACCGGCCCCTGCTCTCCGAGACGGTCCATGGCTGCACCTGGGTCAGCGGCGTGGGACGGCTCCAGACCACCCGGGATTTCCTCCTCCGGGATCAGCAGGGCGACACGGCGGCCAAAGCCACCTCGTCCTGGCTGGTGCTGGACGAGCACAACACCCATATCCTGCGCATGACCCCCGCCATCTCGGACCCCTATGGACCGGAGCCGGACCATCCCGCCTTCCCGGGCTTCGTCTTTCCCCGGGAGGCTCCCGCCTTCCAGCCGGAGGGGACGGTGGAGCTGCAGGTCACCAGGGCCATGATCGACTGTAACGACCACGTCCACAACGTGGCCTATATGGATCTCTTTACCGAAGCCCTGCCCGAGGACGAGGACATGGAACGCTTCGACGACCTGACGCTGGTATACCGGCGGGAGATCCGCCCCCGGCAGCAGGTCACCGCCCTCTATGGACGGGCGGGGGAGGACCGGGTGGTGGTCCTGAAGGAGAGGGACACGGACCAGGTCCACGCCTTTTTGCTGCTTCGATAGGGAATAGGGGAAGGGCCCCCTGGCTACACTTTCCCCATGAAGCTTTTTGAGATGATCGGGCGCGGCCTGCGCTTTGACGAACCGGACGGCAGATTCGAACTCCTGGAGACGGAGGGCGGCCAGCCGTCCTTCTTTCATGGTCGAAAAACGGCCCCCGCCCCCGAGACCCCCGACGGGCGCGCCGTGCCCCCCAGTCTCCGGGAGAGCCGACGGCGGCTGGAAGAGGACTTCTTCACCGAGGTGAACACAGACCTGGTCCTGCGGGAGTTTCGCTTCTGCGGGACCGTCAAGGGCCTCGCCGCCTTTCTCAACGGCATGGCCGACGGTAGCGATATCTCCGATTTCATACTAAAACGGGCCATGGAATGCCCCCAGCCCGCCAAGGGCCGGGGGCTCATGGACTATGCTCTGCAGGAGGTCTTCTCCCTCCAGGAGGCGGAAACAGCGGACCGTTGGGCACAGGTGGAATCAGCCATTCTGGAGGGCCGCACGGCGGTGCTCCTCTCGGGGGAGCGGCAGGCCGTCCTCCTGGACACCCGAGGCTACGCCTGCCGGGGCGTGGGCACGGCGGAGAACGAGAGCACCGTCATCGGGCCAGCCGAGGCCTTCCATGAGAACCTCCGCATCAGCATCACCCTCCTGCGGCGCATGGTGCGACGGGCGGATTTCGTGTGCGAATTCCGGGACCTGGGCAGCAAGAACAACGTGAAGCTGGCCCTGTGCTACCTGGGGAGCGTGTGCAGCGAGACCTTGCTGTTTGAGGTGAGAAAGCGCCTTTCCCGGGTGCGGACGGACGTGCTCCTGTCCGCCGGGACGCTGGGCCAGCGCATCGAGGATCGGCCCTGGTCCCCGGTGCCCCAGACCTTGCTCACCGAGCGCCCCGACCGGGCCGCGGCGGCCCTGCTGGCGGGGAAGGCGGTGATCCTGGTGGAGGGAAGCCCCCAGGCCTTGATCCTGCCCGTGACCCTCTCCGGCCTGCTCCTCACCCCCGAGGACAGCTACCTTCGGCGGCCCGCCGGGTCCATCCTCCGGTTCGTGCGGCTCTTTGGGGCGGCGGTGTCCGTGTTTTTGCCCGCCTACTTCCTGGCCCTGGCCTTCCATCACCAGGGCCTGCTGTCCAGCGACATCCTGTCCACGGTGGTCTCCTCCCGGAAGCTGGTGTTTTTGCCTATGGGAGCGGAGATGATCTTCCTGCTGCTGGTGTTCCAGTTGGTCCGGGAGGCGGGCGTCCGGGTGCCGGGGGCCGTGGGCCAGACCGTTGGCATCATCGGCGGCCTCATTTTGGGCCAGGCGGCGGTGTCCGCCAACTTCGTCTCCACCGTGGCCCTCATCATCGTGGCCCTGACGGGCCTCGGGAACTTCGTCATTCCCAACTACGACTTGCAAATAGCGGTAGCCTACTACCGGGTGGCCCTGTGCCTGCTGGCCATCCTGGGGGGCCTGCTGGGCCTCAGCTGCGGCATTATGGCAGCTTTGATACTTCTCGCCGACCAGAAATCCTTCGGCGTGCCCTTTCTCGCGCCTTACGCCCCCAGGACCGTGGTCCGGGAGCCCCTGTTCTTCCGGGGGGACCTACAGGGCCAGGGTCGACCCCAGGACGATATGAATGGGGAGGGGGCCCTATGAACCACAGACTGGGCCGCTTCGGCAAGCAGGAAAGCGCCTGCGCGGTTGGGCTCGCCGCCCTGATCTCCGGCACCTTTGCCATCAACGTGGGGGACACCTTCGCCCATGGGAACGTCTGCTATGCCGCCACCGCCGCCGGGGCCCTGCTGAGCCTCCTCCTGCTGCGGCTCCTCTTTGGGGCCATGGCCCGCTTCGGCGCGGAGGACCTGGGGGAGCTGCTGCAGGCAGCGTTCGGCCCGGTCCTGGGCGGGGTCCTGGCCCTGCCCCTGATCCTGGGGATGATCCTCGCCGCGGTGCTGCCCCTCTTTCGCTTCACCCTGGCCATGGAGCGGTACATCTTCGTGGAGGCGGACTACGTGCCCATCGCCCTGTATCTGCTGGTCGTCCTATTTCTGCTGGTCTTCACGGGCATGGAGTGCGTCGCTCGCATGGCTAAACTCCTGCTGATCCCCGGGGCCCTGGCCCTCGCCATGACCCTGATCCTCGCCTCCCCGGCTTTTGAAACGAGCCACCTGTTCCCCCTGTTCAGCCCCGGCTTCGCCGCCTTCTGGACCCAGACGTTGGAAACCCTGTTCCGGTTCCTCGCGCCGGGCGCGGCTCTGCTGGTGGTGGGCAGGGGCTGTCAGGGCCGGGAGAACGTTCAGGGCGGCGTCCGGCGGGGCTTGCTCCTTGGGGGCCTGGGCGCCTTCCTGATGCAGCTGGGCCTGGGGCTCACCTTCTTCGGGCCGGACATGGCCTCCCTGACCGCCCCGGTGTACTGCATGACCATGGCCGCTCGCCAGGAGCGCATGGGATTGCGCCTCGACGTGCTGGTGCTGTTCCTGTGGGTCATGACAGGGCTGGTGGCCGCCGCCTTCTATGCCTACGCCGCTGCCCTGCTCGTCTGCAATATGACGGGGGCGGAGGATCTGCGGCCCCTGGGAGGGCTGCTGGCGCTCCTCGTCATGGGCCTGGCGCTCCTCTTTAACTTCGATTCCGGCGCCATCCTGTCCGCCGTTCGCCTCGTCTACCGCCAGGGCTATCTGCTGTTTTTAGCGCCCATGGGCCTCCTGTGGGGCCGTTCCCTGCTGCAAAGGAGGCCCGTATGAAGCGATGTATAGCCCTCGTTCTGCTCCTTCTGCTGCCCCTCTCGGCCGGGTGTCTGGGGGGCGTGCCTCTGGATCGGTACTGCTACGTGCTGGACCTGGGGGTGGAGCGGGGGGACAGCCTGCCCTATCGGTTCGTGTTCCTTCTCAACGAGGACATCGCCGGGGACGGGGAGGGGGGAGGCGACAGGGGCCAGGTGTCCATGGTCACCGCCGAGGAGCGGAGCCTCTTCGCCGCCGTCGACGCCCTCGCCGGGGCCCTGCCCGCCCAGCTGTCCTTCGAGCGGACCACCCTGCTGGCCTTCTCTCGTGACCTTGCGGAGGCGGGGGAGATGGGATCGGTGACGGAGGGGGCATTGAGTCGCCTGAAGATCCGCCAGAACGTCCGGGTCATCGTGGTGGAGGAGGACCTGCGGGGGGCCTTCCAGGGCCTCATCAGCGAAGGGGACCCCAGCATGAACCGGCTGAAGACCAACGTGAAGCTGTTAGAGGAGAACTACGGCTACGTGGAGGACTGGGGATTGAGCCGGGTGAAGGAGGCCTTTGCCAACGGTACCGGGGACGCCCTGCTGCCCTACGCGGGCCTGGTGGGCGGGCCTCTGCAGGCGGACATGGTCGGTGGAGAGATCTATCCCTATCTGGGCGGCGGCCTGGTGGGGGAGGGACAGATCAAGACCTCCCTGTCGGGCAGCGCCGTCTTCGCCGGGAACCGAATGGCGGGGGTCCTGTCGGGCCAGCATACCATGCTGGTCCTGATGGCGAAGGGGGCCTTTCAGGCGGGCCATCTGCGTCTCGACTGGGGAGAGGAGGCCCTGGATCTGGCCCTCTACGCCGTGGGCAGGCCCCAAAGAAGCTGGAAGGACGGCGTCTTCTCCTGCGCCATCACCCTGGAGGCTGATCTCGAAAACCCGGCTCGGGTGGACGCGGACTCGGAGGCCATCGTCTCCGCCGCGGAAAGCTATCTCACAGATGAACTGGCCCGTGTCTTCCAGGCCACGTCCGCGGCGGGGGCCGACGTGTTCCAGGTGGGAAAGGAGGCCGTCCGGTCCTTCCGGACCTGGGAAAGCTGGCGGGCCTACGATCTTTCGGGGCATCTGAAAGAGACCCAGGCCCTTTTCTCGGTGAAGGTCAAGCTGTCCCACAGCCCCCGGGACCCGGCTCTGGAATGAGGGAATACGTATGTTTTTGTTCTTGCTGACCGCGGGGATCATCCTCGCCTACGGGGCGGCCTACGCCCTGTACCGCATACAAAAGGGCGGCATCTCCGCCGCCCTGGGTGTGCTCTTTTGGTGGTGCATGGACCTTGCTCTTTTGGTCCTGCTGGTCTACTTTCGGACCAACACTTAGTCCGGATCCTCGGGGATGTAGTTCCGGGCCTCCAGAATGTGGTCGTGGAGCAGGGTGCTGGCCTTTTCCACGTCTCCGGCCCGGCAGGCGTCCAGGATGCCCTGGTGCTCCGCGATGGACAGGTTCCGGCGATCGGAGTCCGCATAGAGGGCGTTCCGCAGATACCGGTCCGCGTTGCAGTGGATGAGCTCGATGAACATGTCCGCCACCTTGTTCTTGGCCCGGCGGGTCAGGATCTCGTGGAACTTGTAGTTCAGCCGCTCCTCCTCGAACAGGTCCTTGGCGGCCTTCTGCTCCTCCACGACGGCCTGGAGCTCATCGAGGTCCTCCGCCGTCATCAAGGGGATGGCCCGGCGGGCGATGTAATAGGAGATGCTGGCCCGGATCTCCATCATGTCCTCCAGGGTGGACCGGCTCAGCTGGGTCACGGTGGAGCCCCGGTTGGGATGGATGGTCACCAGTCCCTGGGCCTCCAGCTGCCGCAGGGCCTCCCGCACAGGGATATGGCTCACGGTCAGGGCCGCGGACACCTCGTCCTGTTTGAGCTGGGTGCCGCCCTTCAGCTGGCCGCTGATGATGCCCTCCTTCAGGACCCGGAACACCCACTCCTGCGTAGCGCCGGTACGGGGACCGACCGCTTCCGCCAACGCTCGATAGTCCATAGCAGTATACCTCTCTCACAAAATAGCATCAGAATTTGAATATATTATATATATGCCGACATGAATAGTCAATCTCTTTATGCAGTATGCTGGCAAAAAACATGCCCTTTTTACGATGATTTCAAAAAGGACCCCGGTGCATACAGGAAGAGGGACGCTTTCGGGGAGGAGGGACCGGCCAGGGGGGACCCTTCCACGGTGACGCCGGGATGGAGAGGGATCACATAGTAGGACACCGCGCCCAGGAGGTTCGACACGTCGTCCGTGTAGACCGCCGCGTCGACGCCTTCGAAGGCGGACAGGAGCGTGGCGTAGCCGTCCCCGGTCTCTCGGTAGAGGAGGTAGCGAACGAAGCTCTCCTTAGGCGTGAAGCGGACCGTAACAAGGTCCCCCGACCGGGTCGCGGTCAGGTCCTCCGGCGGCTCCGGCACGGACCAGTAGGGGCTCTGTTCGGTGGGTTCCGTGCCCTTCAAGAAGTATTCCCAGACCCCGTATTTCTCCGGCGTGTAGGCGGTAGCGAGGACCGTTTCGTGCTGCTCGTCCATGGTGTAGCCGTCCAGCCGCACCCTGACCACGGAGTCCGGCTGCTGAAAGACGGGGGCGGTCTTTCCGTCGTACAGCCCCGCCAGCACCTCCTTCATGAGAGCCGCCGGGTAGCCGCCGCCCCCCGAGTCCGGGGGCAGAAGCTTGCCGTGGCTGTTCTCGTCGAAGCCCATCCAGATCACCGCCGCGTGCTCCGCGGTGTAGGCCGCCAGCCACACGTCCCGATTCCCCGTTTCGTCCCCCACGGTGCCGGTCTTGGCGGCCACCTCCATAGGGAGGTCGCTGAGGGCTTTTGCGGTGCCATTTTGGACCACGCTTTGGAGCATGCTGGTGAGGATGAAGGCGCTGCCCTCGCTCATGACCCGGCGGGCGAAGGGTCGGGCTTCGTAGACCGCCTTCCCGTCCCGATCCTCGATGCGCCGGATCAGGGTGGGGGTCCGGTACACGCCCCCGGCGGCGAAGGCGGCGTAGGCGGCGCACAGTTCCTGGGGGGACACCCCGTAGGTGAAGCCCCCGAGAGCCAGGGCGAGCCGGGTGTCGTTTTTATCGAAGGGGATGCCCAGTTGCCTTGCGAAGCTCTTGCACCGGCCGATGCCCAGCTGGTTGAACAGCTCCACCGCCGGGATGTTCAACGACCGGGTCACCGCCTCCCGCATGGTGACCCAGCCCCGATAGCGGCGGCTGGCGTCGGAGGGGGCGTAGTCCCCGAAGGTGGCGGTCTCGTCGAGAAGCATGTCCGCCGCCGTGTATCCGGCTTCCAAAGCCGGGGCGTAGACCAGTATGGGCTTGATGACGGACCCGGGCTGCCGCCGGATACGCACGGCCCGGTTGAACCCCAGGGCCACGTTCTCGTCCCGGCCTCCCACCAGGGCGCTGATATAGCCCGTGTGGGCGTCCATGAGACAGATAGCCCCCTGGGCGCTCTCGCCGTTCACCTGGGGGAAGTTGCCATCCTCCGCGAACAGGGCCTCGCACAGCAGTTCCGCCTCCCGATCCATGCCCGTGTAGATCCTGTACCCGTCGGAAAGAAGGTCGATCATGGTGACGCCCAAGAGCCGGCAGCTCTCCTGAAGGGTATAGTCCACGTAGTAGCCCCGCCGCTCCAGGGTCTCGTCCTTTGTAAGGCGCAGGGGCCGGGCGGCGGCCTCGTCAGCCTCCTCCTCCGAGATCATCCCGTACCCTGCCATAAGATGCAGGATCACGCCCCGGCGGCCCACGGAAGCCTCCGGCCGCCGGTTGGGGGCGAAGCGGGCAGGGGACTTAAGGACCCCGGCCAAAAGGGCCGCCTGATCCAGGGAAAGCTCCGCCGCGGACACGCCGAAATAGCCCCGGGCCGCGGTCTCCAATCCGTAGTAGCCGGAGCCGAAGTAGACCGTGTTCAGATACATCTCCAGGATCTGATCCTTGCCGTAGATCCGCTCCAGCTGCACCGCCAAAATGGCCTCGTCCACCTTTCGGGAAAGCTCCTTGCGGCTGTCCAGGTGGGTGAGCTTGATGAGCTGCTGGGTGATGGTGCTGGCCCCCTCCACGAAGGCCCCGGCCTTAAGATCGCTCCAGGCCGCCCCCAGGATGCGGACGGCGTCCACCCCCGGATGGTCGTAGAAGCGGGCGTCCTCGGCGGCGATGAAGGCGTTCTTCACGTAATCGGGCAGGTCCTCCACGTGGGTCAGCAGCCGTTCCTCCCCGCTGCCCAGGGCGGAAAACAGCTTATCCTCCCCGTCAAAGATCTGGACGCTCAGGGATTCGTAGCTGAGCTTTTCCTCGTCCAGCATGTGCCAGGCGTCCCGGCTCAGCACGTAGGCGATCACCGTCGCCGTGGGAATGAGGATCAGCGCCGACGTGAAAAAAAGCCACCGCTTCAGGCGGCGGTGGGCGCAAGGTTTCGTGTTTTCATTTCGTTTCCGTCCCATGATGGCTTAGTATGGGACGAAAGACGGGGCCCTATGCTATCGAAGCAGAAATCTGCGGACCCGCTTTTGATAGATGTTGGCGGCCGCCTCAAAAAGGATGTCCAGCAGAAAGAACACCGCTTCCACGATCAAAACGAGGACCACCGCCGGGATGTCCGGCAGAAAGGAGACCACGTCTGCACCGGCCACGGCGTACATGGCCCAGAGGCCCAAAAAGGCGCCTAAATTGCAGTAGAGGACCGTGAACAGCGACCGGACGGCGGGGACGGTGATGAACTTTTGAAAGAATCGGCGGACGATGCCGTAGTGGCCGATGAGGGTCACGTACAGGAACCAGCTCATGCGGTCCGGGCACAGAAGAAAGCCCAGCACGCTCACCGTGAGAAAGCATAGCCAGGCGGTGCCGAACAGGTCCTCCTGGGTGAGGACCACGATAAAAAGACCGGAAAGGGCGGCGCACAGGAACCGAAACCCCGTCAGCACCTCCGAAGCGTACAGAAACAGCAGCGTCAGGGCGGCCGCCATGGCCCCCAAAGACACCCGCCGGCTCAGGGGCAGCTTCTTCCTTTC
>LXOW01022289.1_pt1 | contig 10941 bp, 9 predicted proteins | sample 1368591 | NCBI WGS metagenome assembly LXOW01 (sample SAMN04884650, study PRJNA319009) | bovine gut metagenome | isolation source: Cow rumen | host: Bos taurus | place: Italy: Legnaro (PD) | collected 2014-07-09
CGGTAGCTGTCACCCGATAATCCGAAACGGTCACGGAGATAAGTGTCAATATAGCCAGTCCAAGTTCCTTCCAGGGTGTAAGCCTCTTCCCTGTCTTCCACATCATTCCAAAATCTCTCGTCACAGCTGGTGAATACAGTTGTAGCTGTCAAGGCCATGATGGCCATCGTGAGGTAAGTATAAATCTTCTTCATAGTCGTAATACTTTTAATTGTTCAACTTCTGATGCTGCAAAGGTAGGCATTGTTTCTCACCTTTGCAAACAGAAATTCCTATTTCAAAGTAGGGATTTTCCTATTTTGTCGTAGGAACTTCGTACATCCCTACTCTGCCTCAACCGTTTCCTCTTCCTTTTTCTTACCAAACTCAGGGTCGATGTCCAGGAACCAGGTCACGACGTAAGTCAGCGAACAAGCAACCACGACGATGAGGAAGAAGGTCTTATAACCTACAGCTTCCTGCAGAGCACCTGCGAAGAGTCCGGGAATCATCATCGACAATGCCATGAATGCCGTACAAAGTGCATAGTGCGATGTCTTATGCTCGCCCTGACTATAATAAATAAGGTATAGCATATAGGCCGAGAAGCCGAAGCCATAGCCAAACTGTTCGATAAAGACGCAGACGTTAATGGTTAACAGACTCTGTGGCAGGGCATAACTCAGATAGACATACACCAGGTCAGGCAGCGTGATGGCCAACACCATCGGCCACAACCAGCGCTTCAGACCGTCGCGGCTGGCAACGATGCCGCCCAAGATACCGCCTAAAGTAAGGCCTATGACGCCCACGGTACCTTGCACCAGGCCATACTCTCCGTCGGAGAGTCCCATTCCGCCGTTACGCGGTGCGTCCACAAGGAAGAGCGCACTGACCTTAGCCAGCAGTCCTTCAGGCATGCGGTAGAACAGCATAAAGCAGATGCCCGCCCATACCTGCGGCTTTTGGAAGAAAGTGACCAGTGTCTGCCGGAACTCATTCAGGATGCCACTGACCGACCGCTGCATCTTATCACTGTCTTCCGACGGTTTTGGCAAGGCCCAGCCGTGGTAGAGCCACAGGGCGATGAAAAGACCTGCCATCAGATAAAACACCAGACTCCATGAGTACCGGATGTTGCGCGTCAGCACCTGCAAGGCACCGGCCATTCCTACCAGCAAACCCGACGAGAAGATGGTGGCTATGCGATAGAAGGTCGAACGAATGCCCACAAAGTAGGCCTGCTCGTGCTGGTCAAGTCCCAGCATATAGAAGCCGTCGGCAGCAATATCGTGCGTAGCACTGCTAAAGGCCATCAACCAGAAAAAGCACAACGACCCTTGCAACCACCACGGCCCGGGGATGGTGAAAGCCACACCAGCCAATGCCGCGCCGATGAGCAGCTGCATGGTGATAATCCACCAACGCTTCGTCTTGATTATATCGACGAAAGGACTCCACAGGGGTTTGATGACCCACGGCAGATAGAGCCACGAGGTGTAAAGGGTAATATCTGCATTCGACAGACCGAGGCGCTTGTACAAGATCAGTGAGATGGTCATCACGGCCACGTATGGCACACCTTCGGCAAAATAGAGCGTAGGCACCCAGGCCCACGGGTTTCTCTTACTAAAACCACATTTCATAAAGAATCATGCTTACCAGTTAATATATTCGTTTAATTTCTGCATTGCGATAGTAATGTAGCAGTATCTGTTCGTAGGAATAGCCTTGCTGACCCATCACGGCTGCACCAATCTGGCAAAGGCCGACACCATGTCCCCAACCCTTGCCATGGAGGCGGAAACCTGTAGCTGTCCGTTCCACGTCGAAGGCAGAGCTGTAGAGGTGGGTCTCGCTGAGCGCACGTCGGATTTCCAGTTCCTTTCCGATGGTCAGCGTCTTCTTGGTGCCGACGATCATCAGTTTCCAGATGCGTCCGCTCTTGCCACGCTCCAACGGTATGAGGTCGGTAATGGTACCGAAATCATCCTTCAGCTTAGAGGAAATGAGACTGGAAATCTCGTCCACGGTATATTCCACCGTCCAATGATAGAAATCGTTTGTCTCCTGGTCATAGTCGTTCAACACCTGTGAGAGGACTGCCTTGTCACTGGTGTTGCAGAAGGGGTCTTCAACCGATATAAGATATGGTTTCGGAGTATCCTCCCAGCAATACTGGAATTCCTCGGTGCGGCCTCCGCAACACTTTGAGAAGCGGGCGTCGCAAATCTCATAATCTGCACCACTGCTGCCTGACGAGCACAATATCTGTCCACGTGTAGCTTTCAGTGCCTGCTCCACCGCCTTGCTCGTCTGTTTGGTAATGCCCTGATAACGCTGGCAGTGGTCGTCGGCACAGACATCGAAAATGGTATGGTCCTCACGGTCGTACCAGCGTATCATTTCATCGTCCTTCTTCACAAACGAGAAGAAACCGTCGCCATGCTCAGCTCTCTCCTCACGACGCTTCATCTGTGCCAACAGCCACGAGCGACTGATGACGGCATGAGCCTTCAGCAGTTCAAGGCCTGCAGTGGCCTTCATCTCGCTGGAGATGACTGAAGCAAGGTACTGCTCTACGGGCAGCTCATTGATGGCCGTAATCCTGTCAGCCTCGACCACCAGCCGCAACGTACCTAAAAATGTCTGTGTCTCCTTGCGCTCCCAATGGAAGTTGACGCCGATGGTGACATCGAAGAGTGAGAACGAGGCATCAGCGCATTGTGGCGTGAACGTCAACTCACGATACTGGTTGCCATTCCAAAGAATGCCACCTTCGGAGAACTCCACGAGCTGATTGCCTTTGATGGTCTCACCCTTGGCTATGTAGGGTGCATTCAGCGAGAACTGTATCTTCTGACCACTGACAATGCCTACCTTGACATCGGGCTGTTTGGCAGCAACAGGCATGGCAGGAGTAGCGACGGAGATGCGTTTCAGGTTGTCTATGACTTTCTCCACCTGTTCGTCTGTCAGCGATACTTCCTTCAGGATGTCTAACACCTTCTCCGAGGTCAGACTGCGGAAATCCTGTTCGCGGGGGGTAATAATCAGTCCACCCATATCGACGGCACCGGGACTGACCATGCACTCGTCATAACAGCTGGGACGATGCTTCTTCCTGGGCAGCACGACACTCAGCAGGACATCACCAGCACACCACGCAATGACATTCATCATGGGTTCCGTGCCATCGTCCGACGAGGGCAGACTGTTGTAAAGGCTTTTGAACAGACGCTCATTCTCAGCTGCACCATGGCTCCTGATAACAAAAGCGGCTACGGGATAGTCTGCGACATACCAAATACCTTCATCGTCATCCTTCTTGACAATTTCCGTCAGGTTGCGACTCAAACGCTGCCAGGCACACTGCAAAGGCATCACGCCACTGCTGACAGCCTGCAGATGAGCATGGTCTGGAGCCGAAGCGCCACAGTGCGGTCCATTATATAATAAGGTGAGATTCTTGTTACGCAATGCCAGACGCATCATCTCGCCATACATCGGCAGGATACGCTGCGGCTGATGATGGACCGTAGGCAGCGTAAAATGGACAGGCATGATAGGAAAGGGATTGACCAGCAGTTCGTAAGCACCGTCAACCACCCGCGTCAACTGCTCGGCCGGACGGTTCTTGGCACAAAGAAAACACGGTCGCTGGGCGATGGAGCCAGCATCTATCTTCGCTCCTGTTGAGCGAATACGTGCAGGATTCCACTGCACCAGCATGGAGCACGAGTCAACGGGGAGCTCACGCACCTGCACACGGCTCAAGTCACGATAGCGTTGGCACACGTCATCCCACGTTTGGAGCTGCCGGTTGAAGAAACGCATCAGCGGCGACTCGCTCAGCACATCATCGCGACCTTGCAACATCTGCTGACGGGCATGGAGTTCCATCGTGCGCAAACGGTCCTTATACAGGTTGTTGGCATTAATCTTATCAATGGAGAGTGCCGCATCAGAGTTGCCACCCCAACGGCGACAAAGGTATAGTTCCGTGAAGATGCGGCCAATCTTGTATCGGCGTGAGAACATCAAGCCCAACGCATAGTCTTCACCATAAGACGTGTTCGGGAAGCCCACGCTGCGCAGCAGTGGCGTAAAAAAGGCACGCGGAGCACCAAGGCCATTGATACGCAGGGCATTATTGGCACCATTCTCATCCGTCCATTCCTGATGGGCTATCAAGCCGGGAGGAAGCGTGTTCAGGTCAAAGTCGCACATGCGATAGGAGCCGATGACCATGGCCGCCTTTTGCTTGTAGAAGGCGTCCACAATGGTCTGAAGTGTCTTGGGCGAAGAATACAAGTCATCGCTGTCGAGCTGGACGGCGAAGCGTCCGCAGTAGGGGCTGTAGACGGCCTCATTCCAACAGCCGCCTATACCAAGGTCGTTGCGCTCAGGGACAATGACATGGAGTTTCTTGGCATGGTTTGACAACAGACCGGACAAGATGTCAGCAGTGCCGTCAGAAGAGTGATTGTCCACCACGATGACATTATACTTGAAGTCCGTCTTCTGTGACAGCGCACTCGTGACAGCATCCTTAATGGTCTTTGCACGGTTGAAGACAGGAATGATGACAGAAGCCTCCACATCGAAATCCTGCTCAGAAAATTCCACATCCAAGCGCTGTGTGGGATTCACCAATGCATGCACCTCGCGCAGATGAGACGTACAAGCCTGTTCCATCTCTATCTGCACATCGCGGTTGGCAGGATTCACATAGTCGAACTGCTTCACGCCCGAAGCCCTGAGGTCGGTCTCCTCTTCTGTGTACAGATATTCATTCAGATGAAACAACATACCCTCGCGGCTCAAGAACAGGCGCAGGTCATAGAATCCGGCATATTGATAGTCGCGTTCACGGTCAGATGTAGCATACTTGTGAAGCAGCGATGTGCGCAACAGCAACAGAGAGCCGAAATCGAAGTCATCACGAAGCGAACCATCCTGATAGTCGATGACCGGATGCGCTACGCGCTGCCCCTTCTCCATCGTGTAACGGTCACTGTAGACCATGGCAGCCTGCATGTCATCGGCCACGAGGAGCATGCGGTCCAAAGCCGTCGCTCCAATCAGTAACGGTGTCGGCTTCAAGCTTAACAGTACATACTCCGCCAAGGCGTTCTCCGACAACTGCATGATGAAGTCGCTGCTCTGCAAACTATTCACCAACAAGATGGAGCATCCCGCTGGTGCCGGTTGCTCGGCAACCTGCTTGTCACTCACCAAAAGAACAATGTTCCTGACAGTCTTTTGCCTGCGTAGAAAGTCTATGGTAGGAAGAACGTCCTGAATGACACTGCAGGCCAAAAAACAATCTATATTCCGTTTCATGCTTAGCTTATTTGTTCGAAATTGAGCACAAAGGTAGCACTTTTTTATTAAACTACCAAAAAACTCTTTTCTCATTTCTCAATTCTCGATGAAAAGTAGTACCTTTGCAGCATGATTCCACAAAAGAAGCCACTTTTGGGACTGACGCCGACAGAACTGAAAAGTATTGTCAGCGGTTTGGGTATGCCTGCTTTTACAGCAAAGCAGGTAGCACAGTGGCTATATGTCAAGCATGTGGCTACCATTGATGAGATGACCAACATCTCCAAGCAAAACCGTGAACAGCTGAAAGCATCCTACGAAGTCGGCGCCATGCCTCCCATTGACTGCCAACGCTCGAAGGACGGCACCATCAAGTACCTGTTCCCTGTTGTTACAAATGACGGGACGGAACACTATGTCGAGACCGTTTTTATTCCCGACGGTGAGCGTGCCACACTCTGCGTTTCGTGTCAGGTGGGCTGTAAGATGAACTGCCTTTTCTGTCAGACAGGAAAACAGGGATGGCAAGGCAATCTGACTGTTACCGGCATTCTCAACCAAATCTATGCACTGCCTGAGCGCGACAGACTTACCAACATCGTCTTCATGGGACAAGGTGAGCCGATGGACAACCTTGACGCGGTGCTTCAGACTTGTGAAATACTGACAGCTGACTGGGGTTTCGCGTGGAGTCCTAAACGCATTACCGTCAGTTCCGTAGGCATCAGGGGAAAACTGCAACGCTTTCTGGACGAGAGCGACTGTCACATCGCCATCTCCATGCACTCACCGCTTCATGCACAGCGCCTCGCACTCATGCCCGCAGAGAAAGCCATGACCATTGCCGAGACCGTGGACCTGTTGCGCCACTACGACTTTACCCACCAGCGCCGGTGCTCGTTCGAGTATATCTGTTTCGGGGGATTGAATGACTCACCGATGTATGCACGGGAAATCGTCCGTCTACTGGATGGCCTGCCTTGCCGCGTCAACCTCATCCGTTTCCACGAGATACCTGACGTTTCACTCCCCGCCTCCGACGAGAAACGCATGGAAGCGCTGCGTGACTATCTGTCCAACCACGGCATCATCACAACCATCCGTGCCAGTCGCGGACAGGACATCTTTGCAGCCTGCGGACTGCTGTCGACAGCAAAAAAATCAGGAATAAACGTAACAACGTTATAACATCATAACGATAAAAACAATATGGAACAAGAAAGAACAATTCGCGTGGCTATCACGCAAGGAGATACCAACGGTATAGGATACGAAGTCATATTCAAGGTCTTTGAAGACCCTGCCATGCTCGAACTCTGTACCCCCATTATCTATGGTTCACCCAAGATTGCTGCCTACCACCGCAAGGCACTCAACCTGGAAACCAACTTCAGTATTATCAACAATGCCGCAGAAGCCCGTGACGGACGCGTCAACCTGCTGACATGCTTCGACGAGGAAGTGAAAATCGAACTCGGCAAGCCTTCGCCAGAGGCTGGAGAGGCTGCACTCAAAGCCCTCGACAGGGCCATGACAGACTATCGCAGCGGACTCTACGACGTTCTGGTCACTGCACCCATTAACAAAGCCACGATCCAAAGTCCTGGGTTTCATTTTCCTGGCCACACCGAATATATAGAGACCAGTGTCGGCGAGGGACAAAAAGCACTCATGATACTGATGAATGAAGACCTGCGCGTAGCACTGGTGACCACGCACCTGCCTATAAAAGACATTGCCAAGGCTATCAACAAGGATGTCATCATGGAGAAAGCCACCATATTCCATCAGGCATTGAGACGCGACTTCCGCATCTCCTCTCCCCGCATTGCCGTGCTCTCACTGAATCCGCATGCTGGTGACGACGGTCTGCTTGGTTCTGAGGAAAAAGACATTATCAGACCCGCTATTGAAGAATTGGCAGCCAAAGGCATTCAGGCCTTTGGGCCCTACCCTGCTGACGGCTTCTTCGGTTCAGGCAACTACAGTCGCTTTGACGGCGTACTAGCGATGTACCATGACCAAGGTCTGGCACCCTTCAAGACGATTGCACTCGAAGACGGCGTAAACTACACGGCTGGACTTCCTATCGTTCGCACCTCTCCTGACCACGGCACAGCCTACGACATTGCCGGACAAGGAAAAGCCGATGAAAGTTCTATGCGGCACGCCATATACACAGCCATCGACATCTTCCGCAACCGCATCCATTTCGACGAACCTTTGGCCAATCCGCTGCCTAAGCTCTTCCACGAAAAGCGGGAAGACGGTGACAAGGCTCGCTTTGCCATTCCTCGTCCCAAAGACATGTTTAAGAAGGGTACGGAAAAGAAAACTGACGCAGAGAGTTAATTTTCTGCCAAAGTGTGCCATTATGTCAGATTTTCTTTGTACCTTTGCACGCTAAAATGAGAAATCCGGAACTGCAGAGCATCAAACAGCGATACAACATCGTAGGGAATTGCGATGGTTTGAATCGCGCTCTCGACGTCGCACTACAGGTGGCGCCGACTGATTTGAGTGTGCTCATCATTGGCGAAAGCGGCGTAGGTAAGGAGATTATCCCTCGTGTCATTCACGACAACTCCCCACGGCGCCGTGAGAAATACTTTGCCATCAATTGCGGTTCCATACCTGAAGGCACTATCGACTCAGAACTCTTCGGACACGTCAAAGGGTCGTTTACCGGTGCCATCAATGACTCACCTGGATATTTCGGTGTTGCCAACAAAGGAACATTATTCCTGGACGAAGTCGGCGAATTGCCGATGGCAACCCAAGCCCGACTGTTGCGCGTTCTGGAAAACGGTGAATATATTCCCGTAGGAGCCACAGAGGTGCGAAAGACCGATGTCCGCATAGTGGCAGCTACCAACGTCAACATCAGGCAGGCCATTAGCGAGGGCCGTTTCCGCGAAGACCTCTATTACCGTCTGAACCAAGTTCCTGTGCAGATTCCTGCCCTTCGTGAACGCGGCGAGGACATTGTATTGCTGTTCCGTCTTTTCGCCATGCAGATGGCCGAAAAATACCGCATGGATAAAGTGGTGCTGACCGACGAGGCCAAACACCTGCTCATGCGCTACAAATGGCCAGGTAACGTCAGACAGTTGAAGAACATTACGGAACAGATTTCCATCCTCAGTCCTGAGCGGGAGATTACTGCAGAGACACTCTCGCACTTCATCCCTCAAGACCAGGAGACAACCCAACTGACAACTATCCATAGCAACGACGACCACTCGTTTGAGAACGAGCGCGAGATACTCTATAAGATCCTGTTTGAACTGCGCTCCAACGTTAACGATATGCGTCGCGAAATGAGCACGCTCAAGAAACAGCTTGAAGACGTACAAGGCACACCCCATGCCTCTGCTCCGCTGCCGACCACCCAGTTGGCTCCCATTCAGCCTGTCACGCCTATCCGTCCCACGATGGAGGATGCAGTGGCCGAGGAATATATTGAGCCTGCCACAGAACCGGAAAACCTCAACGTCAATGACTGGAGCCGACAGGCCCTTGAGAAAGCACTGGACCGCAATGGTGGCAACCGCAAAAGGGCTGCCCAGGAATTGGGCATCAGTGACCGTACACTATACAGAAGACTGAAGCAATATGGATTGGACAAGTAAAATACGCACCGGCCTCATTCTCACCGCGGTCATGCTGCTGTGGAGTTGCTCCGTGAGCTATAAGTTCAACGGTGCAAGCATCGACTATACGAAGACCAAGACCATCCAGATTGCAGAGTTTCCCATTCGCAGCAACTATGTATGGGCACCGATGGGACCGATGTTCAACAACCAGTTAAAGGATCAGTTTGCCAGCCACACCAAACTGGTGCAGGTGCGTCGCAACGGGGATCTGAAGATTGAAGGCGAGATTACGCAGTATCAACAGCGCAACAAGTCTGTGAGCGCAGAGGGTTACTCGGCACAGACCGAGCTCTCCATCACGGTGAATGTTCGCTTTACCAATAACGTCAATCACAACGAAGATTTCGAGCGCCAGTTCACAGCCTCACAATCATACGAGACGACACAATCATTGAATGCGGTACAGGATGAGCTTGTGAAACAAATGTGCAATGACCTCTGTGACCAGATATTCAATGCGACCGTGGCTAATTGGTAACAAACAGGCAACGAACAAAAGGCAATGAGCAACAGACGATAAAAAGACAATGATCGACAGACAACAACATATGGATTTGACGAGTTACATCAAGCAACCGGCAAAGCTCGACGGCGAAACGCTATACGAACTGCGCTCCATGCTTGCGCTGTATCCGTATTTCCAGACAGCACGTCTGCTCATGCTTCAGAATCTCTACCTGCTCCACGACTCCTCATTCGATGAGGAATTGCGCAAAACGGCGCTCTACGCCACCGACCGGAAAGCCATCTTCAACATGGTGGAGTCTGCCCACTACCAAATCAGGCAGGCGCAAACAGTCGACAATGACAATAAGAATAAGGAGAACCGCACGGTGGCCCTCATCGACAGTTTCCTTGACTCCATACCTGTTGAAGAAGATAAAGAAACAGAAAAGCGTAAACCGACCCCTGCAGACGCAGCAAACGACTATGTTTCCTATCTTATTGCTACGGAAAAAGAAGCCAACAACAACGACGGTCCACAGTTGAAAGGACAAGACCTCATTGACAACTTCCTCGAACAGGAACAAGGACGAATCATGCTCAACGACCTGTCAATGGCCGTAGCCGAGGAGCCCGAGGCGCACGTGGAAGTCCACAATATTGTTGACGACAACGTCAACGATGAAGAAGAATACTTCACGGAGACGCTGGCACGCATCTATATCAAACAGGGGCGCTACCAAAAAGCCCTCGAAATCATTGAAAGGCTAAACGAGAAGTTCCCTCACAAGAACGCTTACTTTGCCGATCAGATACGATTTTTGGAGAAATTAATAATAAACAATAATAATAACAACAAAATCAAAAAGTAAAACAACATGGGACTTTACACATTATTTGTAATTCTTATCGTGATTGCAGCCGTACTGATGATTGGTATCGTGCTGATTCAAGAATCTAAGGGTGGCGGCCTCTCAACCAGCTTCGCCCAGTACAACCAGATTGGCGGTGTCCGCAAGACAACTGACTTCATCGAGAAAGCCACATGGGGACTTGCTGCCGCTATGGTAATCATCAGTGTTATCTGTGCATGGGTTGCTCCCACGACAGCTTCCGACGCTTCGGTGATGGAGAACATTGAGAACCCTGTTACTAACCCCAACAACCTGCCTGGCTTTGGTGCCAGTCAGCAGAAAGATGAGGCTGCTCCTGCCAAGGAAGCTACTGAAGCACCCGCTGCAGAAGCTCCTGCCGCTGAAGCACCCGCCGCTGAAGCTCCTGCAGAGCCTGCCAACTAAACTGTTTGGGTATTTTCACACGCACACAGACATCCCTGCAAGTCTCAACAACTTGCAGGGATGTCTGCATCAATACGGTGCCTGAACAACGGGTACAACAAATGGGGTCCTGATTCACATCGGGACCCCACCCTTAATCAACACAAACACAAAATAAAGACTCTGCCGTGTGGGCAAAGCTATAGGATTACTGAATGCCTTCCTCGCGCAACTTCTGTTGCCACTTCCAGGCAGAC
>LXOW01256786.1_pt2 | contig 10941 bp, 7 predicted proteins | sample 1368591 | NCBI WGS metagenome assembly LXOW01 (sample SAMN04884650, study PRJNA319009) | bovine gut metagenome | isolation source: Cow rumen | host: Bos taurus | place: Italy: Legnaro (PD) | collected 2014-07-09
CTGGGCATCGACATCCAGCTCATCCGGCACGGCAAATACAAATCGGCCGGCGAGCCCTACATCAAGAGCGAGATGAGCCAGGAGAACCGGGAGCAATACGAAAAGCTGCTCTCGACCATCTGGAATACGATCGCCGAAGCCGTGGCCACTTCGCGCAGCTTCACCACCGAGCAGTTCAACGCCTGGATCGACGACCTGGCCATCAGCACCGGCGAGGACGCCCAAAAATACGGCCTGGTTGACGAACGCTGGTACGACGACCAGGTGCGCGACTACTTCTGCACGCTCTGCGACGTGAAGAAAGCCAAGAACCTGCACTATATCTCACTGGGTGATTACGCCAAGGCCCGCGTGAAATCGAACTACCGGGCGAAAGACAAGATCGCCGTGATCTATGCCGACGGCGAGATCGTGATGGACGACGACGGCATGGGCAACATCGGCAACAAGTTTGCCCGCGAGATCGCCGAGGTGCGGCAGGACTCCGCCGTCAAGGCCGTGGTGTTCCGCGTGAACAGTCCGGGCGGCAGCGTCCAGGCCTCCGCCGCCATCGAGCGGGAGATCGAACTGCTGAAAGCCTGCAAGCCCGTGGTGGCCAGCTACGGCGAATACGCAGCTTCGGGCGGTTACTGGATCAGCTGCCATGCCGACAAGATCTTCTCCGACCGGAGCACGCTCACCGGCTCGATCGGCGTGTTCGGCCTGATCCCGAGCTTCGGCCGGGCCCTCAAGAAAAACGTGCACCTGAATGTCTTTGAAGTGTCCACGCACAAGCACGGTTCGCTCGCCAACGGCATGTTCCCGCTCGATCCCGTGGAAGAGGCGGTCATGCAGAAGCAGATCGACGATACCTACGAAGACTTCGTGAGCCGGGTAGCGACCGGCCGCGGCCTCTCGACCGACGCCGTGGATGCCATCGCACAGGGCCGTGTATGGGCTGGCGCCGATGCGATCCAGATTGGCCTCGTCGACGAACTGGGCGGTCTGACCGACGCCATCCGCTATGCCGCCGCAATGGTGTCGCTCGACAATTACCGGCTGGTNNGAGCAGGACATCCAGGCCAGCTTCGAGGCGCACGCCGCCCGCATCAGCGAGTGGCTGCTCGGCCTCCGTGGCCCGGAAATTGCCGCCCGCATGGACAACATCATGATTGTACTCCAATGAAACGGACGATGAAACAGCTGTCTTGCCTGGCGCTCTCACTTGCCGCCCTGTTGCTCGCCCTTCCTGCGGCGGGTCGGGTCTGGTATGTGAGTGAAAGCGCCGGTTCCAACCGCAACGACGGGACGCGGGAAAACCCGCTCAAGAACATCCAGAAAGCGGTCGACCTTGCGGAAGCGGGCGATGAGATCTATGTGGCGGAGGGCAACTACTACGGTTTGCTCAATGCCGGCAACATCCGGATCAACAAGGGCGTCTCTATCTTCGGCGGATACGCGACGGACTTTTCGGAGCGCGACATCCTGAAGCACCGGACGTATATCCAGCCCACCGCCACCTCGAACGGTACGGCCATGGGACAGGGCACGATCCAGATCAACGTGCTCCAGCCCGGTACGCCCGTGGTGCTGGACGGCCTGATCATGGACCGCGGCAATTCCGTGGCATATGACGCACGCGGAGAGGGACGGCCCGTCGGGGTCGAAACGGCCATGATGTGCCCCATCGGCACGGCCGGCGTCGGCGCGCCGGGCATCCCCGAAGACCAGGTCCATACCAGCGAAACAGCGATTGTCAGCATCAATACGGGCTGCCGCTGCGACGTGACCATCCGCAACTGCGCCTTCCTCAACGGACCGAATTTCGGCCTGATCGGCTCGACCTTCGGCACGACGGTGACGGTCGACAACTGCATCTTCGTCAACATCCGCATGGCGGCCGTGGAGCTGCGCGGCGCTTCAGCGGCGCTCAACAGCAAGACGGTCTTCACCAACAATACCGTGCTCTTCACCTGGTCGCGCCTGCGAGACCAGCGTGACATGGGCTATGGCTACCGCTACATGCCCCGCAACGATACGTATCTCGACCATTGCATCATCGGCTGCAGCGTGTTCTCCGGGCTTGACCGCACGCATGTGGACAGCCCCGCCGCCAAGGAGGCGGAGCGGGTGACCACTTGTGAGCATTCGCTCTTCTTCCTCAACCGCCAGGCTGACCTCGTGCTGCCGGGCGGCGGCATGTTCCTCCGGGTTCGGGTCGACGACTTCGAGGATGTGGAACAGCTGGCCGAGGTATCGGGCAACAAGGCGGTCGACGATCCGGAAGACCTCTTCGGCGATGCCATCAACGGAGCCTATCTCAAGGGCTTTGTCAAGGCGACGGCCGAGAATCCCAGCGTGAAGATGTTCGCCAACCACTATCCGGTGGAAGATGCACTGAAGCTCTTCGGCGCCGTGGCGGACTACGGTGCACAACTGCCGAAATAGTTCCCGGACATGAAACGCCGGATTATTCTTTTTTCGCTCGCCCTGCTGGCCTTCCTGCCCCTGCGGGCGGAAAGGGTCATCCGCGTCAACCTGGCGGGCTACCTGCCCGATGATGTTAAGGTGGCGGTGCTGCTGGCGGACGGGGACGTGCCCGTCGCTTTCGAAGTGCGCGACGCCATCACGGACCAGTGCGTGCTCCGGGGGGAGGGCCGTCGGGAAGATGCCGCCAAGTGGGCGCTGCCCTGCGCCCTGCGCCTGGATTTCTCTGCGCTGCAGGCTGCCGGTGCCTACTATCTGGTCTGCGCCGATGCCGTCTCGCCGGTCTTCCGCATCGGCCCCGACGTGTACGACGGGCTGGCTGATTTCCTGCTGACCTACCTGCGCCAGCAGCGATGCGGTGACAATCCCTACAACAACCACGTGTGCCACGAGCACGACGGTTACATCGTGTACCATCCCACCCGCACGGGCGAGCACATCGACGTGACGGGCGGCTGGCACGACGCGACAGATTACCTGCAATACACGACCACTTCGGCGACGACCATCTACCAAATGGCTTTCGCTTGGAAATACGCCACAGACCGTTCGGTCTTCGGCGACCGTTTCGACGCCACGGGTCGTCCCGGGGGCAACGGCATCCCTGACATCCTCGACGAGGTGAAGTGGGGGCTCGACTGGCTCGACAAGATGAACCCGGCGCCGCGCGAGATGTACAACCAGATTGCGGACGACCGCGACCATGCCGGGATGCGGCTGCCGTACCTCGATTCGGTGGATTACGGCTACGGGCCGGGTGCCGGCCGCCCCGTCTATTTCGTGACGGGCGAACCGCAGATCGCCGGCCGGAAGGTCAACCGGACCACCGGTGTCTCTTCCATTGCGGCTAAGTTCGCTTCTTCCTTTGCCCTGGGCGCCGATGTGATCCGGCCCTGGTATCCCGAGTTCGCCGCCAAGCTGGAAGGCAAGGTCCAGGACGCCTGGGATTTCGCGCTGGAAGTGCCGGGCAACACGCAGACCGCCTGCGTCGTGTCGCCCTATTTCTATGAAGAAGACAGCTGGGTGGACGACCTGGAACTGGCCGCCGCCACGCTCTACGCCCTGGGCCGTGGGGATGACTGGAAGCAGCGCGCCGCCTACTGGGGCGAGCTGGAGCCCTATTCGCCCTGGATCGACGGGCAGAAGGGCAAGGAATACCATCACTACCAGTGGTATCCGTTCATCAATCTGGGACACTGGCTGCTGGCGGAGAGTGAAGATGCCGCGGCCTCTGCGGAGTTTGCCGGGTATCTGGAAGACGGCCTGGGCCGGCTCCAGGGCCAGGGTGCTTCCGATCCGTTCCGACACGGCGTTCCTTATCTCTGGTGCTCCAACAACCTGACCTCCGCGGCCCTGACACAGGCCTGGCTCTATGGACGGGCCACCGGCGATATGCAGTTCCGGGAGCAGGAGACGGCTTTGCGGGACTGGCTTTTCGGCTGCAATCCCTGGGGCACGTCGATGATCGTCGGCTGGCCCGCGGCGCAGCTGCCGGGCTATGACACGCCGACAGATCCCCATTCTTCCTATGTGAAGGTCAACGGCGACCTGCCGCTGGGCGGCCTGATCGACGGGCCGATCATGCGGCAGCTCTTCCTGGACCGGGCGGGCGCGGCACTGAGCCGGCCCGATGATTTCGCGTGGCTGAACCATGGCGAGGCCGTGTATCACGACGACATCGGCGACTATGCCAGCAACGAGCCCACCATGGACGGCACGGCCGGCCTGATGGCGTACGCGGCGGAACTGGAAGCCCGCGGCCGCGCCGCTCGCATCTTCCAGAAAGACCGCTTCGGGGCCATCGTCCGGGTCCATCCCGACGAGAAAGTCATCTATCTCTGCTTCACGGCAGACGAGAATTTCAACGGGGCGGAGACCATCCTCCAGACCCTGAAGAAGCAGAAGGTCATGGGCAATTTCTTCCTGACCGGCAACTGCCTGCGCCATGCGCCGAACCAGGCGGTCATCCGCCGCATCGTGGCGGAGGGCCACTATGTGGGCGGGCACTCCGACGGGCATGTGCTTTACTGCGACTGGGGCCCGCAGCGGCCCACGCTCATGGGTGCCGACAGCATCGTCAACGATCTGAAAGCCAATTATGCCGAGCTGGCGAAATTCGGCGTGCCGCGCGAAGCGGCACAGTGGTTCCTGCCACCGTATGAGCACTACAACGATTTCAGTGTGGACATCCTCGAAGGGATGGGGGTTCACGTGGTTAACTATACCCCGGGCATCGGTACACCCGCCGACTACACGACGCCCGATATGCCGAGTTACCGGAAGGCCCAGCCGCTGATCGACGGGCTCTGGAAGTTCGAGAAAGAGCAGGGGCTCAACGGTGCGCTGCTGCTCATCCACCCGGGCATCCATCCCGACCGCCCGGAGAGCGAGCGCCTCTACAACCGCCTCGACGAGATCATCCGCTACCTGAAGAAAAAAGGATACCGCTTTGACAGACTACCTTGATGAATATGTACAAGATAACCCGAAAGAATAACCTGACTCCCACCATCTGCCTGATGGACGTGGAGGCGCCGCGCATTGCCGCCGCGGCGATGCCGGGCCAGTTCCTGATCGTGCGGGCCCGGCCGGAAGGGGAGCGCGTCCCCCTGACCATCTGCGACTATGACCGTGCGAAGGGGACGGTGACCATCGTCACCCAGCTCATCGGCGCTTCGAGCCGCCTGATCTGCGCCCTCGAAGAAGGAGAATGTTTCACCGACGTGGTCGGGCCGCTGGGCGTGCCTTCCGATTTCGTGGAGATGCCGGATGACGCGCTGAAGGGCCGCCGCTATCTGTTCGTGGCGGGTGGACTCGGCACGGCGCCGGTCTATCCGCAGGCGAAATACCTGCACGAGCGCGGCGCGAAGGTCGACGTGATCGTCGGTGCCAAGACCGCCGACCTGCTGATCCTGCGCCAGGAGATGGCTTCCGTTTGCGACCACTTGTATGTGTGCACCGACGACGGTTCTGAAGGGCATCACGGCCTGGTTACCGAGCAGATCAAGCTGCTGCTGGAAGCGGGGGAGACCTACGACCAGGCGGTGGCCATCGGCCCGATGATCATGATGAAATTCGTGACGCTGACGCTGAAGGATTCCGGTATTCCCTTGGTTGTCAGCCTCAATACGATCATGGTCGACGGTACGGGCATGTGCGGCTGCTGCCGCATCACGGTGGGCGGAAAAGTGCGTTTCGCCTGCGTGGAAGGGCCNNCAGGAGCAGGAAGCGGATCATCAATGTAAAATAGGGAGAGGTTAATCATGGCTGAAAAGATAGGACGTGTTCCCGTGCGCGAACAGGACCCGAAGGTCCGGGCGCACAATTTTGAAGAAGTGTGCTACGGCTACAATCAGGAAGAGGCGCTGCTCGAGGCGTCCCGCTGCCTGAATTGCCGCACGCCCCGCTGTGTGCAGCACTGCCCGGTGGGTATCCATATTCCGGAATTCATTGCGCAGGTGAAAGCCGGAGCCTTTGCCGAGGCTGCCGCGGTGATCGCCCGCGACAGTTCGCTGCCTGCGGTCTGCGGACGCGTCTGCCCGCAGGAGACGCAGTGCGAAGGCAGTTGCATCCTGGGCGTGAAAGGCGAGCCGGTGGCCATCGGCAAGCTGGAGCGTTTTGTGGCCGACTGGTCGCGCGAAAACGGCGGCGTGCCGGTGGAGAAGGCGCCTTCGAAGGGTATCAAGGTGGCCGTGGTGGGCAGTGGCCCTTCCGGCCTGGCCTGCGCCAGCGACCTGGCCAAGCTGGGCTACGACGTGACCATCTTCGAGGTCCTGCACAAGGCCGGCGGCGTGCTGCAATACGGCATTCCCGAATTCCGTCTCCCGAAGGAACGGGTGGTGGAGCCCGAGATCGACAGCGTCCGGGCATTGGGCGTCAAGATCGAGACCAACGTGGTGATCGGCCGCACGCTGACGGTCGACGACCTGCTGGACCGCGAGGGCTTCAAGGCGGTTTTTGTCGGCTCCGGCGCAGGCCTGCCGCGTTTCATGGGCATTCCCGGCGAGAGCCTGAACGGGGTGTTCTCCGCCAACGAGTTCCTGACCCGCAGCAACCTGATGAAAGCATACGATCCGTCGAGCGATACCCCGATCTTCGTCGGGAAGCGCGTGGCGGTGGTCGGCGGCGGTAACGTCGCCATGGACGCCGCGCGCACGGCGCTGCGCCTGGGTTCGGACGTGACGATCGTCTATCGCCGCACGGAAAAGGAACTCCCGGCCCGTGCCGAAGAAGTGCACCATGCCCGGGAAGAAGGCATTGACTTCAAGATGTTGACCAATCCGGTGGAGATTCTGGGCGATGAAAACGGTTGGGTGCGTGCCCTGCGCTGCATCCAGATGGAGCTCGGCGAGCCCGACGCCAGCGGCCGTCGCAGTCCAGTACCGGTGGAAGGTTCTGAGTTCGAGATTCCGGTCGATGAAGTGATCATGGCCTTGGGTACTTCGCCGAACCCGCTGATTTCCAGTACGACGAAAGGGCTGGAGACGGAGCGTCACGGCTGCATCGTGGCCGATGAAGCCGGCGCAACGTCACGCCCCGGCGTCTTTGCCGGCGGTGATGCCGTCACTGGCGCCGCCACGGTCATCCTGGCCATGGGCGCCGGCCGCCGCGCCGCCGCCGCGATCGATGCGTATCTCCGGAACTAAGGTTAAATCTAAAAAAATGCTGCCGATGTCCCAAAATCGGGGACATCGGCAGCGTTTGTCTACGGATTTGCTTTTGATGTCCCAGTTTTGGGGACATCAACGACAGTATCCCGATTATTTCTCCGCCGGCTTGACGTAGCGGTCGCCGGTGACGGTCTTGACGGCGTCGATGAAGGCCGGGGCATAGGCCGGGGCCGTGCGGCGGCCGCGGACGATCTCCCCGTTCTCACTGGGCTGCATGGTCTGGTCGTTGTGCTTGACGATGAGGAATCGGGCCAGCTTGTCCCAGCGTTTCATCATCTTGTCGGTGTAGGCTTCCGTCTTGGCCGTCAGGAAAGCGGCGCGGTCGGAGGGCGTCATCTTCGAAGCCTTCTCCTCCACCTCTTTCTGGTCGGCGGCATAGAAGTCCTCCAGCTCATTCTGGGCGTCACGCAGGTCGCCGATCATGGCACTCCAGCGCGGGTAGACCATGTTGGCTACGAAGTTGTTCATCCAGAAAGCGCTTTCCGTGCTGAATTCCAGAATGTTGTTGTTCTCGCGGCGGAACGGTTCCGGCACGCGGGTGATGCCGCAGTAGACCGGCACATACGCCACCATCGTGGCATCGTCCATGTTGAAATAGGTGACACCGCCCACGGCATCGGGCAGCCAGTCACGCATCTGGCAGACCATGGTCATGCCGCTCTGCTGGCAGCCGATCGGGCGCTCGCGGAACATGGCGGTGGAGTCGCTGCTGAAGAAATTGACGGACTGGCTGCGGTACGGGGACGCATAGGGGCCGGCGCTCACGTCGGCCGTCATGTCGAGGGCCGTACCCTCATAGTGGTCGCGCATGTCGTTCATCAGCTCGCGGACAGAAATCGGTGCATCGGGCTTGATCCAGAGCGGCAGGTGGTCGCAGACCTCCGTATGGCCGTTGATGAAGGGCAGGTACTTGTCCATTTCTGCCTTGTCGTAGTGGTGGCGGAAGAAGCTCCAGACGCGGGCTTCGCAGTAGCGGATGGCGCTGAAATCGAGCGGGCCGTAGGCTTCGCGGAAGCTGAAATCCGCATCGGAGCCCGTGTAGAAGCCCAATTCGCGGGCCAGCGACACCACGTCGGCGGCATACATGCACTCACCGGGGATTTCGCAGTAGCCACGCTGCTTGTCGGCTTTGGATACCTTCTTCACCTGCGGGAACTGCTGGATGCGGCTGGAATTCGCATAGGCGCAGATGCAGTCGTCAGGGACGCGGAGGGCCACCCACACGGCACCCTTGCGGCCCGGGCCCTTGCCCACGAGTTCCATGATCCAAGCCTCTTCCTTGTCGCAGACCGCGAAGGATTCGCCGGAAGCGTTATAGCCATACTCCTGCACCAGTTCGTGCATGATGGCGATGGCCTCGCGGGCTGTCGTGCTGCGTTGCAGGGCCAGGTGCATGAGCGTGAAGTAATCGAGATAGCCGTCGCGGTTCATGAGTTCCCGGCGGCCGCCCCAGGTCGTCTCGACGATGGCCACCTGGTTTTCATTCATCAGGCCGACCACACCGTAGGTGTAGGGAGCCTGGGCCACGAACCGTTCGCCGGCCTGCGGTCCCCAGCCGCGGATGGCGATCATTTCGCCGGCGGCATGCTTGCCGGGCGTGAAAAAGTCCAGCGGCTGCAGGAAGCCGAAGCTGTCGCAGTTGTAGGTACACATGACGCTTCCGTCGGCGGAAGCCTTCTTTCCGACAATCAGGTTCGTGCAGGCGAACGAGGCCACCACCGAGCACATCAGGATGGCCGAGAGTATCAGCTTTTTCATGGTTTCTGTATGTTAATGAATCAATTACGCTTGCTGCAGGCAGGAAAGCAGTTCGGCTTTCGGCACGCTCCGCTGCTCACCGCTGGCGAGGTTCTTGAGCGTGACGGTGCCTTCGGACACTTCCTGGTCTCCCACGATGGCCAGGTACGGGATGCCCTTGCGGTCTGCATATTCGAACTGTTTCTTGAGCTTCGTGTTGTCGGGATACACCTCGCATGCGACGCCCCCGGAGCGCAGGCTGGCCGCGATGGGCAGCGAGTAGGCGATTTCCCGTTCTCCCATGTTGGTGAAGAGGACCCGGGCGGATGCCGCGCCGTCTTTCGGGAAGAGATCCAGGCCGCTCAGCACATCGAAGATGCGGTCGGCGCCGAAGCTGATGCCCACGCCCGACATGTTCGGCAAGCCGAAGATGCCGGTCAGGTCGTCGTAGCGGCCGCCGCCGCAGATGCTGCCGATGGCAAAATCGAGTGCCTTCACTTCGAAGATGGCGCCGGTGTAATAGTTCAGGCCGCGGGCGAGCGACAGGTCGAGTTCGACGGGCTGGCGGATGCCCGCTTCGGCGATCAGGCCGAAGAGCGTCTCCACTTCCTCCAGGCCCTTCAATCCGGTCTCGGAATTGGCGAGCAGCGTCCGCATCCGCGCGAGTTTCTCCTGCGTCGTGCCAGACAGCGTCAGCACCGGCTCGATGACGGCGATGGCCGCTTCGTCGAGCCCTTTTTCGCGAAGTTCCTCCTTGACCGCGTCAATGCCGATCTTGTCGATCTTGTCGATGGCCACGGTGATGTCCACCAGCTTGTCGGGCTGTCCCGACACTTCGGCCAGGCCGGAGAGGATTTTGCGGTTGTTGATCTTGATGCAGACCCGCACGCCCATCTGCCCGAACACGTCGTCCACGATCTGGACGAGCTCCAGCTCGTTGAGCAGCGATTTGCTGCCGATCACATCGACATCGCACTGGTAAAACTCCCGGTAGCGGCCCTTCTGCGGCCGGTCGGCCCGCCAGACGGGCTGGATCTGATAGCGCTTGAAGGGGAAGGAGATCTCATTCTGGTGCTGCACCACGAATCGGGCGAAGGGCACGGTCAGGTCGTAGCGCAGGCCTTTCTCCGGAGCCAGTGCGGCTTTCTCTCCGCTGTTCTGGATGCGGAACAGGAGCTTGTCGCCTTCCTCGCCGTATTTGCCCAGCAGGGTGCCGAGGTTCTCCATCGAGGGGGTCTCGATGCACTGGTAGCCGTATTTCTGAAAAACGGAACGGACAACTTGGAAAATATAATTGCGACCCGCCATCTCGGCCGGGCCGAAATCGCGGGTCCCTTTCGGGATAGAGGGTTTCTGAGCCATTTTATCTGTATACTGAGACAGGAATTTCCGTGAGCATGACCTCCGTGCTTCCATACGGACGGTGTGCTTGGTAGTACACTGAGAAGCGCTCGTAGATCACATCGCCGATCTTCACATGGTCTTTGTCCTGGAATTTGATGTCCTGTCCTTCCTCATATTCGCCGGAGCCTCGACCGGCACCGTTCGGCTTCTCGAAATAGATCTTGCTGTCCTTGACATAGAACAGCAGTTGTTTGCTGGAGGTGTAATCGTTCGAGGAAATGTCGATATAGGTGAAATGTTTGCGGTCTTTCTTGAAGGAGAGCGCCTCGTAATAGACGGTCTTCGTATAGCTGAGATTGGGGTTTGTCTTGTCGACGAACGTGACCTCGATGCCGCCGTTCGAATTCAGGTCTCCATTCCACTGGGCCTTGAAATACTCAGTCTCCTGCGATCCGCTCGCGTGGATGGGCCACCAGTCATCGTAAAGATTCTTAACTGTTGTGTTGTCCGCGCAGGAAGCGGCCATCAACAGGGCGGCTGCCAAAAAAACGAGGTGAAAAACTTTGATCCGCATGATTGTATAGTTATTGGATTGTCTTGCAAATATACAAAATAATGACAATCTTTGTAAGGATTAAAATACTGTCGTCATGAAAACACGCTGGATTCTGGGAGCGGGGCTCCTGCTGCTTTCCTTCTTTTTCACTGCCTGTGGCGCTGCAGG
>LXOW01203675.1_pt1 | contig 10939 bp, 13 predicted proteins | sample 1368591 | NCBI WGS metagenome assembly LXOW01 (sample SAMN04884650, study PRJNA319009) | bovine gut metagenome | isolation source: Cow rumen | host: Bos taurus | place: Italy: Legnaro (PD) | collected 2014-07-09
ATATTGCCCCAGCTTCTTGCAGCGAGTTTTTCGTCCACGAGCCTGTGGACGGCATCTATTATATTTTTTCTTATCTCCTGCTCAGTCATTTCTGATCAAACCAGTTGCTGATGAGTCCGCTGTCGTATTCCCCGCCGACGAAGAGCTGCATGATAACGCTGTTCTTCGCAAGATCCTTAAAGACATCTATACCGATCAGCCCTGAAAGACGGACGATAAAGAGTATCACGATAACGGCCTCTGCAAAGCCTAAAAGGAAGCCCAGCAGATGATCCATCTGGCCCACGACGGGAAGTTCTGTTATACCCTGCAGCCAGTCCTTAAGAAGACTTAAAACGAGCAGGGCAAGAAGAGCGATCACGATAAAGAGTATCACATGAACGACCTTAAAGCAGATCGTCTGTGCGTTCTTCATCACCGTTGCCTTTATCTTTTCAGCGAAGGTCTTCTGTGCCAGAGCTGTATTCTCCGGGGTCTGATTGGACGGGAGACTTTCTGTTCCGGTCTCTTCGCCTTCAGGAGCGCTCTCTTTTTCTTCGCCCGAAAGTGTCGAGATCAGGCTGTTGATCTGTGATATGCCGGTGCTCTCCAGCAGATTGTCCCAGCTGTCCTTAAAGCCGTTTAAAGCGTTCTCTCCGCCGGAGATGGCAGAGCCGAATTCCTCGTCAAAACGCTGCTCTATGGTAGGACCGTATTTCATCCATACGAAATTGCCCACGGGCTCGACTGCCATGCGTGAAAGCACAAGGCCTGCCACTATCGCAAGCACCAGAACAACGACTGCCATGAGACTTTTGTAAAGTCCCTGAACAGCCTTTATAGTTGCCCAGATGAGTATGATCCCTATCAGTACGACATCAACTATATGTTCCTGTAAAAATTGAAGTATTGTTTCCATGCCACAATTATACCATCATGTTATAATTAAGTGTATATTTATCAGTTTATTGCAATGATGCTGCAAGGAGGTAGCGATATGGCATATTTCATGAAAGACGAGCAAAGACACGAACCCAAGCCGAATTTAAGAGGAGGCATAGGCGTACTTGATTTCACCCACGTTGTCCCGCCCGAAATGCTCTACGGCGCAGGAACACAGTTCGGCATCATGAGTTTTGAACCGGGCTATTCCATAGGCGTACACAGCCACGATGCAAACTACGAGATCTATATGGTGCTCGAAGGAAAAGCCAAGGTAACGGATAATGACGAGGAAAGGATACTGGGGCCCGGAGACGCAGAGATCTGCGCAAACGGCGATACCCACAGCATCATCAATATAGGCGACGGCCAGCTTAAGATCATGGCCTGCATATTCAACAATTTCGAAAAGAAATAATGAAGATAATGGTGAGCGCCTGCCTGCTGGGCGACAATGTGAAATACAGCGGAGGCAACAATTACAGCGAAAAGCTGGATAAACTCTGCAGATGCAATGAGGTCATAAAGGTCTGTCCCGAGATAATGGGAGGCCTTCCGGTCCCGAGAATGCCCGGCGAGATAAGAAACGGCATCGTTATAAACGAAGACGGGACATCAGTAGACTATGAATACAGATCGGGCGCCGCAAAAGCGCTTGAGACAGCATTAAAGGAAAAGCCCGATCTCATCGTTCTGCAGTCAAGAAGCCCCAGCTGCGGGGTAAACGAGATCTATGACGGGACATTCTCCCATAAACGCATACCCGGCCACGGAGTATTTGCAGAATTATTAATTGAAAACGGTTTCAACGTAAAAGACATCGAGGACTTGTGATCCTCGATGTCTTTGTTTTTTCCTTAGTCTAATTGCGTAGAATTAATTATACCATCGGTTTAAGATCCGGGCTGATGATCAGCTTAGCTTCTGTAGCAGCCTGAACTTCTTCAACTGTGAATTCGGGGTTGATCTCTGTGAGTACAAGACCTTCGTCTGTAACCTTCATAACGCCCATTTCGGTGATGATGAGGTTAACAACCTTTACAGCTGTGTACGGAAGTGTGCACTTCTTTAAGATCTTTGCTCTGCCCTTGTTGGTGTGTTCCATAGCTACGATAACGAGCTTAGCACCAACGAGAAGGTCCATAGCACCACCCATACCGGGCATCATCTTTCCGGGGATGATCCAGTTGGAGAGGGAGCCTTCTTCATCAACTTCGAGTCCGCCGAGGATAGTAGCCTGAACGTGGCCGCCTCTGATAAGACCGAAGGATGTAGCGGAATCGATGAATGCGCCGCCGGGGATAACGCCGGAGGGCTGTCCGCCTGCATTAACGATGTGGAACTTGTCAGCTTCCTGGAACTGGCCTGCAGCTGCAGCGCCTACTGTACCGTTCTCAGCCTGAAGTGTTACGTGAACGCCTTCGGGAAGATAGTTGGGAACGAGTGTCGGAAGACCGATACCGAGGTTTACAACGTCGCCGTCGTGAAGTTCTTTTGCAACTCTCTTTGCAATAAAGCCTTTGATTTCAGATTTTTCCATTGTAATTTCCTCCCCCTACTTCTGTACTACATAATCTACGAGCATACCGAAGGTTCTTACGTCTTCCGGTTCGATCTCGCCGATTTCAACTACGTTTTCAGCTTCTACGATAACTGTCTCTGCTGCTGTACCCATTACGATATTGAAGTTCGAGGTTGTACCCTTATACCAGCAGTTACCTGCTTTGTCTACTTTGTAAGCTTCGAGAAGAGCGAAATCTGCCTTGAGCGGAGCCATGAGCAGATAATCCTTGCCGTTAACTGTCTGCTTTCCGAGGCAGTACGGGGAATCTTCTACGATAGTGCCAACGCCTGTCGGGGTGAGAACGCCGCCGAGACCTGCGCCGCCTGCACGGATCATTTCAGCGCATGAACCCTGCGGGATAAGGCAAACTTCCAGAGTCTTTTCCTGGAAGAACTGTGTTGCTACGTTCGGGTTAAGACCTACGTGTGTAGCGATGAGTTTCTTTACCTGATGGTTGGCGATGAGCCATGCAAGACCGTAGTTATTGCCGGTCGGGCCGGAACCTTCGGGGAAACCTGCATCGTTGCAGATAACTGTAAGATCCTTAACACCTTTGTCTGCGATAGCCTTGAGTACGTTGTCCGGGCTGCCGCATCCCATGAAACCACCAACCATGATGGTATCGCCATCTTTGATAAGGTCTATGGCCTCTTTAATGCTAGTAAATTTAGGCATGTTTTACCTCCTTAAAAAACTATAACGTTTTGTACAAAACGTCACATAACGTGACCAATATTAATTATAGCACATAAAAAAACGCGTGACACGGACTTTTGAATCAAAGCCGCGTGAAAACGCGTATTTTTTATATTCTTTGACAAATCGGTAACAAAGACGCGCTCACGACGCGGCTTTCGGTATCAATTGTTAATTATTTAATTACTGCTGTTTTTTACGATCCGGAAGTATGGCCAGGAAAGTGAATAAAAACGCAAGACTGATGATGACTGCGCCTATGATATCCGTTGCCCAGTGCATGCCGGAAAGCATGCGGCCGAATACGGTGATGCACATGAAAAACGCACAGGCTATCGACTCTATCATAGCCTTGCCGGAGTCGGTGATGCGGCGCTTTATCTCTATCATAAGAGATGCGAAAACGCAGAACGCAAGCATGGTATGCGAACTCGGATAGCTTGATTCGGCGACGCCGTTTTCAAGTACCGGTCTCACATTGATGGTAACTTTTAAAAAGACCACATAGCAGGCGATGCAAAGTATGTAAAGAATGCCCATGCAGATGATATCGGGATCGACCGCCTTAAGGCTCTTGCCTTTCACCAGCTGCACGAGACCGATCAGCGCAAAGACCGCGCAGATCAGCAGCGCGAGATAACCCATCACCTGAGTGAGCTCATACCAGAGCTCGCTTGTTCCTATCTGTTCGAACCAGCGTTTGTTGAATGTACCGAAGCCGACCATTGAACCGTCGCAGCCGATCGGCTGCAGGTCGTAGCTCATGACGGCCTTCGTAAATACGCCGAACGCGATGTAAAACGCGGCGGCGAGTATTATGTTTATAATTCGTTTAGTATTCATAGCGTCTATATTATAGCACAAAGCCGCGATGCGAGCTTGCTTTATCCCCTAAGCGAGATCTCTAAAAAGCGCATGTGGGACGAGTTCCGAGGACCACGAGCAGGGAGTCGAGCGTGGGGATGAAGAAGCGAGCAGCGCGGCTTGTCATTTTATTTGAACGGAGCGGCTTGTATCACTTTCTTGAAGAATTCTACAGCGCCGGGCAGCGCATCGAGGCTCACTCGCTCATCGACTGTATGAATGGTATCATGCTGCGCTTCGGTCTCGACAAAGGGCGTGAAACGCACCGCGCAGTCCGATACGCGCGTCATATAGCAGGCGTCCGTTGCGCCCGTCATGATCTTCGGCGTTACATCGGAGACACCGTACTGTTCTTTGATGATGGCCTCGAGTCCCTTGTATGCCGGCGAATCCACATTGGCAAGCGAGCTTGTTACGCCGTGATATAGGACCTCAGTTTCAAGACCGTACTTCGACGCGAGATCAGTGATCGCCTTTATGCTGCCGTCGACTGTCTGATGATGCGATGAACGCATGCTGACTATTATGCTTGCCTTTGCGGGCAGGACGTTTCTTCCGTTTGATCCGTGGGCGACTGTAAATGCGATCGATGTCTGCTGCATGGTCCCGGTCTCTTCGTTGAGTTTTGGCGGGAAGATCTCATCAAGATGGTCTTCCACAGCTGCCATGAAGCGTCCGAGCCTTACCCAGGGCTGATCCTTGGGAGGCCTTGAGGCGTGACCGCCTGCGGACCTTGCGATGAACTCAAGTTCCGTTACGCCCTTTTCGCCTATACCGATGGAGACCTCGAGCCCTCCGTCTTCTTTTATCATAACGGGAAAGCCCTCATCCAGCACCAGGTCGAAACTGATGCCTCTGTCTTTCAGAAGACCGGCCAGATATTCCGCGCCTTCGTTCGTTATCTCTTCGTTGCAGGAGCTTTCGAACCAGATGTCGGTGCCGGGAACAAAGCCTTCCGCTGCAAGATCGTCCGCCGCCTGCATCATAGCCCAGAGGCCTCCTTTTGTATCAAGGGTGCCGCGTCCCCATAGCTGGCCGTCTGCGATATCGCCCGAAAAAGGAGCATGAGTCCAGTTTCCCGGGGTCTCGACTACGTCGCTGTGGTTCATGAGAAGTATCGGATGTTCGTTCGTTTTTCCCGGCCACTTCATAAGGAGGCAGCCGTTTATTTCCTCGATGACAGAAGCCTTGAACAACGAAGGAAAGACTTCCGCAAGCAGCTTGTGGAAGTCTTCGAATTTCGTAAGATCAGTCTGTCCGACGACCGATATGGTCTCGACCTCTATCAGTCTCTTAAGATTTGATTCATATTTTGTCATATTAAAGTACCTTGGACAGGAAGTCCTTAAGACGCTCTGACTGCGGCTTATCGAAAATATCAGAGGGACTTCCCTGTTCTACGATCTGACCGTCAGCCATGAATACGACGCGGTTTCCCACCTCGCGCGCAAAGCCCATTTCGTGGGTAACGACCACCATGGTCATACCTTTGATGGCGAGCTCCTTCATTACGGCAAGTACTTCCCCTATCATTTCGGGGTCGAGAGCCGATGTAGGTTCGTCAAAGAGCATGATCTCGGGCTCCATCATAAGAGCGCGGACTATAGCGATACGCTGTTTCTGTCCGCCGGAAAGCTGTATTGGATAGGCATCGGCTCTGTCGGGAAGACCTACTCTTTCAAGAAGATGCCTTGCCTTTGCTTCAGCTTCCTCCTGCCCCATCTTTTTAAGGGTGACAGGCGCCAGCGTCATGTTCTGCAGTATGGTCTTGTGCGGGAAGAGGTTGAAGTGCTGGAACACCATGCCCATCTTCTGTCTGTGTTCATCAAGATCCAGCTTTACCATCTTGCCGTTTTTATCGGGAACCTTTTTCTTTGTGATATCAACGCCCTTGAAAATGATCTCGCCGCTTGTGGGAAGCTCGAGCAGATTCAGACTGCGGAGAAATGTCGATTTGCCGGAACCGGAAGGTCCGATGACTACGACAACATCTCCTTCGTTGATATCGATATTTACGTCATCAAGGGCTTTGATAAGGCCGCCCTTATAATACTTCTTTAAGTGTCTTACACTCAGCATTACATCGTTTGCCATTATCTCTTGTCCCCCCTGCTCATTTTGCGCTCGAAGTGAGCGATGATCTTACTGGTCGGGAAGGTCAGGCAGAAATAGATCGCCGTCGCGATAAGAAGAGGCTCAACTATAGAGAAGGTCGCGCCCTTTATGCTGGCAACGGCATACATGATCTCCTGAACGCCGATAGTATATGTTATTGATGATTCCTTGATGATAGTAACGAATTCGTTCGCTATCGCAGGAAGAATATTCTTGATCGCCTGGGGCAGCACTATGAGCTTCATGCTCTGCCATGATGAAAGGCCGAGTGAACGCGCCGCCTCTGTCTGTCCGCCGTCGATGCTCTGGATACCGGATCTGATGATCTCGGAAAGATAGGCACCGCTGTTTACGCTGAGTGCCACAACGCCCGGCATGAATCTTTCGAATCTGATGAAACCGAAAAGCATGATGCGGGGGAAGGGATTGTTTGCGAATACTATGTAATAGAAAATGAATAACTGTACCAGCATAGGTGTGGCACGGATTATTTCAACATAGCAGGTCGCAAGGAATGCGAGCGGATTGAACTGTGAAAGCTTTCCTATAAAGTCGGTACGCTGCGAACCGTCTTCGGCAACGCCGATATTTCGGAAAGGCTTGAAATCGGAGAGCCTTATTATCGCAACTATAAGCGCGATGATAAAGCCGAAAAGAACGGTCAGAAATGACAGTGAGACTGTACATATAAGACCGTCGCGGAACATAGTCCAGTATTTAAGTGTGCGGGCAAAACCCGCTGCAGATATTAGATTCATTGTTTATTCCCGTATATCCACAGGGGACGGTCATAAGGCCGTCCCCCTGATAGATCGATTATTATCGGATGAGTCCCATAAGGACTATCACTTATTACTGTACGAGACCTTCGAAGATATCGCCTGTTGCTGCTTCGTTCGCGTCAGCTACGAACTGGTCCATGCTGCCGTCAGAAAGAGCCTTTGCGATAGCTGCGTTAACGCCTGCAAGAAGATCTGCATTGCCCTTGCTTACGCCGATAGCGCTGCCTTCTACGTCATAGGGTACTTCGAACATAACTACGAGATCGGGATAGTTCTTTGCATAGCTTTCAGCTACAGCTGTTTCGATGTAAGCACCGTCGATCTTGCCGCTGATGAGTTCAGCGATGATGTCTGTGACCTTTGTGAGAGCGATGATGTCAGCGTTTGCGCTGTGCTCCTGAGCAAGCTTCATCTGGATGGAACCGTTCTGAGCTGCTACGGAATACTGGGAATCGTTTGTTGCTGCGAGATCAGCGAAGAGGCTTTCGTTGCCCTTCTTTACGCAGAATGACTGTCCGCCTTCATAGTAAATGTCGGAGAAGTCCATCTTGTCCATACGATCCGGGTCCGGTGAAAGGCCTGCGATACCGAGGTCAACTGTCTGTGCAGCGAGTTCTGCGAGAACGCCGTCAAAGTCCATGGGGATGACTTCGAGTTCGAGACCCATGTCGTCAGCGATGTACTGAGCAAGAGCCATATCGAAACCTGCGAGTGTGTATGTTCCGTCAGAACCTACAGTGTAGAATTCATAGGGAGCGAAGTCCGGGGATGTAGCTACTGTGAGCTTGCCGGGGTTGATCTCACCGTACTTTGCAGCCGGTTCTGCCGGTGTGGTTGTTGTTGATGTCTTTGATCCGCCGCATGCTGCAAGGCCGAGTACCATTACAAGTGCAAGAGCGATCGCTAATACTTTTTTCATTTTAAATCTCCTCTTTATATTTCATATAATTGAATACAAACATATCGTCCGTGATTTGGAACATGTTCTTAATATACTCTGTTTATGAAAAATTGCAACAAGTTTTTGCATAAAATGAATAAATATTTGCATAAATAAGCAATAAATATGCACGGCTGCATAAAACCGTGCATATTATGAATACTATCTATATTTTTTGTTGCTTTCCGGCCTCACTGTGGCCTGATCACCACTAAACGAGCTCCGCCAGATCGTAGATCAGGCGCTCTGACTTGTTCCAGCCCAGGCAGGCATCGGTTATGGACTTTCCGTAGACTCCGCCCTCCGGCTTCTGGTTTCCGTCCTCGAGATAGGATTCTATCATGAGGCCCTTTACCATTTTTGCTATCTGCTTTGACTGATGTCTGCTGTGCATTATCTCCTTTGCTATCCTGATCTGCTCCTCGTATTTCTTTCCCGAGTTCGCATGATTGCAGTCGATGACGGCAGCGGGGAATTTATAATCATCCTTTTTGTAAAGCTCGCAGAGCTTCATCAGATCCTCGTAGTGATAGTTTGGCAGGGAATCGCCGTCACGGTCTACATAGCCGCGCATTATGGCGTGGGCCAGAGGATTGCCGCTGGTTGCGACCTCCCACTCCGTAAAGATGAACTCATGAGCGCTTTGTGCAGCCTTTATCGAATTCATCATGACGGAAAGATCGCCGCTCGTCGGATTCTTCATTCCTACGGGAACGGATATACCGCTTGCGACGAGCCTGTGCTGCTGGTTTTCTACAGAGCGCGCGCCTACGGCGACATAGCCTAAAACATCAGAAAGGAATCTGTAGTTTTCGGGATAGAGCATCTCGTCCGCGCAGGAAAAGCCGGTCTCCGACAGAGCCTTTATGTGCAGGCGCCTTATCGCGATGACGCCCTTTAAAAGGTCGGGCTTTTTATTGGGATCCGGCTGATGCAGCATGCCCTTGTAGCCGGCGCCGGTAGTCCTGGGTTTATTGGTATAGATACGGGGAACTATAAGCACCCTGTCCTTTACCTTTTCCTGCACCTTGGCAAGGCGCGTGATATAGTCGAGCACCGCGTCATCCCTGTCGGCGGAGCATGGTCCTATGATCAAAAGCAGCCTTTCGTCTTCACCTCTGAAGATAGCTGCTATCGCCTCATCGTTTTTCGCTTTCTGCTTTTTATCCTCGGCGGATAAAGGGTACATGGCCTTTACCTTTTTCGCCTCGGGCAGTCTCTTTTTATATTCAACGTTATTCATACTTAAGACCGAGCTCCTTTAATTCCTCGAAATATCCCGGCCATGACTTGTTTACGGCTTCGATGCCGTCTATGGTGCCGCCCGCTGCGGCGCAAAGAACGCTTAAGGCCATCACTACTCGGTGATCGTTATGTCCGTTTAAAACAGCATCGGGCTTTTTAAGGCCGTCCCTTGCGGGAACTATAAGGATGTCGTCCTCATAGATGGTGCACTCGGCGCCGAACTTTTCAAGTTCTTCCTTCATTACGACCGCACGGTCGCTTTCCTTGATGCGAAGCCTTGTTATGCCGCTGAACTTGCCGCCGTTTTTGGCAGCCGCAACAGCAAAGAGCACGGGAGCAAGGTCGGGAGTATCTGCCAGGTTGATAAGGCCGTAGCCTCTTGAAAGGCTGTCCAGGTGAACTGCGCATATCTTGTCGCCCTGCAGGCTGTCTTCGTTAAGGCCTTCGATCTCGAGCTGAGAGCCCATGGTGTTGAATGCATAAAGAAAAGCTGCGTTCGACCAGTCGGCTTCGGCCTTTGAATCGGCCGGACGATAGATCTGGCCGCCTAAGATCTCAAAGACGCCCTCTTCTCTTTCCTTTACATCGACTCCGAACTTTCTCATGCAGTCGATAGTGATATCTATGTAGGCCCTGCTTTCGATGGGCTTGGTCACGGTGAGAACGCTGTCACCACTGAGTACCGAAAGGCCGAAAAGCATGCCCGATATGAACTGGCTGCTGATATTGCCCCTCATAGTGTATTCGCCGGGGGTCAGACCTCCTTTTACGGTGATGCTATCCTCTGTCTTTATGAACTCGGCATCAAGACTTTCCTCGTATACGCTGATGCCCCTTTCGATCAGTCTCTTCGTTCCCGTAAATATGCCGCCGCGGTTTAATGCCATTGCGATCGGGACAAAGAAACGCAGGGTGCTGCCGCTCTCACGGCAGGGATATACTGCATCGGGACCCTTTGCTTCAACGAGCGCCTTTATACAGTCTTTGCTTGCCAGTATGTCCTGGCTGTCGGTAAGACCCAGGACTTTCGGATCTGTACCCGGGTTCTGCATTTTTGCAAGAGCGCTGCAGATCAGAAGTCTGTGCGCATAGCTCTTTGACGGGGGTGCCCCTGCTTTTCCGCGGAGCACGGACGGTTCGATAGTGATCTTCATTTTATCTCTTCCCTTGTATCTCTTTTACCACGTCATCTATGCTGCCGTTGCCGTCTATATGTACATCCGCAACAGAGCAATAGATATCGTATCTTTCGCTGTATCTCTTTTTTAATTTATCAATGTCAGATGACAAAGGCCTGTCATCTGTAACTATCAGTTTTTCAAGCGACCTGTCGATAAAGAACAGTTTTCCGTTCTTCTTTAAGGCATCGACATTGGCCTCTCTTAATATGGCGCCGCCTCCTGTTGCGATCACAAGGCCTGTCTCCTTTGACAGATCCTCTGCGACATCGCTTTCGATATCCCGGAAGGCCGCTTCGCCCTTCTTTTCAAAGAAGTCGGCGATGCTCATTCCTATCCTTGAAACGATCACATCATCCATATCGACAAAACGCCTCTTCAGCCTTGCCGCAAGCTCTGTTCCCACGGTGCTTTTCCCGCAGGAGGGCATGCCGCAGAGCACTATATTTTCTTTTGAGAGCCTTACCCTCTCAAAGGCTTTCCGGCTGAGCTCATCCGCATCGCCCGGAAGTTCCCCAAGGAAGTTCTCACAGGCATATACCGCCTGGGCCGCAAGCATAAAGAGGCCGCCTTCCGCTCTGATGCCGCGCTTTTGTGCATCAAGCACCAGCTGCGAGCGCAGAGGATTATATAC
>LXOW01146739.1_pt2 | contig 10938 bp, 9 predicted proteins | sample 1368591 | NCBI WGS metagenome assembly LXOW01 (sample SAMN04884650, study PRJNA319009) | bovine gut metagenome | isolation source: Cow rumen | host: Bos taurus | place: Italy: Legnaro (PD) | collected 2014-07-09
AGATGTGTATAAGAGACAGGTATAGCATATATTCCATACATTTGCATTGAAACAAAACGACGAATAATATTTTCATCAGCGTGTTTGTTAGCCGCCATCATGATGGGATATATAGGGCAATATAGTTATTTATGCGCTCGTAATTGTACATCGGATTTTTGTTGGCGGTTATTTACCAGAGATACTCGTCAAACGATTTATGGAATGGAGTTGACTTATCCTACACAACAAACATCGATAATGCATCTAACTGGGTATGATATATCAGATGTGTTTGATTATTGGTATGAAAAAAATCATCCATATCTTTTATCCAAAGAAGATAATGCTTTGATTAGTAGATTCTATAGAGCAGATGCAGGGGATACAGAAGTGTCGTTACTCGGTCCGATGGTGGTTGTTATAGTAGAGAGTTTTGAAGATTGGGTATTCCAACCTCAAATCATGCCGCACTTAACGGCTTTTTGCGAGACTCATCCTGTGTTTTATGCCAATAACGTGAAATCACAAGTGCGCGGTGGCATGTCCGCAGATGGGCAGATGCTGATCAATACCGGATTGTTGCCGACATTGGAAGGGGCGGCTTGTTATCGTTTCCCGGGTAATACATATCCTGGGGTAATGAAACAGATTGAAGGCAAATCAGCAGTATTAGTCCCACATGATGTGGATGTTTGGAATCAACGAATGATGAGCGCGGCATACGGATATGATACCACAGCACAAGTGAGTCCTGTCGATACACTATTATTCCGTCAAGTATTGGAGTATATACATAGCGGGTATAAGAATGTGCAGGTCCTGACAATTTCCACACACTCTCCATTTGATAAAGGAGCTGATCTGTCAAATATGGAATTGGATGAGGATGTGCCACCGCTAACGAGGAATTATATGAAGGCCTTCAATGCATTTGATTATGGCTTGAATATTCTATTAGAAACTATCGATAAGGATTCGGTTCTACAAAATGCGACGGTAGTTATAACCGGAGACCATAATGTGCTTTCCGCTACTGCATCTATTCCATTATTCATTTACTCTCCTGCGATTGGGGCGATGACTAAATATACAAATGAATGCTATCAGATGGATATTTATCCGACATTAGTTGATTTGTTGGGCTTAAATTCAAAGTGGAAAGGTTTTGGCATTAGTTTGCTATCCAATAATGAGCGAAAGATTGAAGAATCTAAAGCCTATACATTGTCGAATAAGATGCATCGTGCTAATTACTTTACCCATGTAAGTGATAATATACCGTATTATATAGCGCATGCAGGAGGTGTGATAGATGGGTATGCCTATACAAATAGCTTGGAAGCTGTGAATAACGCTATTACGAACGGAATCCGTTATATAGAGTTGGATCTCGATTATACCAGCGATGATTCATTGGTGGCTACTCATAATTGGATGGGGTGCGAAGATATTTTGGCAGATGGAAATGTACCTAGTTATGCTGATTTTATAAATCATAAGATATATGGTCGCTTTACACCTATTAATTATGCGCGCATAGACTCCATTATGCAAGCCAATCCGAAACAACATTTAGTGACGGATAAGATTTCCGATTATGAGATTATCACGAAGTATTTCTGTAAATACAAAAATCGCTTGATTGTGGAGTGTTTTGAGGACGATGATTATTACCGACTGATGAAAGCGGGATATGAGGTGTTCCGTAGTGAATATCCTCCAACGAAGAAAGGGGTTATCAAGCACATGCTGAAATTCAATTTTCGAGATAGTAAAATTAATAGATATGTTTTTGAGGGTGTCGAACGAGTAGCCTTCGAAGAGTTACATGGAGATGCATTCGCTTTATATACCTGTCCTGATCGGCAGATAGCAGATGAAGTATTTGCGAAAGATAATCGAATAAAATACATCTATATCGACAATATCGATAGTGAATAATTAATAGAGAATAGTATATGAAAATAAGTATCGTAACAATAAATTATAATAATGCGGAAGGCTTACGCAGGACACTCGCTTCTATTGCGGGTCAAACTTATCGCGATATTGAGCACGTGATTGTTGATGCAGCATCTACCGATGGCTCCGTGGATGTCATTCGTGAATATGAACAACAATTACACCGTACACATTCCACCATACACCAACTTTGGTCTTCCGAAAAGGATAGCGGTATCTATAATGGAATGAACAAAGGGTTGCGGAAGGCTACGGGTTCATATATAGAGATCCTCAATTCGGGTGACGTGTTGGCCGCACCAGATGTAACAGAGCGGATGGTGCGAGAGGTAGAGAGAAATGAGTATCCGGCAATCCTTTATGGAAATATGCTCAAATCGTACGATGGAAAACATATTATCAATCGAGATACTTGCGGAAATGGAATGTACACGCCGGAGTCGTTCTTATATTTCTATAAGGGTACGTTGAATCATGATTGTGCATATATCCGTCGAGATCTGTTTGATAAATACGGCCTCTATAATGAGGATATGAAGATCTGCTCCGATTGGGAGTGGTACGTAAAAGCAATAGCGTTAGGGGGGGAAAAGGCGGTTTATACCAATATCGACGTAACCATATTTGACATGAACGGGGTAAGTGAGAGTGGGGGAAAGAATAAAGACTTGATTTTGAAAGAACGTCGTGAGTATCTGGAAAAGATATTACCGGCAACGATACTGCATGACTATGATATGTTTACATTCCCTGTACTGCAATACCAGCGGTTAAAGAAATATCATCTATGGGGCTTGGTATATTTCATAGAACGAGTACTATTTAAGNNATATTGTCTATCATCGTGCCTATCTACAATGTAGAACGGTACTTACATAAGTGTGTTGATTCGCTTCTGAATCAACACATGGATAACTACGAGATCATCCTCGTTGATGATGGCTCTCCTGATGCCTGTCCGCAAATCTGCGATGAGTACGCTAAACATTACACATTAAGCATTACACAAAAAGCACCAACCATTAAGGTTGTGCATCGCGAGAACGGAGGATTAAGCGCTGCGCGGAATAGTGGTATAGAGGTGGCTCAAGGCGAGTACATCATGTTTGTAGACTCTGATGATTATATAGAGCCGAATGTGTTGAATGGTTTACTGGCTCAAATGGAGCACGATAAATTAGATGTTCTCCGCTATCGCCTTCAGTACGTAAATCCGCAGTATGAGGTGTATAATCCCTATAAGTCAGATCCATTCAAAGGTAATGACTATTCGGAAATACCTACAGATGGTGTTTCGTTCCTCAATTTCCGCATGAACACCCGTTGTTATGCCTGGCAATTCATCCTCCGTCGCGACCTAATATACACATTACACGCTACACATTCAACATCGGAAAACAACGTGTTGTTTACCGAGGGCATCTACTTCGAAGACACCGATTGGACTCCGCGGATGCTGGCAAAAGCAAAACGTGTGGCCAGCACGGATAGGATAGTGTATAACTACCTGTTGACCCGTCAAGGAAGCATTACCAATGCGGTAAATCGCAGCATGCAAAAGAAAGTCCTGGATGATAAAATGCGCTTGATTTCTACTTTGCAGCAACAAGCGATTGATTTGTATCGATCCGGTCGGAATAATGTATGGTATCAGCACATGATAGCTGATACCGTTATTAGTATCATCGGAATGCTGAGTGCCACCTTTTATGCAGAAAAAGATTCATATCTTTCTCAAATGGAAGATTTTAAAGTCTTTCCAATAATTAAGAAATCCCTCAAGGCAAGACTGATAAATCTTTCTCCTCGTTTGGCTGTTGAATTATTACATTTGAAAAATGGGTAATCGGTAGAAAAGAGTATCATCTGCTGCAGATTGGGAGACATTCAGTATGAAACCCCGGGCTTAGGCAAGCCTGTATTGGTGATGCGTGACACGACGGAACGACCGGAAGCATTAGAGTCTGGGACGGTGCATCTGGTAGGAACGAACTACGATAAGATTGTTTCCGAAGTCAGCACCTTACTTGACGATGCTGCCGCGTACGACAATATGAGCCACGCCGTCAATCCGGATGGTGATGGACATGCATGTGAACGGATTTGCGACTATCTGGCGCATCTAAAATAGACGTTTCGCATGTAAAATGAAAAAAAATGCAAAATTTTGGCTTATACATTTGTATAAGTCAATTTTTTTTTGTAACTTTGCATATTTTATTGTGTGCGCACGTGCATGTGACGACGCTAGTGTAAATAAGCGCCAACATACCAAATAGTCAAAACGAATGGTGCTGGCTTTAGAGAGAAATAGTAATATCGAATTATTCCGCATCGTAATGATGTTATCTATTGTTGCGCATCATTATGTTGTGAATACCGGTATTATGGATGTCATGGCTGAACAGCCGACATCGTGGCAAAGCATTTTCCTATACTTATTTGGTATGTGGGGAAAGATAGGTATAAATGGGTTTGTACTTATTACCGGTTATTTTATGTGCAAGTCAGATATAACCATACGGAAATTCTTGAAACTGCTATTAGAGGTGCTTTTTTATAATGTGCTATGCTTTGTGATTTTCGCTATAGCCGGGTATCAATCATTTACTTTAGCCGATATCGTAAAAGTCATTAATCCCTTCCGTGACATGATGTCTGGTTTTGTTAGTTGTTTCTTAATTTACTNNATATTAGCTTTGGCTATATTGATGATATGGATTCATATACCAACAATCATATATCAAAACAATTATGTAATTTGGTTCTGCGTTCTGCATGTAATAGCAGCTTATTTACGTTTTTATGAGACGGAATTGGCAAAAAAATACCCATGGCTCTATATGCATTGGGGCATAGTTGCTTTATTCTGTGTAATCTTTGCAATGGGATCCGTTATGATAGAAGTTGTCTATGGTAAACCATGGCCGTATCGATATGTGATTGATTGTGATGCTCTGTTGGCTTTACCAACGAGTGTCTCACTTTTTATATGTTTTAAATCATTAGCGATACCTCAAAGCAAAATCATTAATGTGATAGCAAGTAGTACGTTTGCTGTATTATTGATTCATGCCAATAGTGATGCAATGCGTCAGTGGTTATGGCATGATGTGTGCCGTGTTGAGGAGTTCGTATTTTATACGTTCATGCCAATACATGCTATCGGGGTAGTACTCACAGTGTTCGTGACGTGTGTTTTAATTGACAAGTTTAGGCAATATGCAGTTGAAAAACCTGCCTTTAAAATAATCGACAAGTATCTAACCAGATATGGAATCCAGTAATCAAATATTAGTTACATCTCCGTTATTGCCGGATTTGCAGGAGTTCAACCGATACCTGCAGCAGATATGGGATAGCAAGTGGATAACGAACAATGGTTCATTTCACCAAGAATTGGAGAAAGCTATAGCTGAATATCTTGGAGTGGAGTATCTTTCGCTATTTACCAACGGAACTTTGCCGTTGATAACCGCTTTGCAAGCTTTAGGTATAACTAAAGGCGAGGTGATAACCACTCCATATTCGTTTGTGGCAACGAGTCACTCTATCTGGTGGAATCAGTTGACGCCTGTGTTTGTGGACATAGAGGAAGATACATGCGGTATGGATCCAACAAAGATTGAAGCTGCTATCACGGAGAATACCGTAGCCATCATGCCGGTGCATTGCTATGGCAAGCCATGTAAGACAGAGCAGATTGATGCAATAGCGAAGAAGCATGGACTGAAAGTGATCTACGATGCAGCGCATGCCTTTGGCGTGAATGTAAATGGTCAATCCATTCTTAATGCCGGAGATATATCGACATTGAGTTTCCATGCCACCAAAGTGTATAACACGATAGAGGGTGGGGCATTGGTTTGTCATTCCAAAGAAATGAAGGAGCAGATAGATCATCTGAAGAACTTTGGATTTGAGGATGAGGTGACAGTCGTTGCACCGGGTATCAATAGCAAGATGGATGAGGTACGTAGCGCGTATGGATTGCTGAATTTGAAACAAGTAGATGCAGCGATTGAGGCGCGTCAGAAAGTGGCGAACCAATATCGTGATGCATTGCGCGAAGTGAAAGGCATCCGCTTCTTCGACGATATGCCTGGTGTGCGGCATAATTATAGCTACTTCCCCATCTTCATTGATGAATCAAAATACGGCATGAGTCGCGATGCACTATATGCTAAGTTGAAAGAGCAAGGTATCTTCGGTCGTAGGTATTTCTATCCGCTGATAACGACATTTACTCCGTATCGTGATTACCCGAGTTCTAAACCAGAGAACTTGCCGGTTGCTACAAAGGTTGCCGAACAGGTGTTGTGCTTACCAATGCATCATGCATTAAGCGAGGGGGATGTGAAGCGCATAATGGATGCGATAGTAAATAGATAATTGAAAAAACAATGATAATAACAAGTGATATAGCCAATGGCATACAGACATCGTTTACGCGGCAGTTGTTTAACTTGGCAAAGCAGTACGATGACGTGATTGATTTCACTCTTGGAGATCCGGATGTGCAGCCGCATCAAGCCATCAAGGATGCAGCCTGTGCTGCCATCCAACAAGGCAAGACGCGTTATTCACAGAATGCCGGTCTGCTAGAACTGCGCCAAACGATTCATGATTACTATCTCCGCAAGGAGGGACTGTCCTACAATCCCAAGAACGAAATCCAAGTCTCTGTGGGAGCTATGGAAGGACTCTATCTTGCGCTCTTGGCGCTCCTTAATCCCGGAGATGAAGTCATCATCCCTGCACCGTACTATGTGAACTACACGCAGATGGTGGCGATGTGCCATGCCGTGCCGGTGATTGTGGACAATTCCGAAGTGAAGGACTTGCACTATCGTCTGGAGGACATTGCTGCGGCTATCACACCCAAGACACGTGCCATCATGATCAATACCCCGGGCAACCCGACCGGAGTGGTGTTGTCGCAAGAATTGTTGCATGGCATTGCGGACTTGGCAATCAAGCATGACTTGGTAGTGATCTCCGATGAGGTATACAAGTGCCTGGTATATAACCATACCGAATGGAAGAGTATCGCGTCCTTCGAAGGCATGCGTGAACGCACACTGATTATCAACTCCCTCTCGAAGGAGTTCTGCATGACCGGGTATCGTATCGGGTATGTGTTGGGACCATTAGAAGTCATCACTTCCATGACCAAACTGCAAGAGAACGTTGCTGCTTGTGCACCGCTTCCGTCGCAGTATGCCGCTATCGAAGCGTTAGGTAGCAAAGAGGATTACAGCAAAGATATGGTGGCTATTTTCACGGAACGCAAGAACTGCATTGTGGAGGGAATCCAATCCATTGAAGGACTCTCCTGCTTACCTCCGGATGCAACATTCTATCTCATGGTAAATATCTCCAACACGGGTATGAATAGCGTGGACTTCGCGATGGAACTCCTCAAAGCTGTTCACGTAGCCGTTGTTCCCGGCATTACCTATGGCAAATGCTGCGACAATTACATCCGCATCGCTTTCACGCGTGAATTGGATTATATCCGTGAGGGTGTGAAGCGAATCGATAAATTTATGAAATCATTGAGTTTATGAAAAAGATATTGATGTTAGGTGGCTCATTGTACCAGACGTATGCGATTAAAGAAGCGAAACGTCTTGGGTATTATGTCATTACGTGCGACTATTGTCCTGAAAATCCGGGGCATCAGTTTGCTGATGAGTATCATAATGTGTCCACTACGGATAAAGAAGCGGTGCTGAAATTGGCGCAAGAATTGCAGATAGATGGAATTGTAGCCTATGCATCGGATCCGGCAGCTCCTACTGCTGCTTATGTGGCAGAACAGATGGGATTGCCAACTAGTCCGTACAAATCGGTGGAGATACTATCTAACAAAGATATATTCCGTGATTTTTTGCAGAAGCATGGGTTCAATTGTCCGAAAGCCAAGGGGTACACAAATGCAGAGGATGCAAAAAATGATACGCACATTTTTCAATTGCCGGTAATGGTTAAGCCGGTGGATTCGAGCGGTAGCAAAGGTATCACCAAACTGACGGATTGGGCAAATCTGGATACAGCAATTGAAGAAGCATTGTCTTATAGCCGTTCCAAACGATTCCTGATTGAGGAGTTCATCGTGAAGAAAGGCCATCAGATTAGTGGTGATGCCTTCTCGGTAGATGGTCAGTTGGCTTTCTATAGCTTTGGCAATGAGTTCTATGACCCGAAATGCGATAAGGATTTTGCACCACTCGGTGAGTGCTGGCCATTCCAGATGGACGAACGTTATATTGAGGATTTAACGGAGCAATTACAGAAGCTTTTTACGCTTTTGGGTATGCGTTCTAATGCTTATAATGTAGAGGCAATTGTAGGAGTGGATGAGAAAGTATATCTGCTGGAAGTAGGTGCACGTAGCGGTGGTAGTTTGATTCCACAAGTGACAGAGTATGCTACCGGAGTGAATATGGTGACATATGTCATCAAAGCTGCGATGGGTGAAGATTGCTCGGAACTGAAGTTGGCTCCTGTGAAAGGCTATTGGTCGAATTATATGGTACATAGTAATGTTACCGGTAAATTTAAATCCATTCATTTCGATGAGGAGTTTGAGAAGAAACATCTGGTGGATTGGGTGACGGATTTGAAAGTAGGGGATGAGGTTCATCGCTTCCGCGGTGCGCAAGATTGTATCGGTGAGTTCATCTTGCGATATGAGAATATGGAGCAGATGTTTGAAGTGATTAAGAATATTGAGAGTTATATACACGTAGAGGTGGAATGATATGAATGCGATAGGTGGATATTTTGAATTAGAGCTGCGTCATGGTGAGCATTTCCACAAGAATGCTATCCGTTTGAATAGTGGACAAAACTGCTTTGAGTACATATTGCGTACGCGCAAATACTCAAAAGCATACTTGCCGTATTATACGTGTCAAGTGATGTTCAACGTTGCAAAACGCTGCGGAGTAGAAATAGCCTATTATCATATCAACGAATTATTAGAACCGGAAGTCCTTCCTCAACTGCACATAGGTGATGCATTTTTATATACGAACTATTTCGGATTGAAACAAAATTGCGTCAAACGATTAGCAGAGCATTATGGCAAACAACTGATTGTGGATAATGCACAGGCCTTTTACGCTGAACGGATCAATGGAATTGATACATTCTATTCACCACGAAAGTTCTTTGGCGTTCCGGATGGAGGCTATCTCTATACGGAAGCGAGATTGGACGATGATTTTCCGCAAGCAAAAAGCATGCAGCGTATGACGCATTTGTTGAAACGGATAGAGTCGGGTGCTGAGACAGGATATGCCGATTATCAGCGAGATGAAGAGACGCTGGATGGTAGTCCTATAGAGCGTATGTCGAAACTGACGGATGCGCTACTAAGGAACATTGATTATAAGGAGATAGCGGAACGGCGCATAGCCAATTATCAATTGCTGGATGAGCAATTCGGCAGCACTAATTTAATTCATTTGCCGTTAGAAGAAGGTGCAGTCCCGATGGTCTATCCTTATTGGACGGGTGACCCGACTTTGCGTAAACGATTGATAGAAAAGAAGGTGTTTGTAGCAACCTATTGGCCGAATGTAAGTACGGATTGTGCATTGGAGTCGATATTGAAATCCAATATGCTTCCAATGCCAATTGACCAACGCTATGAAGGTAATGAACTTACGGCTAAAATAGCCGCGAACGCCTTAACTTATGCGGGGGGGGGGTATTCGCTCTGTAATTATTAGACCATTAGTAGAAAATGATGCGGCTATCTCATATAGGTGGAGAAATGACAAAGAGGTGTTTCAGTATACCGGTGCTAACTATCAAAACTATATTGATGAACCGTGTGAGAGGAATTGGTTGGCAAGAGTAATAAAGAACACAAACGAATATAGATGCGCTATTGAAGTAGATGGAGTTTATGTAGGAAATATATATCTTACCGACATAGATGGAGTGTCTGCGGAATACCAGATATTCATAGGAGAGAAATCATATTGGGGGCAAGGTATAGCAACAGAGGCATCGCGACAGATAATACGATATGCATTTGAAGAACTCAATTTAGCGAAAGTATATTTGAATGTCAAACCGCAGAATAGTAGAGCTATTAGATTATATAAAAGATTAGGTTTTGAAGAAGTAGAGAGGAATCCTGAATGGATAACGATGGAAATATATTGCAATAATAAGAAATGAAAGAATACAAGCATATACATATTAAAGACAAAGGATTGTGTACGGGATGTTCTGCCTGTGAACAGGTTTGTGCGCATAATGCTATTCGAATGCAGACGGACTATGAAGGGTTTGTCTATCCGAAGGTGGATAGCAGTAAGTGTATTGAATGCGGATTATGCAGTAAGATTTGTCCACAAAAAAATATTTCCGAGTTACCAGTCGAAACAGATGTATATGCTGCATATAACAAGGAAGGAGAAGCACGTGCTGCCTCTACGTCCGGTGGTATGTTTTCTATCTTTGCTCAATGGGTGCTATCGCAGGGTGGTGTAGTGTTTGGCGCTACTTTTACGGATGCGTGGATGGTACGTCATGAAGCAGCTACTACTGAAGAAGAGTATGCTCGGTTTAGAGGTTCAAAGTATGCGCAAAGTGATGTGAGTGGAGCATATAAACAGGTGAAGTCATATTTGCAACATGATAAGTGGGTTTTGTTTTCAGGCACACCTTGTCAAATAGATGGATTAAAAGCCTATTTGAAAAAAGATTATGAGAAATTACTGTTGATTGATCTTGTGTGTCATGGTGTTCCATCTCCAAAACTATGGGCAAAGTTTTTGAATTGGCTTAAAGGCAAATACGGTATTCTAAAATATGAAGGAATACGCTTCCGAGCCAAGACGAATGGATGGGAAAAGTGTAATGTGGAATTTGACTATGTATCCAAGCAAAATACAAGGAAAACCCTAGTTTTTTTTTGGGGGGGGGATGTATATACCGATTTGTTCGAGCGTGGTATGTCATTAAGACCAA
>LXOW01379721.1_pt1 | contig 10932 bp, 10 predicted proteins | sample 1368591 | NCBI WGS metagenome assembly LXOW01 (sample SAMN04884650, study PRJNA319009) | bovine gut metagenome | isolation source: Cow rumen | host: Bos taurus | place: Italy: Legnaro (PD) | collected 2014-07-09
GTGAGGCTGGAGAAAGCCGGTTTCTCTCGAGCTGTGAAGACGGTCAAAGTGGTCGGGAATGACCTGACTTACGTTAAACTGGAATTGAAAAAAAGAAAACATAAGTGAGTTTATAAGTTAAGAGTTCTTGAGTTTATAAGTTATGAGTATGGACATCAGACAGAATCAGGTAAGTGCCGCCCATGTGATGGTGGTCGGCTGTGGCGCCTTGGGTAACGAGGTGCTCAAGAACCTGGTGCTGATGGGTGTCACTCATATCGTGGTCGTTGACTTCGACATCGTGGAGATGGGTAACCTCACCCGTTCCGTCCTCTTCTCAAAGAGCGATGCCGAGAGGAAACGGCTGAAAGTGGAAGTGGTGGCAGAACGACTGCAGCAGATGAACGATGCCGTAGAAGTGACAGCCATCTGTGGTGATATCGCCTATGATGTCGGCTTGGGACTCATCCGTCAGATGAATGTCGTCATCGGATGTGTGGACAGCCGTTGGGCACGGTTCTGCATCAACCGTCTCTGTATGCGGGCCGGCATCCCCTGGGTGGACGGCGGTATCGACGGACTGGAAGGAACGGTGCGCGTGTTTGCACCGGGAAAGAACTGCTATGCCTGTAATCTCGGTCCCGAAGGACTAAAGGATTTGGCGAGACGGATGCCCTGCTCCGGTATCATCCGGAGGCAGGAACAGACAGGCTCTGCCCCTACGACTTCCGTCATCGCCTCCATCATCGGAGCCATCGAGGTTCAGGAGGCGCTGAAGATAATAATAAGGAGAGAAGGAGAGAAGGAGAGAAGGAGAGAAGGAAACGGGGAAATGACGTCGCTGTGTGGAAAGATGTTGTATTACGACGGGGAGCATACGACGGTCCGCATCGCGGACTATCAGGCCTACGATGACGAGTGTCCCGAACATGAATTGTGGACACCTGTCCGTCAGACGGCGGTCAGTGATGCCACACCCGTCGGCGAAGCCCTTCAGTGCTGGACCCGGGAATTAAAGAGAATGGGATTCTTGAGAAGTGGACAATTGGGGATCACACTCTGTCTGACGAATGACTGTTTCGTAGACTATGTCTCGAGGCGCGATAACGACGAGCGGGTGACGATGATGGTTCCCGGTCGTTCGGTGGCTGACAAGGTGGCTGGTGAGAAGTCCTTGGACGGACAGCCTCTGAGTGCACTCTACCAGCATGAGTATCGTCATATCGACGCAGGATTCCCCTATCCGTCACTGACATTGGCACAGCTCGGCATTCCACAGCACGACATCGTGCAGGTGACAGCAGACGACGAAAGTTTTTATTTTGAAATAAGACGTGAAGAATGATAAAGAATAGTATACCCGAAATCCGTGCAGAACTACTGCTGAACTATCTCTATCCGGAGATGTACAACCAGTGGACTACCCAGAATGAGGGAACATTTTTCCGTAACTATAACAGCGACCTGCTCACCATCGACGAAGAGAAGATGGTGGCACAGACGGCACGTGACAGCTTCATTAAGCTGTTGCCGCAGGGACTGCTCACCCACGAGACAGACCTGAAGGGTGAGGACGCTGCAGAGAAGTTCAAGCAGTTGGAGTTGAAACTCAGACTCCTCCGCGAGACCTTCAAACCCATCGACACTTACCGCTTCCGTGAGAGTCTCTACGTGGAGCATCAGATGGACAGTCTGCTTCAGGGTAAGTTGGCCTATATCCTGAACACCTATTTCGGTGTCGATCTCGACAAGATTGAGAACCCCTATGTCCGTGAGGCAGCCATTCTGCTCCCATATGTGAACCGTCGCAGGGGAGACTTCGGCTTTATCGCCAATCTGCTTCGGACACTGATCAAATGTGAGGTCAACATGACGACTGGTCGTTATAGCCATAGCGACACGACCAGAAGTTGGTTGCCTATGGTGAGATATGATCTGGTCATCCCCGGTCTGACACCAGAAGAGTTTCAGGCGAAAGACAAAGAGATTCAGCCGCTGCGGGAGTTCCTGTGTGAGTGGATGATTCCTCTCGAGGTGTGGTGCGAGATTGTCATCAAAGAGTATGATGTTCCCCCGCAGACCGACACCCGCTTGACATTAGGGTATAATACAGAGGTAAGCAAATCGTAAAATAGTAAATCATAAATATAATGGTCGATATTAATTCAAGAATCAACTGGGTGCCAGGCATGGAGCTGACGGCCGAGACATTCTCAGGAATCTCAGAACAGTGGGATTTCCGTCAGATGCTGGCCATCCGTGCGGCAGTAGGCAACAGCCGTATGGGACTGGTGCCGGGCTCTCCTTTCAACTGTAACGGTATCTTCGTCAAGAACCGCTTCGAAGTGTCAGGCTTCCGCTGTCAGGCTGTGCTGCCGTCAGGAAGAGTGATCGATGCCGACGAGGACATAGAGGTGACCATACCTATGCTTTTCGGCGACAAATACTATCTGACGGTAGGATTCGGCAATGATCAGGTGGAGTTTGAGAAGAAGGGCGTGGCATTCGTCAGACCTCACTACGTCTATGGTATCCATACCAGGGAAGAGATAGAGGCGAATGATCTGTTCCCCCTGTTGCGCTTCCATGTGGCCGAGGGCATCTTCTCTGCTGATACCAGTTATATGCCTCCCTGTCTGCTGCTGACAGAGAATATCCGCTTTAAGGAGTATCTTAACAGCTACTTAGAACAGATGACCATTCTGTCGACTCATCCCAACCTGGCCGAGGGAGAAGGCAAACGGGCTTTCCTGCGTTATGTCTTCCAGCTCAAGAACTATAACATAAAGAACTCCATGCAGAACTTCATCCTGCTCACTCAGGAGATGGCCCAGGCCATTGACTACTATGTCGTGACACCCAACAGGGACCAGCCCCTCGACATACCACAACCCCAGCAGATAGATATACAGGCTTGGTTGCAATGGCTTGAGGATTACATGAAGGGAGCCGCCATCATCCTCGACGGAGTGGTGCTCGAAGACAACACCATCGACTATGAGGCGTTGCTCGCCCAGGCTAAGAAAGAACTGTACGAGAAACTGCATCCGGAGTTGATCGAGAAGCTGCTGGCTGACCTGAAGGAAGAACTGCGCGAGGAGATGAGGCAGCAGACGGAGCAGCTGACCACCTATATCAACGAGACCCTGAAGACGGCCATCCTTGAACAGCTGACAACGGAGATGAACGACCGTCAGACCAAGATGAGCGAGATGCTGACAGCGAAGTTCGACGAGCTTGGCAAGCAACTCAATGAGTCTCTCTATGAGAAATTGTACTTCGACCTGTTCGAGAACCTGTTCAAGGCACTCTACGTGCCGGAACCGGAAGAAGAGAAATTCGTGCCGCTAATCTGATTTGTAAATAAGATGACCAGCATCAGTATACCACTCCTACTGACCCCCAAGGGACTGCAGCGTGAAGACAGTCTGAAAAGATCGATCGACGCGAATATGTACCTCATCATCACGACCGAGCGTTTCAGTACGCCGGCCGACCCGCAGTTTGGCTTCGTGTTCAATAACCTGCGGTTTGAGATGTTCAATGAGAACGAGGGCGTCGTCTTCGACTCTGGCGACACCGATTCGATGAGCAATATCCAAGGGGCATACGACAAGAAGATCTCCGGTTCTTCAAAGAGTATCAATACCTTTGCCGCAGAACTGAAGACCGCCATCACCAAATATGAGGATCGGCTTGAGAAGATCACAGTGTCGATGACTTATATCCGTGAGGAGCGACTGATCTATATTACTGTAAAAGGTGTCATCATAAGCACGAAAGAGGATTACATCTACGACCAAGTTATCAAAGTGTGGAATTGATCAAGAAATTGAGAATTGAATGAAACAGACGATATTTGAAACCAAACAGAGGGCAGAGGAGTTGTTGCGCGAGGCTTTCAACATCTGGCGGCAGAGCGATGACAACGACAAGCTTGAAGGACTTGAGAGTGACCCCGTTCTCAAGCTGATGATCACAGCCATGGCCTATCAGGCGAATGAGAGTGCCAGCGACCTGGAGGCCATGAAGACAGAGGTGATGGAGGACTTTGCCCAGTTGCTGACACCCTTCGAGGTGGGACATGCCGTACCTGCCACAGCCGTGGTGGAGACAACCTTGCAGGACTCTGTGCCGGAGTTGGAGATGAATGCCCAAAGTAACTTCATGCTCAACGGCACCGGTTATGCATTCATTCCCCTGCTGAAAACCCGTCTGTTGAATGCAAAGATCAAATCTATCATAAGGATGGACGGTCGTCGCTTCAAGGTGACCTTCCATTTCAGCACACCCATCAAGGATCTGTCGGGATTTGCCTTTGCGGTGGACAGCCTGGACTTCCAGGATCTCACCGTCAGTATCAAGGACCATCAGCTGCCCCTCATCAGACCGTGGGACTATTCCGAACTCCCCCTCCAGGACTGTTTCGGACTGGACACGATACTCTACAACCGGTCGCAGACCTATGAGGCCTCCGCCACCTGTCTCGACCTGTTTGCCCGCCAGAACATCCGATTGTTCATCCTCCGTCATCACGGCCCGGTGCGGTACCTCTCTACAGAGACAGACGTCATTGACCTCATCTTCGAGTTCTCAGGAGTCTCCGACCAGTTTGTCTTCGACAAGCAGCATCTATCCCTGAATCCGGTGGTGCTGGTGAATGCCCAGCTGCATCAGACAACTTTGAGCGGTCAGACACCCATCGCGCGTGTGGCAGGCTATGACAAGGACGAGGATCATGTGAACCTGCAGTTCCTCCATGCTGTGCGTCCTTCAGAGGAACAACTCTACGGCAACAGCCTGATCGAGGTGCGCAAGGTGGCCGCCGACCGTTTCAACCAAGGACGGCTTGTGCGTCTGCTCAACGCCCTCATCGCCAGATATCACTCTGACTTCTATGCTTTCCAGGGACTGCAGGGCTTCTCGGGCGACAAGACCATGCAGTCACTGCAGGAGACACTGGCACGACTGATGGAGATCTCCAGGAAAGATCAGCTGCGACAGGTGCCTGGCGTCTATTTGTTGCTGCGAAATCCCCACCTCATTGAGAGTGGAAAGGGAAGTGTCGATGTGAGCTATCTCACGACAGCAGGGGCAGGTGTCAATGCTTCGCTGAATGCTGACAGCACCTTCACCGTACCAGGAGGGCTGAGTGCCGCCCAGACACGACAGATAGCCAACCCCGTCATGGGTAAGGACGAGATGACGGAAGAGGCCGCCCTGGCCAGCCTCTCACGGTACTATATCGCCACGAGCGACCGCATCGTGACGCTGGCAGACATCAAACTGTTCTGTTACAACGAGTTGCTGACCCGTTATGGCATCGTCCGGGATATGGTGAAGAGCCTGACGGTCAACCGTCGTCAACAGCTGGACCGTCGTGGTTGCGGCTATGAGATTGTGGTGGAGATCGTGCTGGCCGACAATCCGTTCGTCAAGCGCAGCTTTGCGGAGAAGGCCTCGCGGGTGGGAATCCTCATGCAGAAGATGATCGAAGTGAGGAGCACCAACATCTATCCGGTGATCGTCACATTGAATATTGAGAAGAAATAGTTTAGAGTTTATAGTTTTTTAGTTTATAGTTTATAGATGGAAGATTTCTTTTTAGACATTGTGTATAAGAACAAGACCGTGCGTTTCAGGGTAGTAAATCCAGAAGCTCCGCTGAGCACGCTGATGACCAACCTGACGCATGCCATCGGCGAAGACGGCAAACTGATCTTCGACTTCCCGTCCATCGACGGAACGGGAGCGCCCCTTGACTATTTCTTCGGGCGNNCCGGCGCCTGTTGTATGAGTGGCAGCAGTTAGACCAACGGCTGGAGCATCGGCATGACATCACGTGTCAGCCCGTCCGCCGTAACAAGGACGGACTGCCCACGGCCTATCTGGTCGACTATCAGCTGAGGAGCATCAGTGGGGTTGAGAACCTGGAGCATTTCGGAGAACCCGGCGCAGAGAATCCACCGGTCTTTTCCACTGGTTTCCAGATGCGGATAGACCTGCCCGACGGTTACCCGTCGGTCGATGCGGCTCCGGCGTTCCGTTTCCTGACCCACGATGAGCAGGGACAGCCCATTCCTCATCCCTGGCATCCCAACATCCGGTATTTCGGCGACTTTGCCGGGAGGGTGTGCATCAATATGCCCGACACCTATACCGATCTTGCCTGGGCCGTGGAACGGGTGGCGCACTATCTGCGCTATGAGGTCTATCATGCCATTTCCGAACCACCGTATCCCGAGGACCTCAAGGTTGCTGCCTGGGTTGTCCGTCAGGGAGAACCGAAGGAATGGACGGTGTTTTAAGGTGAAAGGGTGAAAAAGTGAAAAGGTGAATATACAAATGAATATGAAACTATATAATAAGAGTATTGGTAAAAGGTTGGTGATAAGTGTTTTACTTTTTCACCTTTTCACCTTTTTACCTTTATCTGCCCAGACAGTAAAGAACATTGCGGTCAGCCAGGAACAATCCTATACCGACCATATCAGCCTGGAAGGCGATGTCACCGACAAGGACATCATGGTGAAGTTCGTGTTCGACGAGGCGGCCAACCAGCTGACGGTGACGCTGATCTCCCATCGCATGATCTTCGTGTTCAGGGAGGATGTACGGTTCAAACCGCTCATCAAGGGCCGCAAGCTCCGTCCCGACCAGTTGCCTTACGTGGTCACCTATGAACCAAAGGATCAGTACCGCATCTCCAAGCTCTTCAAGAACACGGTGCCCAGACCCACTAAAAAGTATGTCTTCCACCGCTGGATCGACTACGAGGGGTTGCAGCCTGCACCGCAGGAGTATGCCATGGTGAACGACTACATCACCCAGACCTTCGACATTCTGAAGAAAAGCAATTCCGTCGTTGTCCGTCTTCGTGACGTGATGCTGATGAACGATGTCAGCAAGCATATCAACAAACGGCGGTTTGAGATTCCCTTCGGCCGTGATCTCTACACGGAGTATCATGTGGAAATCCAGCGCAATCCCTGCTTCGGCCTGGATGAAGACATTGCCTCGGCAAAGGCAGCTCTCGAAGGCGTCCGCAAGAGTTATAACAGCTTGCGTAAGAGCTTTGGCAGCGGTACTGTCGATAGCGAGGAGAGTCTGAAGACCTTCCAGGATCTGAAGAGTCAGCTCACAGAACAGTATCCTCGTAAGAACGACCAAAGTCTCTGTCCGGATATCCAGGAGGCTGTGGACGCCTATAACGCCTACACCGACTCCATCAGTAGAATGAACTGTAAGGTCGTCGCTGCAGCTAAGTCCATCTTCTCAGGCAGCGAAGGTCTGAATTCCAGGTCGCTGTTGACAAAAGCCCGTCAGATAGATGCAGCAGTGTCGCGTTATCTGCTGTCGAATGATCCTGTCGAGCGTCGTGACATCATCTTCCAGACGGAGACTCTTATCAAGACCTGTAATGAGACCATCCATAGTCAGGGTGTCTATACCACAGAGCAGAAACAGGCTGTGCAGGTATTCCGTGAGGCGGAACGTTATTTTAGAAACAATTGCAACAGATAATGAACATAAAAAGGAACTTATGGCGACTCATCATCTTCGTGTGCATGCTGCCTTCGGTGGCATGGGCACAGGGGGGAATGTCTGCTGAGGAGGAACTCGATTCCGCCTTTACAGACATCAATGAGCACATGGAACTGTTTCAGGAGGAACTGATACAGTTGAATGCCCTTTGTAAGTTCCGTGTGGACATCGACATGGATATGCCGCTGAACGAACCGCTCCTTGATGTGGTCTCCGAGCGCCTCAAGTCATTGTCGTCGGCCTTGACCTCCTTCTCCACTCGTTGGGACACCTATTCTGCCGCCCAGCAAGTGTATATTGCCGACGACGACAGCCTTCTCAACCGTGTGGCTGTCATCCAACAGATGCGGCAGGCCGTCACCGACACGCTGGCTGCCCGTCAGCAGCAGCGCGACCAGTTGGTGGCTTTCTCTACGGCAGAGAGGTTCATCTGGAGTCAGGATAAGAACTATCGCCAGCTATACAAAAAGGCTGTACAATACTCTGTGTCGTCGAAGCTGGCGGCTCAGTTGGAGAAAGTCAAGGCGGAGGAACAGGCACTGACGGCCGATGTCAATAAATACTACAGTCAGGCCAAGGACGCGGCGACGACATTCCCTGGCCTCGAACTCCGGATGACGGCGATGGAGAATAAAGTCTTTGAACTGCAGACAGTCTCCGCGAAGATTCAGGAGATGGCCTATAAACCCTTCATCCAGCGCATTAAGGACTATCTGATGGGTCTGGCTTGCGTGGCCATCTTGCTGATGGGACTGAACCTGCTGAAGTCGAAGCTCGCACAGGTCAAGCAGGCTCGTGACCAGGCTAAGAAGATGAAGGAGATGATGAACGGACAACATAATTATCCCACGATATAATTGGCAATTAGAAATTAGGAATTATGATGACAAAGAGATATATGGCAATGTGGAGCAGGTGGTTGGTGCTGATGGCACTTTTCACTTTTCACTTCTCACTTTTCACATCTTGCGATGAGGCGACCACACCGGATATTGACGACATTATGTCGTCCGGCGATAAGGAGGAAGTGGTTGGCGATGCCCTTCAGATCACGAGCATCGAATTCTCCGACGATCATAAGGTGATGGAATTGTCCGCACGTCTGCTGCATGAAGTTGGAGGACAAGACCTGACAGATTCTACAGTGGTGGTAGCCAAACCCTATCAGCATATCAAGCGCATACTGAGGCGACTGGGAAGGGAGAGTCAGCCAAGGATTACGAAGGTAAGCAATGCCAGCAGGGAGGTTTTCAACAAACTGGATATCAAATTGCTCGTCTTGGTAGACCTGAGCCTCCCCCAGCAACAGGTGGATGCCGAGCGCAAGGCCGTCAAGGAAATCAGGGGCCTCTTCGGCGGACAGAACCTCTTCGTCGCTTTTATGCAAGGCGATAACGTCACAGAGACCTATGAGGCCACCGACTACGTCATCGATAATTATTTCGTTCACCAAGATCCTTCAACCATCTATCTCTACCGTTCGGTAGTGACGAAGCTGGCGGAGATGCAGGATCCGAATACGACGATAGGCGGTGCACATCATAAGGTGATGATAATCCTCTCTGGAGGAAAGACCTATGATGGTGAGCAACCCGTCGATCCGAAGCACTTTGAACTGCAACAGCTGCTGAAAGACAAGGCGCAGGCGTACCAGGGCCTGATGCAAGCCTATTATGCCAACTTCTCACCAAGTTCAATCAGCGATCAGGATATTGTTGTTTTCTCAGACAACGTCACCGATACCAACATCCTGCAATATTTCTGTAAGTCGCTGGGTGGTGTCTATCAGTCTGGGTTCAATTGGCAGGAGATGGAGGAAGACATCCTGAAAGACTTCCATGTCGATCTGTCCAACTACAAGATTATCTTGGAACAGCCAAGCCATAAGGTCTTCCGTGGCGATCGTCATATCCTCGAGATTTCATTCCACGACAGGAAAAACGGCGACCTGATAGCCAAGGGACAGACGGAATTCTCACTCGGTTCGGTCTATAGTCCTCTCATCATAGACGACGGCCCCATGATTGAGTTCATCACCATCGGCATCGTGATCACCCTGGTCATTATCCTGTTGGTATGGATCATATTTCAGTTCGTGGAACCCTACATCCGCTATCGCTTCTTCGAGCGTAAGTATGTCATCAAGTACACGGGCAGCCAGATGAGTTTCAAGGGGGAATCCGTGTCCGAGTCGTGTTATCTCTGCAAGGCTCCTTTCAAGGAAGATGACGAGATTGTGGTGAAATGTAAGCATACGATGCATAAGGAATGCTGGGATGACAACGAGTACCACTGTCCCGAACATGGCCGTCACTGCAAGGAAGGTTCACATTATTACAATAGCCATGATCTGTTGGACCAGCGCAACCCGCTGTACTATATGAAATGGATCCTTGTCGCCATCTTGGCGGGCTTTACTGCCTGGATTGTGTTCGTCTCTCGTGACCATCCGATGTCGACATCGATCATCGAGTACCTGCAAACGGTGTTCCACCATAACTCTGTCGATGCGGAAAACTTTGAATTCGACTATGGCTCAGGCCTGAACGACCTGCCGGCCTTTGGTCAGGCTGTAGGCTTCCTGCTGACGCTCTTCCTGTCGAACTTCACCGTCCGTCACCGTGAGTGGTTCTATCGCCTCATCGAGATATTGGTCCGTGCCATCATTGCCGGAGCAGTAGGAAGCATCCTCTGCCTGTTGGGTTGCCTCATCTCCATCCTCCTCCACTTCGACTACAGCACGTTCCTCACCGAATGGATTCCTTGGGCGCTGCTGAGTGGTTTCATTATGCTGGTTGTCACTTTCAAGACGCGCACACCCATACGCCGCTCGTTCTTCATCCTCGCATGCCTGATCGCCGTGTTCACCATGTTCATGTGGGCATTCGTCTACTATAACACGTTCTTCGACTACCGGGTGTCGCTGCTGATTGGCTTCATCGTCTATGCTGTGGCCATCGCCCTGTGCATTGCCCACGTCACACCGCGTTCGGAGCGGTTCTTCCTGCATGTGGAGGGTGCCATCAAGGAGATGGACATTGCACTCTATAAGTGGTTCAAGGCCTCACCGACCCAGGCTGTCACCCTCGGAAAGTCGGTCGACTGCAGCATCCAACTGTCGTGGGATGTCATGGGTCAGGTATCTCCTGTGCATGCGGAGATCAAGCGTCATATCGACTCTTTGCGCCTCAAGGCTTTGGAAGAGGGCGTGACGGTTGATGATGGCAAGCCCCTGCCCGTCGGCAAGGAGGTGTGGCTCTATCACGGCAAGAGCTTCACCATCGGCCATACGACATTCACCTATATCGAAAAAGATCTTTAGTAATTCGTTGTTAAAAAATAATATGGTACAGTATATAATGTCAAAAATGAGGAGTTTTTCTGTGGTGAGGGTATTCTACTTACTCC
>LXOW01421972.1_pt1 | contig 10930 bp, 6 predicted proteins | sample 1368591 | NCBI WGS metagenome assembly LXOW01 (sample SAMN04884650, study PRJNA319009) | bovine gut metagenome | isolation source: Cow rumen | host: Bos taurus | place: Italy: Legnaro (PD) | collected 2014-07-09
AAGGATAATGCAACTTTTCTCATAACTGAGTGCAAAGTTACGATTTTTTTTGGTTATTCTGCCGTAATGCCAAAAAAAAGTTGTAATTTTGCACCTTGATTTGCGCGTACATTAATTATAATAGAAACAAAAACAAAATAAACAATGAATAGAGACACTATTATCGGATTTGTATTGATTGCGTTGGTGCTCATTGGTTTCAGTTGGTACAACCAGCCTTCTGCAGAACAGATAGAGGCACAGCGTAAGGAAGACAGTATCGCTGCTGTCATGAAAGAAAATGCAGAAAAGAAGCAGAAAGCCGAAGCTGCCGCCAAGAAGGCAGAGGCCGAAGCAGCCAAGGGTGATACCACCGCATTATTCTATGCCGCTTTGAATGGCAGCGAAGAGGATGTCATATTGAAGAACCAGAAAGTAGAGTTGACACTTTCGACCAAGGGTGGCACATTGTCAAAAGCTGTCATCAAGGACTTTACTGACAAGAACGGAAATAAAGACGTCACCCTTTTCGACAAAAAAGACCAGCGGATGAACTTCCTGTTGGCTGGCAAACAGGATAATATCATCACTCAGGACCTTTATTTCACACCGTCGAACGTGAGTGACTCGACAGTAACGATGACCGCTCAGGCCTCCGATGGGGGAAGCATCGTCTTGGATTACTGCCTCGGCCCTGACCATCTTCTGCACTTCTCATTGACCGCCAAAGGACTCAGCGGGTTATTCGCTCCCACTTACAAAGAGATGGATATCGAATGGAGCGGTCACAGCCGTCAGCAGGAGAAAGGCTTCTATTTTGAGAATCGCTACACAGCACTTTTTTATAAGGAAGCCAATAACGGCTCTACCGATAATCTGTCAGAAACAGAGGACAAGACAAAAACTATCGAAGAAACCCTCGATTGGGTGGCCTTCCGTAACCAGTTCTTCAGTGCAGCCCTTATCTCAAAGGACAATTTTGCTGGAGGTTCAAGCCTCAGCAGTGTACAGGATACAAAGGAATCAGGCTATTTGAAACAGTTTGATGCCAAACTCCGCACAGCTTTTGACCCGACAGGTCAGAAACCCTCACAGTTTGAGATGTATATCGGTCCGAATGACTTCCGTCTGATTCAGGATGTGGAAAAACAAAGTCAGTTTGGTAAGGATCTTGACCTGGAGCAGTTGGTGAATCTTGGCTGGTGGCTCTTCCGACTCATCAACCGCTGGTTCACACTCTATGTCTTCGACTGGTTGGCCTCATGGGGATTCTCGATGGGCATCGTCTTGATTCTGATTACGCTTCTGCTGAAGGCCATTACTTTCCCGATGGTGAAAAAGAGCTATCTGTCGTCCGCCAAGATGCGTGTACTGAAACCAAAGCTTGACGAGGCCACAAAGCAATACGACAAACCTGAGGATCAGATGAAGAAACAGCAGGCGATGATGCAGATGTACTCTCAGTATGGAGTTTCACCACTCAGTGGCTGTCTGCCAATGCTGATTCAGATGCCTATCTGGATTGCCATGTTCTGGTTCGTACCCAATGCCATCCAGTTGCGCGGCCAGTCATTCCTCTGGATGGAAGATCTTGCGACTTACGACCCCATCATTTCCTGGAACTCACACATCTGGGGTATCGGTGATCATCTGTCACTGTCGTGTCTCCTGTTCTGCGGTTCGAACATTCTCTACTCATGGTTTACCATGCGACAGCAGAAAGACCAGATGGTAGGCGCTCAGGCTGAACAGATGAAATACATGCAGTATATGATGTATCTCATGCCATTGATGTTCTTCTTCATGTTCAACGACTACTCCAGTGGTCTGAATTTCTACTACTTCATCTCGTTGTTCTTCTCATCCATCATCATGTGGACACTCCGTAAGACGACCAACGACGAAAAACTCCTCGCCATTCTCGAGGCCAAGTATAAGGAAAATAAGAACAATCCTAAGAAAAAGACCAGTGGACTGGCCGCCCGTTTAGAGGCCATGCAGAAACAGGCTGAGGAATTGCAGAAGCAGAGAATGAACCAGCAAAAGAAGTAAAGATATGAGAAAGAGTATATTCCTAGCCGGGCTAGTCGGACTAGCAATGCTAGCGACACCCGCTAAAGCTCAAGACGACGTGAAAATCGGAAAGCAAAATATCAAGCTCACCAGTAACCTGATGACCCCCGAGGCGCTTTGGGCCATGGGACGTATCGGCAGTTATGAAGCCTCTGCTGATGGCAAGCAGATCGTCTACCAGGTGGGCTATTATAGCGTCAAGGCAAATAAGAGCCAGCAGAAGATTGCCATCATCAATGTTGATGGCACAGGTAACACCACGCTCACCACTGGCACGAAAAGTGAGACTGACCCCACTTGGTATCAGGGTAAGATTGCCTTCCTCTCTGGTGGTCAGCTGTGGACGATGAATCCTGATGGTTCTGACCGCAAGCAGATATCGAAGACCTCAAAGGATATTGAAGGTTTCAAGTTCTCACCCGACGGCAAGAAGGTAATTCTGCTGCATAGCATCGACTTCCATGAAGTCATCAAGAAGAATCCCGATGATCTGCCCAAGGCCACAGGTCGTCTGGTGACAGACCTGATGTACCGCCACTGGGATCACTACGTGGAGAGCATTCAGCATCCCTTCGTGGCTGATGTCACTGCTGAGGGCATCAAGGATGGTATTGATATCCTTGAGGGCGAGCCCTACGAATGCCCGATGGAGCCCTTCGGCGGTATCGAACAGTTGGACTGGAGTCCCGACTCGAAGACCATTGCCTATACCTGCCGCAAGAAGACGGGTCTGGCCTACTCCATCTCGACTGATTCCGACATCTATTTATATAATATAGGTACGCGCGAGACCAAGAACCTCTGCAAGCCTGCCAACTATGTGGCGCCGGAGGTAGATCCCACCACCACACTGAAAGTACAGGCCGTCAACAGTCCTGAGAACCTGAAGAACAATGTGGGCTACGATCAGAACCCGCAATTCTCACCCGACGGCAAGTATATTGCCTGGCTCTCGATGGAACGCGACGGTTACGAGGCCGACCTCAACCGCATCTGTATCTATGACCTGGCAACGGGCGAGAAGCAGTACGTCGACTGGAAGAGCGACGTGGATGCCTTCATTTGGGCACCAAGCGTAGGACGATCAGACAAAGAGATGACTGCCAAAAACGGTAGAAAGTATGTATTGACCTCTCCCCGCCTCTTTTTCCTCAGCGTCTGGGAAGGTTGCTGCAATATCTACACCGTGTTGAACTCCGGCGACGTGTTCCAAGTGACCGAAGGCTGGGAAGACTGGACCTCGCTCAAGCCAGCCAACATGGGTGGCTTCATCCTGGCCACAAACCAGAGTATGAGCCGACCAACAGACATCTATAGAGTATTGCCATCGGGGAGGTACAGTAAACGAGCCGATGCCCCCAAAGAGACAAAGAAAAAAACCGTTGGTGGTACGGAATACCAGCAACTTACTCATGAGAACGAGCATATCCTTTCGCAGTTAAAGTTCGGTAAGGTACAGCAATACTGGGTTCCGACGACTGACGGCAAGAAAGAACTGGTATGGGTAATACTGCCCGCCAACTACGAAGAGGGCAAGAAATATCCCACCCTGCTCTTCTGTGAGGGTGGACCACAGAGTCCCGTCTCGCAGTTCTGGAGTTACCGTTGGAACTTCCAGATGATGGCTGCCAACGGCTATGTCGTCGTTGCGCCTAACCGTCACGGCCTGCCCGGATTCGGACAAGAGTGGAAAGAGCAGATCTCAGGCGACTGGACAGGCCAGTGCATGCAGGACTACCTTGCTGCCATCGACTTCGCTGCCGATAGTCTGCCCTTCGTCGACCGCGACCGCCTCGGCGCAGTAGGCGCAAGTTTCGGCGGATTCTCCGTCTACTATCTCGCTGGCATTCACGAGAAGCGTTTCAAAGCTTTCATCGCTCACGACGGTGCTTTCAACCTTGCTGCGATGTATACAGAGACCGAAGAGAACTGGTTCTCGAATTGGGAGTATGACGAGGCCTACTGGCACCGTCCACAGATGCCAAATGCCAAAAAGACCTATCATGACTCGCCGCACAAGATGGTGGAGAATTGGGATACGCCCATCCTCTGCATTCATGGTGAAAAGGACTATCGCATCAACGCAACACAGGGCATGTCGGCCTTCAATGCGGCTCGTATGAAGGGCATCCCCGCGGAGTTGCTCATCTTCCCCGATGAAAACCACTGGGTATTGAAACCCCAGAACGGTGTGCTTTGGCAGCGCACGTTCTTCAATTGGTTGGACCGTTGGCTGAAGTAAAGGTAAAAAGGTAAAAAGGTAAAAAAGTAAATACAATGACTCAAGCAATTCAGAAAACCTTACGCGACTCTGCCGGTATGCGGTGGACCGCTTTGCTGCTGCTCGCCCTGGCGATGTTCTGCAGTTACATTTTCATGGACATCCTCTCACCCATCAAGGATCTGATGCAGGAGACCCGCGGCTGGGATTCTACGGCCTTCGGTACGATGCAGGGCTCCGAGGTGTTCCTCAACGTGTTCGTGTTCTTCCTCATCTTCGCTGGTATCATCCTCGACAAGATGGGCGTTCGTTTCACCGCCGTACTCTCAGCAGCTGTGATGCTCGTTGGCGCCTGTGTGAAATGGTATGCAGTCAGCGAGAGCTTTATGGGAAGCGGACTCGAGACTTGGTTCACCAACAACCTGAACTATATCCCCGTATTCGATGAACTCGGCGTGTCCCCCTTCTACGAGGGTATGCCTGCCTCAGCAAAGTTTGCTGCCTGTGGCTTTATGATCTTCGGCTGCGGCTGTGAGATGGCCGGTATTACGGTTTCAAGAGGTATCGTGAAATGGTTCAAAGGCCGTGAGATGGCACTGGCGATGGGTTCTGAGATGGCACTGGCCCGCCTGGGTGTTGCCACTTGTATGATTTTCTCACCATTCTTCGCCCGCCTCGGTGGACAGGTATCTGTCACACGCAGCGTCGCCTTTGGTGTCGTGCTGATGTGTATCGCCCTGATTATGACCATCGTCTACTTCTTCATGGATCAGAAACTCGACGCACAGACAGGCGAGGCTGAGGAGAAAGACGATCCCTTCAAGGTTTCAGACATCGGCAAGATCCTCAGCGACAGCGGTTTCTGGATTGTCGCCCTACTCTGTGTGCTCTACTATTCGGCAATCTTCCCCTTCCAGAAGTACGCTGTGAATATGCTGCAGTGCAACCTGACATTGACACCTCCCGATGCTAATTCGTTCTGGGCTCAGCCCGATGTGACCATCGTACAGTATATCATCATGCTGATTGTGGCTGCAGCCGGTTTCGCCTCGAACTTCCAAAAGAAAGCCAACATGAAATATGGCCTCCTCGGACTTTCAATCGTTGCCCTCGTTACTTATTGCTATATGGGCTACATGCGCCAGTCGGCTGAGTCGATCTTCGCTGTATTCCCATTGCTGGCCGTATTGATTACCCCGATTCTCGGCTCCTACCTCGACCACCACGGCAAGGCCGCCTCGATGCTCGTGCTGGGCTCGCTGTTGCTTATTGGCTGTCACCTGACATTTGCTTTCATCCTGCCCATGTTCAAAGGCAACGCTGTTGGTGGCATCATTATCGCCTATGCCACAATTCTCGTGTTGGGCGCTTCGTTCTCTTTGGTACCTGCCTCGCTTTGGCCTTCAGTGCCCAAACTCGTCGATGCCAAGGTCATCGGTTCGGCCTACGCTCTGATCTTCTGGATTCAGAATATCGGTCTGTGGCTCTTCCCGCTACTCATCGGCAAGGTGCTCGATAAGACAAACCCAGGTGTTACCGACCCGACGCAGTTCGACTATACGGCACCCCTCGTGATGCTCGCATGTTTAGGTGTAGCCGCCCTTATTCTCGGCTTTGTGCTGAAAGTTGTCGACCGCAAGAAAGGCATTGGCCTGGAACTGCCTAATATACAGAATAACGAATAAAAGACAAAATAACAGAATAACATAGACCAATATGTTAATATGTTACTCTGTCTTTAAATGATAATATGTATGAAAATAGGATTCGACAACGAGAAATATCTCAAGATTCAGTCTGAGCACATCAAGGAACGCATTGCGCAGTTCGACGGCAAGCTCTATATGGAGTTAGGCGGCAAGCTTTTCGATGACCATCATGCCTCGCGTGTACTCCCCGGCTTCAAGCCCGATTCGAAACTCCGCATGCTTGGGCAGTTGCGCGACAGCATCGAAATTGTGATTGTAGTCAGCGCCGAAGACATTGAGAAAAACAAGATCCGTGCTGACCTCGGCATCACCTACGACGAGGATGTGCTTCGTCTGCGTGACGAGTTCATGCTCCGTCAGTTCATGGTGGGCAGTGTGGTCATCACCCACTATAACGGCCAGCATGCAGCCGATCAGTTCCGTCACCGTTTGGAACGCGAAGGCATCAAATCATACATCCACTACCCCATTGATGGTTATCCCCATAATGTGGAGCTGATAGCCAGCGACGAAGGTTTTGGCAAGAATGACTACGTAGAGACAACCCGTCCGCTTGTCATCGTCACTGCCCCTGGTCCTGGAAGTGGCAAGATGGCAACATGCCTGAGTCAGCTCTACAACGAAAACAAGCGTGGTATCCGTGCCGGTTATGCCAAGTTCGAGACCTTCCCCGTATGGAACCTGCCGCTGAAGCATCCTGTAAACATCGCCTACGAGGCTGCCACTGCCGATCTTAACGATGTGAACATGATCGACCCCTTCCATTTGGAAGCCTATGGCAAGACTGCCATCAACTATAATCGCGACGTGGAAATATTCCCCGTACTCAACGCCCTCTTCGAGGGCATTTACGGTGAGAATCCCTACAAGTCGCCAACTGACATGGGTGTCAATATGATCGGTTTCTGCATCAGCGATGATGAAGTATGCTGTGATGCCAGCCGCGATGAGATTATCCGTCGCTTCTACACCGCCACGAACAAGATGGCTGACGGTGCCGACAATGAGAGTGAGGTAAACAAAATCCGCCTGCTCTTTAATCAGGCAAAAATCTCTACTGCCACACGTAAGGTAACCGTAGCCGCTTATGAGAAGAAGATACAAAGCGGACATACCGCCGCTGCTATCGAACTCGAAGATGGCACTATTATCACCGCCAAGTCATCACCGCTACTGGGTTGTAGCGCCGCGCTCTTGATCAATGCCATGAAGTATCTCGCAGGCATTGACCACGAGGCCAAGCTCATTCCGCAGAGTCTCATTGAGCCTGTACAGAAGACAAAGATCGATTATCTGGGTGGCAAGAATCCCCGTTTGCATACCGACGAGGTGCTCGTGGCCCTCAGTGTACTCTCGACCCACGATGAGAACTGCCGGAAGGCTTTGGAACAGTTGCCTAAACTGCGCGATTGTCAGGTCCATACCACGGTGATGCTCTCTGAAGTAGACCGAAAGATCTTCAAGAAACTCGGTTGTGGTCTGACCTGCGACCCTGTGAAGAAGAAATAAAATAGTGACTGAAGCCATCCAACAACGCCTCAACGACTCTCCCATCGCAAGATGGACAGTACTCTTCATCGTGGCTACGGCCATGATGATGGGTTATTTTGTCAACGACATCATGTCGCCCTTGGAGACGCTGTTGGAGATGCCTCGAAGCCAAGGCGGTCTGGGTTGGACGCCTTCAGACTATGGTTTCTTTTCCGGAGCAGGCAGCTTTATCAATGTCTTCCTGCTCATGCTCTTCTTCTCGGGGATTATCCTCGACAAGATGGGCATACGGTTTACAGGCACTTTGGCCTGTTCACTCATGGTACTCGGCACCCTTATCAAATACTATGCCGTCACCACCGATTTCGGCAGTTCTGATGTCTCTTTCTTCGGGACTCACCTACCCACTTCAGCTGCCTGGGCTTCTTTCGGTTTCGCCATCTTTGGCGTCGGCTATGAGATGACGGGCATCACTGTCTCGAAGGCAATGGTACGATGGTTTACGGGTCACGAACTGGCCCTCGCCATGGGACTCCAATTAGCGATGGCCCGCTTTGGTACAGCCGCTGCACTCAGCATCTCTGCCCCCATCGCCCGCCATTACACCCTCTCCACGCCCCTGCTCGTCGCCTTGGCATTCCTCATCATTGGCCTGCTGGCATTCCTTGTGTTCTGCGTCATGGACCGCCGTTTGGATTCTCCTAGCCAGACTAATATGACTAGTTCGGCTAGTTCAACTAACTCCGATGACGAATTTCGCTTCGCCGACATCGGTGTCACCCTCCGCAACCCTGGTTTCTGGCTCATTACGCTTTTCTGCGTGCTTTTCTACTCGGCCGTTTCGCCATTCCTGAAATTCTCCACGAAACTGATGGTCATGAAATACGGCGTCGATCCCGACCTCGCCGGTTTCTTCTCGTCGATTGCCCCTTTCGGCACCATCCTGATGACACCTCTTTTCGGCCTCATCTACGACAAATACGGCAAAGGCGTCACCCTCGTCATCACCGGTGCCCTGATGCTCACCGCCGTACATTTCGGTTTCTCCATGCCCATGCACAGCAGCACGATTGCTATTGCCCTGATGATCATCCTCAGCATCGGTTACTCCTTAGCACCCGCTGCCCTTTGGCCCTGCGTACCGAAGATCATCCCCTTGAAATGTCTCGGCACAGCCTATTCGATGATCTTCTTCATCCAGAACTTCGGACGTGCCATCATCCCCATGTGTGTGGGCAAGGCCAATGAGACCGATCCCTCCTACACCACTTCGATGCTTATCTTCGGCTTCACCGCCCTTGGTGCCGCCCTCACCGCCATCGCCATGCTTTACATCGACCGTAAGAAATCCTACGGTCTCCAACTCCCGAACATTGCACACGGGGTCAGGAACGATGTGTAATTCACACATTCCTTATGATTCCAACGCTGATCCCTGTCAGTCTGGATAATTGTCGGATACTTGCGCCATATTCTTTTGCTGCACGAAGAATGTCTCTTTGCCTGTCACGACTATACAAAAGAATGTCCGAAGCGTTTCTAAGGCCATATGTGTTTGTCAAATAATCAAGTATGTCACGATCTGTCCGATTCTTCGATGCATTGTCAAAATCCAGAATCACGATCGATTTAGGCAACAGCTCGAATACAAGACCGCGTAGCTCCACGAATGGCATACGTCCAAGTACCTGTTCCACATTACAAATTCTGTACCTAACACTTTTCCCCTCGTATTCTTGCCAACTACTCCATTCGTAGCTGGCAACGTCCTCGGTCAGTCCTGCAGCTACGGGGTTCTGGTGTATGTATCTGAGTAAGGTGAAGAAATAGGCAACGTCATTGACGGGCTCACTCTTGAATCTGTCCTGAAAGAGATGCCCGTAGTGTTCGTACTTCGTGTTGTAATACCGTGCGTATGCTGCCGCAATCCGCTTGACTGCAGACGACAGGTTTTCTGCCCCTTCCCTGATCAGCAGATGCACATGATTGTTCATAAGGCAATAGGCGTAAAACGATGCATAAGCAGGCATGGGCTGGCCTGATTCATTCTTTGGTCTTACTAATTTGTGCAGATAGTAGATAAACACGCGATAATCCTCTGAGTCTAAGAAGATGTCCTGACGATTAATCCCACGCAGCATAACGTGGTGAATACCTGTCGCACTTTCTTTTCTGAGTTGTCTTGCCATAATAATACATTTATCGATTAACATTGCAAAGGTAAGGATAATATTTGATATTACCAAACAAATTGCAGAAAAATAGCACATCGTTCCTGCCCCCTGTGCATTTTATATCTTTTTCATATTTTCACAGCCTTTCTTCGAAGAATTGACTTCTAAGATAGTTGGAGAACTATACATTCAGAGGTATTTGCCAAGCGGAAAATACATATTACAAATACAAAAAAGTCGCTGTGACGTGATTAAATAGTTTAAAATAGTTAATAATTTATCTTTATGTTTGATAATAAATATTATTTTGCTATATTTGTAGCCAGAAATAAATATAATAATTAAAGATTTAGTGCAAATCAATGAAAAAGTATAGTTATAATTACCAGTTCTTCCAGAATTGGATGAAAGAGAAGGGGTTGCAGATAAATGAAGTGTTGGGGCCTATGAATACCAGCAGCTATCAGAGTGTGAATCGCTGGATGAGTGGAGAGATGCCCATGAAAATCGAAGCCATGCTTGGCCTGTGCAACCATTTCGACATCCCTCTTTCCTCTTTTTTCCTTGAAGATGGAAATCCAATAGCATTTGTATCTGCCTCCACTTGCAGAAATGAGAAAACAGGCGAAATTACTCCCAACAGCCCATCGAAGAATGATTATGTGAACAAGAGTTGCTCTACCATAGGAGGAATGGTCAGTACGGCTCTTGGTAATCTTGCCAAAATATCGGCAGCGGCAAATGGCACAAGCGGCTCGCCTACTGGTTTCGACAAGATAGACGATATTATCATTGGATTGCAAAATGGCAACCTGATTACCATCGCGGGCAGGCCAGCAATGGGGAAAACCTCTTTGGCGCTTTCCATTGTTAAGAATATCACTATTGATCATAAAATCCCCACGCTATATTTTTCTTTAGAAATGAATTCGGCATCAATCGTGAATCGAATTATTTCTAGCGTATGTAGCATACCTGCTCATAAGATTCAGAGTGGCAGGTTACTTCCCGCTGAATGGGAAGCCTTAGATAACAACATGCAAGCCATAACAGACGCTCCTCTATATCTTGACGATTCTGCCCGGCTGTCTATTTATAATTTGAGCAACACCGCAAGAAACTGTGTTAATGATCATGGTGTAAGACTAATCATTATTGACTATTTCCAACTTATACAAACTCAGAACCGTTCAAATCGTTCAAGGCATGACGAATTAGCCGAATTGATGCACGACCTTAAAATATTGGCTCGTGAGTTAAATGTGCCTATTATTCTTATATCA
>LXOW01049177.1_pt1 | contig 10926 bp, 9 predicted proteins | sample 1368591 | NCBI WGS metagenome assembly LXOW01 (sample SAMN04884650, study PRJNA319009) | bovine gut metagenome | isolation source: Cow rumen | host: Bos taurus | place: Italy: Legnaro (PD) | collected 2014-07-09
AGATGTGTATAAGAGACAGATATAATGTACTTCAGGAAAAATTCAGTCAACAGGAGACCCTTAACGATGAATTGATACAAAGTATTATCAGGTCAAAGTTATCAGGTTTTAACCGACATCTTGCGACAATTATTCCGATATATGGTTTGCTGATAAATATTATTATCACAAGTTGGTGCTATTCCCCTATTCGTTTAGGCTTTATGCTTGCTTCAGTGGTCATTTTCCTATTGATGGCAGCAATCGAATGGATATTCTGTCGCAAGATAATGTATGCGGGTGCGGGAGATATTGATTTGCAGACGTTTAAGGAAAGTGTGAGTCGTTTGAATAAGCGTTACTTTCTGCTTTGGATTTTGAGTGTTTTCATGATGTGTTTGTGGATTTTTGCATTGATTTATGAATGCATATATCGCTATGAAGTATGTAAGTTTGGTCCACAGTTGATGATACCGGCCATCAGTTTGACATTCAGTATCCTTTTGGTTTTTTGGAATATGCACCGCTTGATAACGCTTTGTGATGAACTCTCTAGCCAGATAATGCAGAATAAGGAGGAGAATAACTCCTCGGTTCCAGGTTATCGCCATAGTGCATCGTATTGGTCTGGCATAGTGATGCTTGTACTGTCGTTGGTGGGCATGAATCTGAAATTGTTTCATCTGCCGTTTGGATCTATCACCTTTATTGCGGCTAGTTTGGCTGGAATTGTTTACGTGATTACAACCGCCCGTTATGTGGTGAGTGTTATTCCCGAGTGTCGTGTTTATAGTGGCATTACAGCGGCAGCATTTATCTTTATCTTGCTGGGCATGCTGTTCAAAATCCAACATTACCCGTTAGACAACCTGTTGCTCATTGTGGGTGTGGTTCTCTTGGTTCCGTTGAATTTGGTGGTTTATCTAATTACTAATTCTTCAAACAGCCGATAGGTGCAGCCGTTATATTACCCAAACCGTTTGGTCTATTTTCCTGTGGTAAAGTTGATTTCTGTATTTTTACCAGCAGTGTGACCATCTTTGGTGCGGTAGCGTGAGCCTAAAACGGTAAAACCATATTGGGTTGATGGTTTTAAGAGAAACCTGACCTCCAAGGTTTTATCGTTTGGCCATGAGTATCCTTGGAATGCGGGAAATTCAGAACCGGAGGTGCTGGGGTTCATGGCGACACCCTCTACCATCGGTTTGGAGAACTTGATGACAACAGTATATGTCCCACTAGGAATATTTTTAGTTCCATCCTTGATATTTACTTTGTAGGTAGCGTTCAGTTTAGCCGCTTTTTTCTCCTCTTGAACGTATTGTTTCAAGTCGAAGTCATTGACAGCCTTCGCTATAGTGGGCATAAAGTCAGACATAGTGGCGTATGTGCTACGCTGCTGCTCATATTGTTTCAACGCATTGCATAGCGTTTGGGTAAGGATGAACCCATTTTTTTCTTCTACCTTAATAAGCGATTCCTCACTGATTTGTGGATAATGCGAAACCATGTAGCGGATAACGGCAGCGCGGACGAATGTCTCATTCATCATCATCATAGAGCTTCCGTATGCGGATTGTGTCAATTGTTCGGCTTTCACTTGAAATACCTTCTCGGCTGATTTGCTCATCAACGGCCAGTTTTGGCTGTTTAGCCGGTTGCAGAAATGGTGGCAGAATTCGTGGATGACGATGGGTAACACCATATTGGCTTCATAATATACGCTCCCGTCATCAGCGTTTTCGCAACATCCGATAACAGGGCTTAACACATAAGTGCTGTCTTTTAGTTGGGCACTGCATCCATAATTATGCGGTCCCACCAACAAACTGAGTACGACGCGGAACTGGCCGTCGCTTTGCGTACCGAAATAGCTGTTAAACCAATCATAGTCCACCTGCTTGTTGATGTCATTAAAGGCCTTCTCGACCTCGGCATATAATTTCTGTTGTTTCAAGTACCATTCGTGGAAGTTGCTGCTGTGGAAAAAATAGTTCAGAGGTTCCAAAAACGCCTTCTTTTGCTCGTCAGACCATCGGTCGAAAGAATTATCACCACCAGCTAAAAAAATGTTATCCAGCAAAATTTCAAAAGATTCTCCATTACCGCCTTTATAATCGCCATCCACAATAACATCGTCCCAATCAATCACATTTAGATGTAAAGCGTATGATACCACTGCATCGTAGGAGATTCCTGATTCCTGTTGGTATTGTCGTGCCAACTCCACAACCGGATGATTTTTGAATTGGGCAAAAGTAGAGTCTACCTCTTGAGCATACTTTGGAATCCGGCACAGGTTATATTCGCGAGATCCGCTAAGTCGCCATATCACGGACATTAAGTCAACCCATTCGTCGAAATGAGCTGGTATCGGATTTTGGGCAAAGGAAGACAGTGAAAGTAGAATTCCACAAAAGATAATGGTCAGTTTTTTCATTAGCTTATATATTAAATGTACATTACCTCATAAACTCGTAAGCGCCAATGTCAGGAATTGTGACTCGGGGATTGCCATCGAGGTCGTAATTGACCCCAATGTTGCTTTTGCCTCGGTTAATGGCGTAGGAGAGCACCCCGATGTGGTAGTCGTTTGCACTGGGACGCACAAATTCAGGGTCTCTTCGCTCGCAGTCGATAAAGTGGTCGTTCTGAAGTGTGGACTTGATTAGGCAGTTTTCAAAGGTATAGTTGAAGGGTGCCTGAGTGTTTTCGCCGATAAGTATCTCTTCATTTGAACTGAGGTTGCCATAAACGATACAATTGACAAACGATGCCTGGGTCTCCATTGGAATCTTATAGAGGTCGGTCGTGTTGCTCAGATATAGGGCGGGATTCTGGCGGGCTGGGGTAGTGCTGAAGTAGTTGCCCACCGTTACATGCTTGAAGTAGTATTCTCCAGCCTCCAATTGAAGACTGCAACTTCCGTTGTTGCCAATTACGCAGTTGGTGGCCTCAATGTTAGAGTAACGAGACAGGATGCCGCTGTTATAGGTGTTCTTGATGATGGTGTTGGTGATGACGTTGCGGTTGAGGGTGACGGTGATGTTGTCGAAGCCGCCCCAGGGCTCAATTTGCAGTCCCACATACGAGTTGGTGATGATGGCATAGTCGATTGTGTTCTCTTGGCTGCCTTCCAATATCCAGATACGGTCCCATTGGTTGTAGTCGGTCTCGTATTGCGGTTCCAGACGGTCGCCTCTAAATATGACCGGCTGTTCGCGGGTGCCGTTCACATGGATGTTGCCGTAGCGCCATACCAGCAGTCCACTACCTTTATGGAAGTATATTCGGGTGCCTGGGTCGATATTAAGTGTTCCCAAGGAGTCCACAACGGCCCAACCGCCCATTACCACGTAAGGCTTGTCGTTGTGCCAGGTGATGTTTTCGTGTTCATGGGCAACGACCTTCAAACCAGATGAGGGGTCGGCTACTATGAAATGGGCATCCTGACCAAAGGCGACCATTTGTACCTTCTGCTCCACATTGTCGTGTTGGAACATGATGGAGTCGCATACCAGGAAAGGTTGGTTGAGGTTGCCGGGGTTGATGATGACTTTGGCATAGACGAAAATACTGTCTTTTGGGGGAATTATCACATTGTGTTGTATATTTCCGGCCACGCCATTTACATTGATGCTGTATTGCGAGGTGTTGCCGCCGCCCAGATAGATGTCCACTTTCAGCTCTTGATCAGAGGGGTTGTAAACGGTAAAGGAGCGAGTGGTGGAACTCAAAGAGGTGAATATTGTGTCGAAAGTGATGAAGGAAGATGAGAATCGTAAACGCACATTGTCATTTGGAACGGGCTTGCGACAGGCAATCCCACCGATGATGATGGCGAAGAGGATGATTATGAAGACTGTGTTTTTTCTCATTCTGAATGTATTTTATTACTACCCCGGCCTTCGGCCACCCCTTCTAAAAGAAGGGGAATTTAAATTCTAATTTTTGTTATAACGAACGTTCTCCAAAAATAGTGCATGGGCAGGAGCAGAATCGCCGGCCTTGCAGCGGTCTTTCTGTTCGATGATGTCCTGAAAATCCTGTACGGAGATTTTCCCTTTTCCCACCAGCAAGAGTGTCCCCACAATGGCACGCACCATATTGCGCAGAAAGCGGTTGGCGGTAATCTCAAACACCAATTGTCCGTCATTGAGTCGCCATTGGGCATGGGTCACTTTACAGCGCATGTTGTTGACTTGGGTATGTACCTTTGAAAAACTGGTGAAATCTTCATTGTTCAGCAACAATTGTGCGGCCTCATTCATCTTGTCCACGTCTAGTTTCTCGAAAACCCGGTAAGCGTAGGGGAAGTTAAAGGCATCTTTGCGAATGTTGACGTAGTAACGGTAGGTGCGGTCTAGGGCATCAAAGCGGGCGTGGGCATCATCGGTTACCGGTTCGATGGAGAAAATGACGATCTCCTTGGGCAGGAAACTGTTGAGTTTGTTGACCAGTTGGAGTCTGCGGTTCTCGTCCAGTTCTTCGGCAAAGTCGAAGTGTGCCGTATAGTCACGAGCATGAACCCCCGTGTCGGTGCGTCCGCAACCGGTGATGGCTATGCGCTCACGTTGCCCGTCCTCTTCAGAGGGCTTTTGCAGCAACAACGTCAGCGCATTCTCAATCACCTCTTGAACACTGATGTTCTTCGGCTGTATCTGCCAACCGAAAAAGGGTGTCCCGTTGAAGGCCAGACGCATGAAGTACCGCATGGACTAACGCAGGTTTTTCAGTTTCTCTACCACCATAGGTCTGTCTTCCTTGTAGGTAACCCCGAACCACTGTGAGTCGGTGACCAACACCTTGATAGAGGCGGTGCCGGTGGTGAGGAAGTGGTTGACTACCGTAGGAATTTGGAACTCTGACTTGGGATTGTTGTTGTTCTTTTTCAGGAAGTCGGTGAACATGTCGTTCAGACAATCGAAGAAATAGGGTGTGAATCCCCAGAAGTTCATCGATACCACGGTGTCTTCGGTCAGGTCGGTAACTGTTCCATTGTCGTCAATATTGCGGATGCCTTCAGCTGTGCGGCTGATTTTGGTCATCTCGGTGATGCTTACCAGTTCGTCTTCAGCGTTGGTGCGACAAACGCCACGTGATACTGAGCCGTGTTCCGACAGCGTGTTGGGCAACAGGTAGCCCACCATGGCGAATTGGGGCTTGCTGCCTTGTGGCTCTTGCAGGAATTGAGCCATCGCTTTAAAGCTGTTCTTTCCGTAAAAGTCGTCAGCGTTAATTACTGTAAAGGGCTCGTGAATAGCATCCTTTGCTACCAAAATGGCGTGGGCGGTGCCGTATGGCTTTGCACGCTCGGGGTTCACTTCAAAGCCTGCAGGAATGGCGTCCAGTTCTTGAAATACGTATGAGGTGTCAATTTTGTCGGCATATTTGCTGAGGATGAATTTCTTGAAATCCTCTTCCATACTTCTGCGAATGACAAAAACCACACGGCCATAGCCGGCGTCGATGGCATCCTGAACGGAATAATCCATAATGGTTTCACCGTTGGGTCCGAGGTGGTCCAATTGCTTTAATCCGCCGTAGCGACTNNGTAATGTTGGTTTCATAACAAAATATATTTTAAACATGCAAAAATACGGATTTTCTGTGAAACACGCATCGCTTTCTCAATAATTATTTTTCATCTACTTTCCGGTTCGGGAAAATTGTTTACTTTTGCAAAAAAATAATATCATGCAAGAGATTATCGCCTTTTTAGACCAGCTGATGCGTAATAACAACCGCGAGTGGTTCAATGCCCATAAAGATGAATATAAATATGTGCAGGCGAAATTCAATGAATTTTCCCTGAAACTGATGGACTCTGTAGCATCCTTCGACCCCGATGTGTATGGCCTTGAATTGAAGGACTGCACCTACAGAATTTACCGCGACATCCGTTTCTCCTCGGATAAGCGTCCCTATAAGAATCATTTCGGTTGCTTTATCTGCAAGGGCGGAAAGAAATCGGGCAATGCCGGCTATTATTTCCATATCGAGCCCGTGGAAGCTGACTATATTGGAGGCAATCTTCTGGCGGCGGGTATGTATGCGCCCACCAAGGAACTGTTGGAACAGATACGCCACGAGATTGTTTATGATGGTGAGAAACTGGAAAAAGCGGTGAAGAAGGCTAAACATTGGAAGTTTTATGAGAGCAGTTTCCTGAAGCGAGTCCCCAACGCTTATCCCAAGGATTCGCCCTACGCCGACTACCTTCGACTGAAAGACTATACCTTATATCAGGACTTGCCCGATGATATTCTGTTCGGCGATAGTGATGAGTTGCTGCAATATGTGGTGAAGCACTTCAAAACTGTGAAAGATTACAACCACTGGCTGAATGATGCGGCGGAGCTGATAGAATAGACGGTGGGTGGTAATTAGTTTCCCTGCTAGTGATTTTTAATCCCTTAAACTCTGCGCCTGTCTAACCAAAGATTAAACAATGGGTCGGAGATGGAATAGGTGTTTTCAGTTCGTGTGATAAGGTCATATTCAAGCAGCTTTAATGCTGCGGATTGGGTAGAGCTGGGTGAACGCAATCGGTATTTTTTATTGAAGGCCATGGAGGTGATTCCTTGTGCCTGTTTTTCGGCATGAATAGCGTACAACAACTCTTTCTGAGTCTCAGTAATGAATGCAAGTTGTTCTCGCAAACGGGAGTCGTTTTCGTCCAAATAATCTTCTATTAGCTCTTTGACAGCTTCTATATCGCAGGTGTCTTCCATACGTGTTTCCGCAAATGCGTCTTTCATGATTCTTTGAATGTAGAAAGTAACTCCCCAAAATGTATTGTAAACGTGTAAGAAGGCTTCTGCGGTAATGTCTTTTTCTGCCTGTTGGAAGTGCTGAATGGCAAAATCTTGATATACAGAAGTTTTGATAGGTTCGAGACGCAAGGATTTGGCACTTTGGTAGAATGGACGTTTTGAAGAGAAGAACATCTCCTCCATCAGTCTGCGGCTACTTCCGGAGAATACGAAATTAGCGTTCGACATTTTCTGAATGTAAGTTCGGAGTAGTGCCTCAACATTCTTTTCAGGATAACGTGTAATTTGTTGAAACTCATCAATAACAACAAGACACCGTTTGTCAACAGCTTCCAAATAATCAAATATCTCGTTTAGTGTATATTCAGGTCGTTGTATATCTCCTAATTTGACATCAAAAGTCGGCATGTTCAACAGGGTGTCATAGCCGAAACTTGCACTGAGAGATTTCAAAAAGGAGACGAAAAGTTTTCGTAACTTTTCGCTTCGAGTCGCCACTTTGTCAAATACGGCGGTGCCAAGAGCGAGGATAAATTCTCGGAATGTGGTGGTATGCAGAATGTCAACTGTTATGGTAACATATTGCTCTTTGATATTCGGGGAGTCAAAAACAAAATCAACGAGGGCTGTTTTTCCCATACGGCGAGAAGATGTCAGCACCACATTCATTTGATTACAAAGTGCTTTCTCCAATTGAGCCGCCTCCTCAACACGGTCACAGAAATAGTCGGGTGGAATCTTCCCTGATACAATGAACGGATTGACAATCTTTACCATAACCATCTAATTTTGTGGCAAAGATACAACTTTATTTCAAATTACCGAAAAAAAATTACCGAAAAAAAATTACCGAAAAAAAATAATGTGCAATAAAAATTAGTAGTGTACGATAAACTCGAGAATCAGGCGGTCCTCGTTGTTCTCGAAGTCATCGTGGAAGAAGTTCTTCTCATAGTTGAGGCGGATGCCAGCTCGGCAGGGAGCCTCGATAAACATCATGGTGAAACCAGCGGTGATGCGTTGGCGGGTGGGTTCAAAGGAGTATTCGCCATCTTGGTTCAGCTTGCCGTTGCAGTTGGGCGATATGGCATCATAGCGCAGGCCGAAACCCAAGTTGTCCAACCACGATTTGTTGATTTTCAGGGAGTAGTAGGCAAAGCACTCCAAGGCGTGGGTGGGCGAGAAGTCGTTGTCGTACCACTTGTAGATATATTCGCCTTCCAAATGCAACCCCATGATACTGTAGGCTAGGCCCGCATTGAAATGGTGCATTCTGAGTTCCTCGGGTTTGATGGCGGAATAGTTCAGCGACAGCTCAAAGTCCTTGAAGAAATTGAATGTGCCTCTTGCCACGTAGTTCAGCGTCTTCTGGAAATGCATTTGTTTGTCGAAGCCTCCGCTGTTGAACACACCGGCCTTGATTTCAAAGGGTATTACTTTGTCCCATTTGTACGAGATGAGTCCGCCTACATCGCTCCAGCCGGTTATTTTCTGCGTCAGAAACGATTTGTCGGAGAAGAAATACTTAGAGGGTGACAATAGGTTCTCGTTGCTGAAAGGCAACTTATCGTAGCCGATTTGGAAGGTCAGTCCTTTTACGGGCGTAAATCTGGCGAAGATGGATACCGGCGAGAATCTACCTCCATAGCTTAGGTCCAACAGCACCATGTAGGAGAACATGGGATGTACATTGCCATATACACCGACACGGGTATGCCGCAATTCGAAATGATGCGTATAAAGGTTGGTGTTGAACTCATAGCGTCCCAAAATGGTGGCGGTGAATTTGGGTATCAGGCTCCTTTTGTCAAATTTCTTCTCCACTGCCTTATCGGTTGTTGTGGCTACAGAGTTTGTGAGAGTGTCGTTTGTCTGTGCTTTAAGCATTGGGTAGCAGCATAAAACCGCCACCGTCAAGAGTAAAAGTCGTTTCATAGAGGCATTCTTTTTTAGCATTTGCAAAGATAAGAAAAAAAGTCTCATTTTGTTCTAAATCGGAATTTTGTGTGGCTGTGGTATGTCTCTCCAGGGCGGAGGAAGGCGTTGGATGCTGACCAGTGGTGGTTGGGTGAGTCGGGGAACTTTTGTGTTTCGAGGCAGATGGCGCTGTGTTGTTGGTAGCTGACGCCTCCTTTTCCGATAACAGTGCCGTTGAGGAAGTTGCCGGTATAGACCTGCATGCCGGGTTCGGTGGTGAAAACCTCCATCACGATGCCCGTCACGGGACTCTCCAGTCGGGCACAGGGACGGGTGTCGTCGCCCTTTGTGTTCAGCACCCAGTTGTGGTCGTAGCCGTGCCCGTATTGTAGTTGTTCAGTGTTGGCGGAAATATCATGACCGATGGTCTTGACCAGCCTGAAATCCATCGGGGTAATCTCTACAGCTGCCAGTTCGCCTGTCGGGATAAGAGTCTCGTCAATAGGGGTATAGCGGTCGGCGTCGATGGTCAGCAGATGGTTGAGGATGTCGGTGGAGGCATCGCCATTGAGGTTGAAGTAGCTGTGGTTGGTGAGGTTGATGACGGTGGGTTCATCAGTAACTGCTTCGTATTCAATGTCCAGTGCATTGTCGTCGGTCAGTGTGTAGGTGATGCGGGCGCACACGTTGCCTGGGAATCCGTTGTCGCCGTCCTCGCTGACCAGACTCATCACCAAGCGCTTGTCGTTTACCTCCTCTATGGTAAACAGACGATACTGCCAGCCGTCAGGACCACCGTGGAGGCAGTGTTTGCCATCGTTTTGTGGTAGCTGGTAAGTCTTTCCGTCAATGCTTATCTGCCCGTTTTGCAATCGGTTGGCGTATCTTCCTATGACCGCTCCGAAGTCCGAGAGGTGATTTTCGGGCAGGTAGTCGTCGAGGTTCTCGAAGCCGAGGACTACATCTCTCAATTGTCCGTTTTTGTCTGGCACATATAGCGACACCACACGTCCACCGAAATTGGTGATTTCTGCTCGCAGACCGTGGGAGTTTGTCAGCGTAAAAAGGTTGATTGTACTATCGTTATATTCCATATTTGTTGAAAACATATCTCGAAGCTCATAAATTCTGTCAATTATAATGTCCTCCTGTTTTTCGTTGAGCAGCAATCCGAATTTTATCGTGTATGGAGGTCCATTTTCCAATCGGTAATGTATTCGAAGCGAGGCATCATACAAGTATGACCTCATAAAGAAAGTCCACCAAGGCTTCTCAAATTTTTCCACTTTCACAATACTGTTCCAAGGAATGATTGTTTTCCTGTCGAAGAGTTTTTTGAGATGGATTACAATGCCNNAGCATATCCAAAGCATACAAAGTATAGGCTACTGGAAAGAGCAGCAACGGCAGTATAAACAAACCTTCTAATAAACCCAAAAAAATGCTTGATATACTCGAGCAATTTTCAATTATAGAGAAAATAAAAAAAAACAAACCGAGAATACAGAATATTGAGCCGATGATGGTGCACAGTCCAAAAATAAGAACATTATCCGGCTCCGGACGGCTGCTCAGCAGTTTGGTGCGGCCTTCTTCTTCTTCAGAGCTTGATTCGTGAATCTTTGCCATAGTTAATCTCTTTTCTTTTGCAAAAATAGTGGTTTTTTGAAAGCAAAAAGGTGGCGAGGGGATTTTTTTTATTTGTATTTTTGTACCTCGAAAAAAATGGAGATAATACTGGAAAATTGATAGACCGATGAAACAAGAGAATACTGAAGTTTCGAAGATGAATGTGCTGGGGCTGCTGAAAAAACTGTTGCCCTATGTGCTACCCTATAAGTGGCTGCTATTGGTAACCTTGGTGCTGACCTTTGTGGGGGCACTGATGGCCCAGGTGAACGCCATAGTGCTCGACCGGACGGTGGATGCCATCAATGGTCTTCTGCATCAGGAGAGCTTTGCTTGGAGTGCTGCTACAAAACTGTTGCTGATAGTGAGCACGGTGTTGCTGGGCAAGGAGCTGTTGGCGGCGGTGTTTACCTTTGGGCAGCGTTTCTTTGGCGAGAAAATCCGTATCAATGTGAGTCGCGACCTGTCGTTCAAGGTGATTGACCGCATCCTCACTTTTCGTATGGCGTTCTTCTCGGCCGAGGGCAACGAGCCGGGCAAGCTGCAAACCCGTATCGACCGAGGGGTGATGAGCCTGAGCAATACGGTGAAGAATTTCTTTACCGACATCCTTCCCTTGTTTACC
>LXOW01261968.1_pt1 | contig 10926 bp, 7 predicted proteins | sample 1368591 | NCBI WGS metagenome assembly LXOW01 (sample SAMN04884650, study PRJNA319009) | bovine gut metagenome | isolation source: Cow rumen | host: Bos taurus | place: Italy: Legnaro (PD) | collected 2014-07-09
CTCGCCCAGTCCCTTCCCCCCCCCTGCCCGAGTGGGTCCCCCGCCCACTCGTCACTTTTCCTTCGTCATTGCGGCCACAGACAGCCCCGTTCTTCTTTCTTCGCCCGCAGGCGCCCCCACCCCACCCGGCAACTTTTCCCGCACTTGGAAAAACTCCACCGAATCTATTCCTGCCCCATTTGCTCCAGGACCGCGGCCGCGCGCGGATGGCCCAACGCCGCCGCCCGCCGGAACCAATCCACCGCCGCAGCGGGGTCTTCGGGGACGCCCGTGCCGTCCCTGTAGCAAGCCCCGAGATTGAACATGGCGCCAGCTTCTCCTTGCTCAGCCGCCTTGCGGTACCACTCCGCCGCTTCCCCGCGGTTTTCCTCGCATCCATTGCCATAGAACAGGCACAGGCCTAGATTCTGCTGTGCCTCGGAATTCCCCTGTCCGGCGGCCTTGCGGAACCACTCGACCGCTTCCTCGGCGTTCTTCTCCGTGCCCTCGCCCGCCAGCAGCGCGTATCCCAGGAACGCCTGCGCTCCCGGATGCCCCTGCTCCGCCGCTTTCCGGTACCACGCGACGGCCTCTCCCGCGTCCCGTTCCGTCCCGTACCCGCATTCAAGCGCCGCCCCCATGAAGAACTGCGCGGACACATCGCCCGCTTCCGCCCCTTCGCGGTACTCGTCCGCGAGCGAAAGGAGTCTTTCGGTGGCCTCCGGACATCCTGCGGCATGGCTCCGTTCCCAATACTCCTTGGCCTTGCAGTCGTCTTTCGCCACCCCGTCGCCGCGCTCGTACGCGTTGCCGAGCCAGAGCATGGCGAGGCACTCGCCCCCCTCCGCGGCCTTCCGCCACCATTCCACGGCCTTCGCCATGTCCTGCGGAACCCCGTTCCCCAGCATGTACCCGAGCCCCGCTTCTGCCTGTGCCGTTGCATCGCCCGCCAGGGCCGCGAGTTCGAGGAACTCCATCCCGAGCTCCGGATCCCGCACCCCCGAGACACCTTCTTCCCCGAGCAACCCCTGCCCGGCGATCACCAGCGCCTGGCAGTCCCCGGGCTGCACGCCGCCGTTCGTGACCAGCTCCCGCCAGCACCCTGCCGCCTTGCGGTACCATCCGAGCGCCTCTGCGGCGTCCGCCCCGACGCCCTGGCCCTTGGCGTAATCGTTTGCCAAGTTGAACATCGCCTTGGCATCGCCCTGTTCGGCGGCCTTTTTCGTCCACTCGAACGCCAAAGCCTCGTCCTTTTCGACATCGATGCCCAGACTGTAGCGGTACCCGAGGTTCCGCTGCGCGGCGGCATCCCCCGCCTCCGCCCGCTTGCGCACGCTGTCGATGTCGCCCTCGCGGTCGACAATGATCTTGGCCCGCCGGTTCACCCAGGACATGGCTTCCCGGAACATCGCCTGCCGCTCTTCGTCGCTTGCCTCGATGTTTTCCGAAGTCGCCAAATCCATGTATCCGTCGGCAACGAATCCCATCGCATCCACGTCGCCCGCCTCCGCCCGCGCCGCGGTATCCACGTCGGTAACCACCCACGCCGGCGGGACGCGCACCTCCTCCACCGGCCCCGCCCCGCCCTCGGACTCCCGTCCTCTTGCGCCGTCGATTTCTTCATCGTCGGAGTGCGGTTCGCTTGCGGGGACAATCGGTTTGTCCTCCGAACTCGGGGTGTCTGCTGTCTCCTCGACTTCTACCGCTTCTGGCGGAACAGAGTTCTCTTCTGCTTCCGAAGTGTCGCTTTCGGCTTCATCCCCTTTTCCGTTGTTGACCTCCTCAGATGGTTCGGCGTCGGGAACAACGCCATCGGCAGCATCCGGCAATTCTTGTTGCTCCACGACGCCAGGGACCGTTTTGTCTCCATCGGTTACCGCGTCATCGGGCTTCGCTTCGTTTGCGGGGGCAATCGGTTTGTCCTCCGGTTTCGGTGCCTCTGGAGGACTCAGTGCTCCTTCTGAATCCATTGTTCCAGTGGCTTTCCCAACTTCTGGAGTGTCGGGGACAACGACGAGGGAACCTTGGTCACTCCCTCCTTCACTGCCTCCACAACCTCCGCCCCTTGTTGCAACACGACCGGAATACGTGTGGACAGCGAGGAGAATACAGCAGAAGGCGACAGTGATTCCGAGCCCTCCGCCAAGCCAGTATTTTTTCGGCCCCCCTTTCTCCGGCAATTCCTTGGCCTCGGAAACCGCTTTCGAAAAGATGCGGACCGTGCCAGGCCCGAAAAGCGTGCCGAGCGATTCAAGGACGGCGGCTGGTTCGCGGTCGGTGAGAACCAGAAGGGAAGGGGGTGTTCCACGAAGGGTTGCCGGAAGAGTAGCTGCTATTTCTTTCCTTGCAACTGGATCAGCGCGGGGAATGGCCTCGTTTCCCACCAAGGCTTTGCCATCTCCGTTTGCAACCGGAAGCGACTGGCAGAACTTTTCGAACTCCTCCGTCCCGTGCGTCTGGTACAGGCTTTCGACAGCTTTCGCCAACGGGGAGGATGCGTTATAGAGAGTTTCTTTGTCAGGATGACAAAGACACTCGGCGAAAAAGGAGGACAGCCAGTTTCGCTCCGGCTCCTTTTCCGCCTGCAGGAAAGCCATCGTACGGATGGGACGGTGGCGGAAGTCCTTGCGGTCGGTGGAAACCGAAACACACAAAACCACCTCTTCTGGCGAGCCGGGACGGCGCAGGAGCGCCGCGAACCGGCTCGTCGTCATGGAACCTTCGAATGCCGGGAAGAAATCGCTTCTGGCAGTTTCCGCCAGTTCAGGAGAAGCATGGGCATTGTCCCAAAAGTAATCGCGCTCGAATTCGCGTGTGCAGATTGTGTATTCCATGGTTTACAACGGTTTGTAAAGGACAGGATCGTTGACGTCTTGGTCCAATTTGGAGGCGTATTCGCGAAGAGCCGTTTCCCAGCCCACAAGCTCTTTGAATCGTTGCCACAAACCGGCTTTGGCTTCCAAGGCATCGATCAGATTGTGCATCAAGACTACCAGCGGATAGGCACAGTCCTTGGATTTGAATTCCTGATTCGGAATGACGCGGAATTCAGGCAGACCATTGTCGTCCAACTTGAAGAATTCGACGCATCCCATCGTCTGGATGGCGATGACATGGAGATTGGGGGGAACGGGTGCTTTCCTCAACAGGTCCACGATGTTGCCATACTGGTCGTGGAACGCATCAAGCAGTTCTTTTTGCCCTTTTTTCGTTGCCAGATACTTCTCGCATTTTGTGAGGACAAAAACCACGAATGTCGGTTGGTTGCCATCACCGTCATTGTAGACGTCATTGAGGAGTTTTTTGACGAACTTCGGACAGTTGACTCTGTTGTTTTTGGATGCGTTGCATTCCATGAGTACGGAAGCGTCGATGACGCAATATACACCGAATGCGTTGTTGACCCGCGTTTTCAAGCGCTCGTCCAGCTCCCCCGTCATTGCCCCCTTGGTATCGGTGAAGATGACGGTGGCTTTTCTCTTCCCCTCCACCTTGAAATCGAACATGTGTTCGACGAAATCGACAGCCGCGCCCTCGATGCCTGTTTCCAGCGTGGAGAATGCTTCCTGGTTTTCCACCAGCTCCATCATTTCATTCCACTGTTCCTGGAGAATCTTGAACTCATGGGTGGTGGGATTGAGCTGGAGTTCGTTCGTATTGTATTCGTCCAATTCATTGGCCATTGCGGAAAGCATGCTCGTCTTGCCGACGGCCGTGTTCCCGATCATGATAACTTCATACTCATTCTTTTTCATGCTGTGTTCCTGTATTGAGGCTTTTCAGAGGGTTTGTGCAAGACCGGCAAGGGCCGCGTTCCAGTCCTGTGCGAGCCGTGAATTTGCGGCGGCCTTTTCGAATTCTTCCTTCCAGAAAATGGCCTTGTTCCGGTCCACGAAACGCCGCCATTCCTCTTCGACCGTATCGCCCCAGATGAACCGGAAAACGAATGCATCGTAGTTTGCGCGCATTGTGGTCGCAATGTGGGGAACCAACTGTCCGAACGCCTTGCGGGGGGATTCGGCCGTGACGCTTGAAAGAACAATCTCCGATTGCTGTTTGAGCCAGTTGTACAAGGTTGCCGTGCGTTTGTTGGCCTCGTGCAATTTGTTGACGACCTGTTTGAGGTCTTCCAAATTGCTCCGATCATCATCCGGAACGATGCGCTCGGGGTCGAAATCCCCAAGTTCTTCAGTGGAATAGATGGCTGGCAAAACGGAGCCGTCGAATGTCAATTGGAAGCGCAAGAGCCCTTCCACCGCGTCCTCCAGACTGACAAACGTTCCGGATTGCCGGAGGGTTGCAAGGAATTGTTCCAACCATTCCCGGTTGCTTCCGCTTGTCCCGCCGATTCGGGCCAATGACGGATTGGAATCGAATCCGGTCTTGAGAACGCACCGAAAATACTGTTCAACCATTTCATCGCAGCAGTTCGAAAGGTGATTGCGAAGCAGTTTCAAAACCGCTTCCCGCTGGTTGCGGATGGCTTTCTCGATGACACCTTCGGGGCCGTGTCCGGCATCGAATTCTTCGGCTATCCGTTTCTTGGAAAATGCGGGAAGTTCTGGCGGAAACTCGTCTTTGCTTTCGTATTCTTTGTAGATTCTGGCGAATTCGTTTTTTACTTCGCGGAAATGCCGCCGGAAGATTTCCGCAACGGCATTTTCGAATTCCGGGGCCATGTCCTTTTTGAACGGACCGCGCAGGTCGGCCATGAACGTGAGAAGCCGCTTTTCGAAAGGAAAGCCCGACTCCTGTGCAACGATGTCGCCCGATGCATTGCGGAGTGCGTTGTAGAGGCTTCCGACCTCGGCGATAGCCGTGCGGAAGGCCGATTCGGCATCGCGGATGCGCAGGTCGTCGATGCGTCCTGTCTGTGCCACGAGGGCGTCGATGTTGGCATCGACCATGTTGCGCACGGCGTCCTTCGAACCACAGTCGCAAACGACGGGGGTGAAGTCCTTGGGTATTTTGGAGGTGGACAAATCCGAAGGCGTCCCATCGGCATTTCTACCGAGCAGAAGATTGATGCTCCCATCGTTCCTGTGTCCGTCTCGCTTGTCCTCGTTCAAAATCAACTGAATCCAGTCTTTCGGTTTGACCTCGCCCTGTGGGTACACGGACTTGAGCATGTCCGTGGCATTGTTGTCTGCGGGCCCCCAAAGCGTCCGTTCTCCATTGGGGGCAGGTTTCAAAAGGAAAAACACGACGTCGGCGTCGTTCTTCACGCTTTCCAGCATGTCCTCTTGGATTCCGGGTGTGGGGTCTTCGAGACCTGGGATGTCATACACAGTCAGCCCTTCGGGAAGGCCGACTTCGAACCGAGTCCACAGTTCAACGTAATCGACGACGTTGTGCCGCGTTTCGTTGTTGTCCTTGACGAGGAATGTGCGGACTTCCTCCATCGGGACTTCTTCGGGAGCAGTGCCCAGCAACTGCTTGAGTGCAGGGTGGGCATTGAGGGCGCGCTGGAGAGGAATCACGTTGTCGTTCCAGTTGTTCACCCCTTGGGTGGGTAGACCGTCGGCAGACTCGACCGGAGTGAGCGATGCGTTCAGAAAAGCTTCCAAAGAAGCTGGTTTTCCAGAAAGTCCGAGCCCGTATTTTTGGTAGCCAGCAGGAGCATAGGAAGGATAAACCTTCTTTTCGAGAAGTGCCGTGGGCGAGAGATAATGAACGACGGCTTTACGTGTTTTTTCGCTGTTGTGCACGATGCTGCGAACGGCTGTGCATGCACCACCTCCGCCAGTCGGAATCTGATCGTTCCCCAACCCGGTAAGCATTTGGAGCATTTGGCTCTTTCCTTGTCCCGCCTTTGCGGCGACGCCGATATTGATGCTTTCGCGGCGGAGACGGATGAGCGCGGTCTCGCAGGCTGCACGCGCCTCAAGGAGGCGGTTTTCGGCGTTGTTGAACGAGATGCCTTGGAGTGCCGCGGCGAGGTCGGGATAGCGGGCGGCGACGGTGGATGCCTTGCCGCGAGTGTCGTGGAGAGCGGCAAGGAGCTTGTCGATTTTCTGCATGTTTGCTTCGATGACGGGGCGTTTCTTTGCTCGTACATCGCGGATTTTGGCGACGATTCCGTCGAGGTTTGTGCTCATGTTGAGTTTCCTTGGGTGGATTTCTTTTAAATTGTTTTCCTTTTGTTCATGCAGCGGCGAGGAGGAGGCCGGCGAGGGCGCCGAGGAGGTAGCCGAGGACCTGGATGGCGCCGAGGTGTTCGGACATGATGGTGGAGAGCATGGCGTGGAACTCGGCCATGTCCATGCCGTCCACGGCGGCCTTGACGCGGCCCTGGACGTCCAGTTTCGCGATGATGGCGGGGGTGCCGACATCGCGGATCATGCGCTCGACGCCGGGACGGATGGCCGGGATGGCGCTGCCCACCCACTCCCATACGGCGTCGCTGCGGAGCAGGCGCGAGGCGGCGGGGGCGAGGTTGTCGTGCAGGTAGGTGCGGAGATAGGACTTGAAGCGCTCCCGGATTCCTTCCGCGAAGCCGCCGATGCGGGCGGTGCCTTCGGGGGAGGCGATCCATGCGCGGAAGGCATCGACGAAGCCCGCGAGTTCTTCGCGCAGGTTCGCCGCCGTCTCGGGACGGCGGATCCAGTCGCGGATTGCGCCCTCGATGGTCTTTTCGTCGAGGAAGTAGTCCGCCAGCGCATCCGCCGAAGAGGCCAGAGCGGAGGTGACGGCATCGCCGAAGGCGGTGCCGAACAGCGGAATCTTCTCCAGCAGGGTGCTTCGGAATTTCTCCTCGACAAATCGGCGGACGGCCCGGGCGATGGCCGGTTTGGCCTTGGCGGCGATTTCGGGCGAGCGCTTGCGGAGGATGCGCAGGACGAGCCGGGCCATCTCTTCGCGGTTCTCCTCCGAATCGAGCCGCGGCATGATTTCGGCATCCCAGAATTCGCGGATGCGCGGGGCGGTGACAAGGCGGTCGATTTCACCGACCAGCGCTTGTTCGATGCGCGGGACGAGGAAGTCGATGATTTCGGCGTCGTGCGCGACGACCTGCTCCTGGATCAGCGTCTGGGCGGTGCGGAGGATGCTAGGATTCCGCAGGGCGCTGCCCACCATGTCGCAAAGGTCGTCGGCGAGCTTTTCGGGCCGCAGGAGGCGCGTGGCGACCTGATCGGCCAGGACGCCCGCGATGCGCGCCTTGTTTTTCGGAAGCAACCCCTGCCGCCAGACTCCGAAAGTGCACCAGGGAAGCCAATGCCGCCAGGTCCGTTCGTATGGCTCGAACAGCATCGTGATGGCCATCCAGTTCGTCAGGTAGCCCACCGCCGCCGCCAGCGCCACCGGCAACACCCACTTCTGCACCACTGGAGGGGGAAGCCACAGCCCTGTCCGTCCCACCAACGCAAACACGACGGCCGCCAGCATCGCCAGCAGGCTCAGTGGAAAACACACCGTCTCCGCGGCGGCGAAGAAACGTATCGAGCGCGGACGCCGCGTATCCCACGCAATCGAGAACTTGGCCCGGTAATCGGCAAACAACGGCATGGTTACGGTTCCCTTCCGGCGCACATTCCGGCGGCCTGCGGGGGGATGTTCCCGGAGGAAGCGGGCAGGAACGGTATGTCGCGCGCCATGATATGCATGTCCTTCGGCCCGCTGTTGGATGGGGAGGGGGTTGTCCGGGCCAATAACAAGCCTCTCCGTTGGTTCTCTTGGGAGGCTCTGGTCGGGCCCGTTTCGGGAATCAGCGGAGAGGCGCGCAAACGCGCGCCTCGCAACCAACGCCCGAAACGGAAATTGACCAGATTTCCCAAGACGGTTGGATTTGCGGGTGCAAACCGTATGTCTGCCGGCAACGGGCGGTACGGGGCAAGGCTCCCCGGCCCATCCGCCGCGCGGCAAACGGCAGGATTGCAGAATCGTTTCGCGCGCGCAAGCGCGAAAACCCTTGACGGACCCTTTTCTGTTTTGAGCATCTTCCAGACCTTTTCGGCCGACAAAAAGCCTCTCCGTTGTTCTTCAAGGAGGCTCTGGACAGGCCTGTTCCGAAAATCAGCAGAGAGGTGCGCAGATACGCACCTCGCAACCAATGTCCGGAATGGGGAAATTGTCCAGATTTCCTTGAAACGATTGGATTTGCGGGAGCAAATCGGTTGTCTGCCGCCGCGCCGGGACTTTCGTCCGTGGCGTCACGGCAGGACCGACCATCGCAGAAACGGGATGGCAGGGCAAGCGCGAAAACATCCCACGCCAGCCACGTCACCTCGTTCCGTCGCGCACCTCTCCTGCTGCCCGCGTCATCGCGGAAAGCGGTTCTCCTTCTCGGGCATTCATCCTCCTTGTTCGCTGTTCCTGTCATTCGTTGACGGACGCCCAACCCTGGTTGTCCATACAAAGATACCCGCCCGCCACCTGCCGTCTGACAAGACGTTTGGAAAACCAACTCGAACCACTCGGAAAACAACTCGGGACAAATGGTCTTCCGGCAACCAGCGAGCACACCGGCGGGACTTCTGGAGCGGATGGATTTGAAGACAAAGTGGACAAATGCGGACAAAATCGCGCAACCACGTTGCCCTTCGGCAGCCCACGCACACACCTCGTTGCCTCCATTCCCAACACAACGTGCCCGTCGTTTGGCAGGCTTTGCGAATCCAAGACAACAAATCTTGTCCCCTTTTGTCCTGTTTGTCTTCAAAATCCAGTCGTTTTGAGTTGTATTGCAAGTTGTCCGGAGTTGTTTTCCAGGTTCCCTGCCCAGCTGGCGGAGCGTTGGCGAAACCCGCGGAAAACCCGGAGCGACCTCCTTCTTGGAAACAAAATACCATTGGAAAATCTCCCGAGAACAATATGAAACACCATTGGTAAATCTCCATTTTGACTTGATGGGAAGACTGGAACATGGTATATTTCCATCGACAAGATTGGAGAAAGGCAAGTGGGATGAAACGTGTTTTTGAAAAAAAACTGGAAGAATGGCACGGCAAGTCCGTCCGCAAGCCTCTCGTCATCCGCGGAATGCGCCAGACCGGCAAGACGTGGTGTGCCAGGGAGTTTGCCAAAACCTTCTACAAAGACGCCTTTCTCGAGGTGAATTTCGAGGTTTCCCCGCAATGGCAGCCGGTCTTCGACCGGGATTTGGACCCCGTCCGCATCTGCAACGAGCTCGAACTCATGTCCGGTCGGCGGCTCCGGGGCGGGCAAACCTTGCTGTTCCTGGACGAAATCCAGCTGTGTCCCAAGGCGTTGGCGGCATTGCGGTACTTTTACGAACAACTGCCGGAGGTGCCGATACTCGCGGCAGGATCGCTTCTGGATTTTGCCCTCGACGACCACCAATTCCCCGTCGGGCGGGTCCAGTTCGCCGAATTGCATCCGATGACCTTTGCGGAGTATCTGGAAGCGATGGGCAATGCACCCCTGGCAGAGGTGCTGAGGGGGAAACCCCAGGCATTGCCAGAGGCCGTCCACGCGAAGTTGCTGGACGAAGTCCGTATCTATTCGCTCGTGGGAGGCCTGCCCGAATGCGTCAAGGTCCTGGCGGAGGGGGGCAGCCTTCTGGACGTGCGGGAAATCCAGACCGACCTGATTTTCGCCTTCGAACAGGATTTCGCGAAGTACCCGGAACGCATGGATGCTTCCACGCTCCGCGAAATCTGGCGCGCCGCCGTCGCGTCCGCCGGACGCCAGATCGCCTATGCGGCGCTTTCCCGCAACCATACGGGGACGACCAACAAAAAGGCGCTGGAACTCCTGTCAAAGGCACGGCTGGTGAAACTTTCCCGGGCGGTGTCGTCCGCTGCCCTGCCGTTCGACCTCGACACGGTGCCGCGGATCAAACCCTACGCGGGGGACATCGGCCTCTACCAGGCGATGTCCGGCCGCCCTGCGGATGAAGTCCTGCGAGAACGCGACCTGCTCAACACCTACAACGGTGCGCTGGCGGAGCAGTTCGTGGCCCAGGAACTGGCCGCGGCATTCGGCGGCGGCGAACCGCACTGGTGGAAACGGGATGCGAAAAACGCGCAGGCCGAGGTCGATTTCATGGTTGCCCTGAATGGTCGAGTGCAACCCATCGAAGTGAAAAGCGGCGCGGCGGGACGTCTCAAGAGCGTGCACCAACTCCTGAAGGAAGCTCCGTCCGTCCAGGACGCCATCGTGTTCTCCTCCGCTCCCTTCGGAGAGCTTCCGGCACAGCGGCTGAAGTTCCTGCCCATCTATTATGCGGGTGCCCTCCGGGGACAGTGAAAAGATGCAGAACCGCCCGCCGTTCGGGAGGAAAATGAAAGGAAAGCGGGCGGGCCGCCCGCGCTCCGGCAGTGGAGAGCGGCAGGAGTTGGGCACCGGAAATGAGGACGCCGGATGAATTCGGTGCGCGGATGCACCTCCAAGAAACTCTCCTCCCGGACAATCACGGTGTCAGATTGGGTGCGGGCGGGGTGTATCCCTGTATGGAAGCCGGGTGTCCGGGTTCCGTGAGTACTCAAACAACCATACAGGAGAAAACAGATGAAGAAGAAAATCGCCATCATCGCCATCGCCGTGATTGCCGTGGCGGCCGTCACGGCTCCGACTTTGGCCGGGTGGGACATGGACGGGCGGCACGATCCGGGCCACGGGAACTTCGTGTGCTTCAAGTGCAAAGGGAGCGGAATCGAGCAGGCGGGTTGCCTCCAGGTCCGGTGCAGCGTCTGCAAAGGCACCGGATTCCAGGGCGGATACTGATGGATGCCGGGCGCCGGCGGGATTCTGTTCCCGCCGGCGCGTTCATCGGGGGAATGGTGCCATCGAAACAATGAGAGAATCGATGGTTTTTCCCAAATTCCGCGCGGTGTTGGGGATGTTGGCCGCGGCGGTGGCGGTGACGTGGGCGGAGGCCGCCGGGAGGGAGTCACCGGAGGTGTGGAGGGAGGTTTTTGCCTACTGCCAGGAGGTGTCGGCGGGGTTCGGGGGGGACGGAAAGGCGGTCGTGGTGCGGCAGGAGGT
>LXOW01333199.1_pt1 | contig 10924 bp, 11 predicted proteins | sample 1368591 | NCBI WGS metagenome assembly LXOW01 (sample SAMN04884650, study PRJNA319009) | bovine gut metagenome | isolation source: Cow rumen | host: Bos taurus | place: Italy: Legnaro (PD) | collected 2014-07-09
CCTATGCTCGGTTTCTTGGGTACGGTAGTCGGTATGGTGATTGCCTTCCACAACATGGCCGCCAATCCCAACAATTTGGATGTCAGTACTCTGTCGGCAGGTATCTACACCGCCATGATCACTACCGTTGGTGGTTTGATTGTGGGTATCATCGCCTACTTCTTCTACAACATCCTGGTAAGCCGCATCTCCAACGTGGTGTATATGCTGGAAGCCAAGTCAACGGAATTCATGGACATGTTGCATGAGCCCATGTAATCAATGTGTTAATTAGTTAATGGGCTGAAAATTGTTTTTGCCATGAGCCATGAGCAGTGAGCATAAAATTATTCATTAACTAATTTGCTAATTTACAAATTTGCTAATTTTATTAAGATGAATATACAGCTGCAAAATAAACAGAACGTACAGTTTAATTCGGCATCCATGTCGGACTTGGTGTTCTTGTTGCTGATTTTCTTCATGATCACCTCGACCCTGGTGGCACCGAACGCCATCAACCTGCTGCTGCCTCGCAGCAATTCGGGCAAGCAGTTGGCCTCCCGTAATATTGAAGTTTATATTGATGCCGACAAAAACTATTATGTGAACCCTACCAGCCACCAGTCAACTCCCATTGCTTATGAAGAGTTATTGCCTGCCTTGCAGGATGCAGCCGCCAATGACAATTCGGAGAACAAGTCCATCGTGCTGCGTGCCGACAAGACCGTTCCTATTGAGAATGTGGTGGCCCTGATGGATGTGCTGAATCAGCTGAACGACGAATACGAGGAAGCGGACCGATATAAGATTGTGCTGGCCACCGAAGCGAAGTAGGGGTTAGGGAATAGTGATTAGTGATTAGGGAATAGTGAATTCAAAATTCAGGATTCAGATAAAGAAGGGTTGGAGGTGATATTTATTTCCCGTAGGGAATCACTATCAATAGAAACGAAAAATAAAACATTCCATATTTTCCCATAGGGAATTAATATCAATGGATAATGGACAAAGAAAAAAAATATAAAATCATATCGGCGGGGGTGACAACGGCAACCATGTTGTTGTTGATGGTTTTCATGATATGCTGTGGCTTCACGGAGATGGTTCCTCCTCCTCCCGCCAAGAAAGCTATCCTGATTGAACTGACTGCCGGTGGTGGCGGCGGCGGTGGCGTACAAGCCTCGCAACAGAAAACGCAACCCGCCAGTTCCTCGGTGCCCGTAGCTACACAGAATGCCGAAGAGGCACCCGTCATCAGCGGTACGCACAAACCCAAAACCACTGCGGACAAGACTCCTGTGGTAGAAGAACCCAAACCTGACATGAACGCGGCCTATCGTCCCGGACGCGGTGGTGGTCATGGCGGAGGAAGTGGTACAGGTAGCGGAAGTGGTACAGGCAGCGGACTGGGGCCCGGTGAAGGCGGCGGAAGCGGCGGTGGTATCGGCTATGGCACTGGCAACCGAGGTTACACCTACATGCCTGACCTGACCGTTTCAGAAACAGGTACCGTTTATGTGGAAGTACACGTGGATGTTAACGGCAATGTGCTGGAAGCCCGTGTCATCAACAACAACAAATACCCCACCACCATCACCGACAGTCGCATCCAAGCCGACTGCGTGGCCAAGGCCAAAACCGCCAAGTACAAGAAAGGCAAGGAAGAATTGCGCATCATCGTTTTCAAATAATCCGAAAACATCATCTTGTTATGTATAAAGCATTGTTGGATAAGATTTTCCAGGCTTATCCCATGTACCATAAAATAGGCAGCGCCGCCTATAAAGAGGGTTTGGAGAATATCGAGGCCCTGATGGACATTCTGGACCATCCCGAACGCAAATTCAAAGCCGTACATATCGCCGGCACCAACGGCAAAGGCTCGGTAGCACACTTACTGTCCTCTTATTTTCAGGAGAGGGGCTGCAAAACCGGACTGTTCACCTCCCCGCATCTGGTGGATTTCCGCGAGCGTATCCGCCTCAATGGACAAATGATCAGCGAGGAAGCTGTGCTGGCCTTCTTTGACAAATTCAAGACGCAATTCGACCAGCTAGAGCCTTCCTTCTTCGAGATGACCACTGCCCTGGCTTTCTATTATTTTGCGGAACAGAAAGTAGATGTGGCCGTGATTGAAGTAGGCCTCGGAGGCCGCCTGGACGCTACCAACGTGCTCTCTCCCCTACTCTCCGTCATCACCAACATTTCCTTGGAACACACCCAGATGCTGGGCGACAGCATCGCCAAAATAGCCGCTGAGAAAGCGGGCATCATCAAAGCCAAGACCCCTGTGGTCATCGGCGAATTCAACCCTGAGAGTTTTCCTGTTTTCGAAGATATTGCCAATCAAAAAGACGCTCCCCTGTTCCTGGCAGAGGACAACTACAGCTTCAACGGCGATTTCAACGACCTGAGTGTGACGGATGTGCTGGGCAACACCCTCTATGAGCACCTCCAAATGCCCCTTCAGGGCGAGTACCAACTCAAGAACCTCAAGACCTTTTTGCAGGCGACAGAAGTCATCGAGGAACTGTGGCCTGCCGAGAAAGACGTGGTACCACAGGCCATCCGCAATGTCGTCAGCAACACCGGTTTCCAGGGCCGCTGGCAGGTGCTGCGCCGCGAGCCGCTGACCATCTGCGATGTGGGGCACAATCCCGGAGGCCTGTCCCTGACAATGAAGCAACTAGCACAATATCCCTGCCGTCAGCTCCGCATGGTCTTTGGCATGGTAAGCGACAAAGACATTGACAAAGCCGTGTCGCTGTTGCCCCAAGACGCCCTCTATTATGTCTGCCAGGCGAAGATTGAGCGTGCGCTTCCTGCCGCCGATCTGGCTGAGCGCATGCGACAGCATGGTCTGCAATGCCGTGTGGCCGGCACCGTGGCTGACGCCTTCCGCCAAGCCAACGCCGATGCCGCCCCCGACGACCTTATCTTTATCGGTGGAAGCTGCTTTGTCGTGGGAGAACTGCTTTCAGTTAACAGTTAACAGTTAACAGTTAACAGTTAACAGTTAACAGTTGACAGTTAACAGTTGACAGTTGATAGTTGACAGTGGGCGATATTGCAATAAATTTTGATTAAAGTCGCTGCGTTTCGCTGCGGATATTGTCATCTATACTTCCGCAGGAAAATTTGCATGGAGCAAAGCATTATGCCTGACACTGTACAATTAGCGACATCTAAGTATCACTTGTCTATCCCGACCAAGGGGAAAGAGTACCAACAACAGCACTAATGAAGATGATACTGCGATTCCAGTGAGCCAAGCCCCGAAGGGGCGACATCCTAATAACCCCGTACTTCAGTGTGGGGTATAGCGGCATCCATCTTCCTCTTCCAAGTGCCAGCGGCACGCCACATTGGTTCCACAAAGGTTGACACGATACAACAAGCTTTCGGGGAAGCGATAAAGGCGACCCGGATCAAGCAGCACCTGACACAAGACCAGCTTGGCGCATTGGTAGGTGTTCAGAAAGCACAAATATCAAAAATCGAAAATGGGAAGAGCATTACCTACGCCACCATAGTGAAAGTTTTCAAAGCCCTCGGTGCCACCACCGCCAGTATGGACTTGGGGCATCTGGGAAGAGTGGTGTTGTGGTAACTCCCATTGTCAAAGCAATTTTTAGCACTCATTTTTAGCGTGACTGCAACGGCATCCCCTCCTTACCTTTTGACAAATTTTCTGACAACAACCTCTCCTTCAGTGTGAATTCGAATGAAATACATACCTTTGGATAACTCAGAAACATTAATTGAAGACACGTTCCCCTTAATGGATTTCACATGTTGTCCCTCTTCATTAAAAATCTCCACGAAATCTATTATCACCGTTTCTGGTACTGTAATAAATTGGCGGACTAAAGACACCTAAAATTGGGTAATTCTCTGCCAAAGTAACGAAAAAGAGGATGTGACACTACAGTCACACCCTCTCGTCTTAAATTTCAAAGGAGAATGTTACTATTTCAGTTTCATAGACTTCCAAGTATCCATCGCGCCAGGTGAAGTAGCAATCATAGGATGTTGCGGCTTTTCATTAATTAAGAAAGCATCATTCTTGACTTTTTCATAAATGTAGTTGTAAAGATTCTCATAAGTGATATTACCTTGAGACTCTTGCAATGCTTTCAGAAGATAGTAAGAAAAAAGCCCATGACCTTTTTCGTCGTATGCCATCGCTGTCTCATCATTTGATGTTGCAGAAAAGACTATTGTGTTTCCTCCTATAACTTCTTTTTTGGGAGCACGTGCAGTACCTCTAGCTGCAACTAACATTCCTCCATCACGCCCGGCACCACTAAAACAAGCATCCAAAAAATAAGTGATAGAGACAGCTTTCGTTTGTGAAAGACTCTTATAAATGTCTTCCAAGCTGTAACTTAATGCACTTCCTTTGGCATCACCGTCAACAGGAACTATATATGCCTTACCTGACGATTCATCATTTGTTCCATGTCCACAATAATAGACTATGGCACGTTTACCCTCAAACTCATTCAAAACATATTCGATTTTTCCAAAAGCCTTCCCCATCTCTCCGTATGTAGCATCCTTGACATAAAATATCTGTTTTTGCGGAATACCTAACGTTTTTATACAATAATCTTTAAACGTCTCTGCATCCGAAAGAGCATAATTTACTTTCTGAAGATCTTTGTAATTCTCATTAGCAATAATAAGGACAAAAGTATTAACATTAGAATTCGACTCAACTGTCGGAATGTTTTCGTCAACATCTGAAAGCATACGATTTGGGGCAGTTGTTTCTGTATGGTTGTTCCCCGTCACAGTAGATGCTACTACCTGTTGGTTATATACGTTAGTTACATTCACGATCTGTGCACCTGTTGTAGTGCTAACAGGCTTTGGAGCAGAAGCTTTTTGCAAAGCCTGCGAAATCATTCGCCACTCTATTTTATTTTCAAGCAGGGCTCTCCAAGCATCATTCAATGCCTTATCCATAACATCCTGGTCGGAAGAAGACGCATTAATCTGCACACGCTCTTTGTTGATCTCCTTGACATAATATTCCTCTCCGGACCGGTCAACCAAAGACAGACCTATAGAAATATTGGCAGCCCATCCCTTGCCAGAATAGTAACCTACATCAAACTTATCTAATGTTACAGTAAGAGAAATTTCACTTGCTGATGATTCGGAGCAGGAGAAACCGAGTTGGGTCATATAGTTGCCCAACCCGGTTTTTACAAATTCAAAAACATCAATATCCGTACTGACTTCTGGTTTTGAATCTGAGCCGTCATATTTTTGCAAGACACTTGTAGAGCTACGTTTGTCCTCGAATTGCAGGACAAAATCCGGAAGTTCGGAAAACTGCATCCTTGGTTTGTTAACCGTCTCTAATTTAATGACGTGACCGCCATGCCCGCCGAATAATTTCCGTAAAAACTGCGCATTTGCAGGTATGACAAGGCAAAACGACATCAGAACAGATAACAGAATATTTTTTTTAACCATTAGTCATCAGTTTTTTTGATTCTAACTAACTTGGCTGTAGCTGTAGCTGTATAGGTTATTTCTGATTTACCTNNGCACCTGCCTCCTTAGCAGAATTATTCAAACGAAAGATGGCCAATTTACGAGCTATTTCACCGGCATTGGTTGGATCAAACTCATTAGAAGCCATATTGTAAAAGGAGCCCAGCATAACAACACCATCAATGTCATCTACGATTAGTTTGCCTGTTTTATCGTATGATAATTCGTAACTAAATTCCTTATTTACTTCATAAATTTTCGTTTTGCTAAATCCTTTATCAAAAATAACAGTGGCTGTCTCGGTGACAGAATTGTACACTAGATATTCACTCCTATNNAATGCTACTGCTCCGGCTGAATTCGTTGCCTGTGGAATAATGCTTAAACTTACACAAGAACTGCAAAGAATGGCAGTCATTACAACAACTACTGATAAATAAAATTTTTTCATTTTTTTATCCCTGATACGTGTCGGGCGCAACTTTTAAATTATAAAAAAGGTGTTTTACTTCTTTTTGATAACAATCCGTTTCTCTAATCTCTGAAGATTGGGATTCTTATTACGGGATTTGTAATACCAGCGCTCAAAATCTTCGGTACGAATAAAATAGATTTCGTTTTCCGAGTCATATTCCATAGTCGGGAGTGCATATTCATTGGTAGAGAAAACAAGCCAAACAATCACTTCTTCCGAATCCTGGTCGGTCACTAAAATGATCGGACCCTGTATCTGCGGAAGCGGAAATAACGGGTCTGCCTGACAGACAAGAGAATAGTCCTTGTTTCTTTTTATATGGCGAGGTTTTCCTTCCTCGTTCACATACGGCAGCCAACTATAGGCAAATCCACTTTCCTCTTTTGAGAAGATGGACAAATAGCCATCCTCAGCAGCTTTGAACCGAATGGAAACGGTGTCGCCACTCCGGAAAAAATTTTTTTCGATTCCGTTACATAGGACTGAGGCTATCAAGTCTGTTTGGGCGCCAAGTTTACGGAACTTTCCGCATACTTTGGCTGTAATGCGGGTCTGTCCCGTGGTTGGATCCATTTCGTAGGTCAACACAGGTTCTTTGGTGTCTTCCATCCATTCATAATCCTTGGTCAATTCAGTATATTCGTTGAACGACGTATTAGCAGTGCCATTCTTGTCTTCTGTTTTAAGGACTTGTGAACTAGAAAGATTTTCTCCATAGACACCCACAAAAGCATCATCTTTGGCTTTGGCAATAGCATATTTTTTTGCCTCATCCCGAGTTATATTGTCAGGTTGTACAAAACTAAACTCTCCGCATCCGCTCACAAGTTTGTTCTGAGCATGCACCACCATGCCAATGCCGAAACATAACAAAAAAAGAAATTTACGCATAGAGAATTGCATTTCAGCGTACTAAAATCCAAGAAGGCTATCCAATTGTTCCGAAAGCTTATCTCCTTTCTTCTCCAATTCTTCTTTCATTGCTTTTTTAGCTGCTAATGCAGCCATTTCTGCATTGTATAGAATACGAACTTGGACTTCGAAATTTTTATTTGGCAATTCCCTGTAAACTTCTATCACAGTAATGACTCGACCAATGGATTGTGCAATACTTTGCTTGGAGACCTGTATTGCTTCCGAAATGGCAACAGCTTCGCCATTCCCCATCTCATTATTACCTAATCGTTCTTCAATAAGAGCAGCAACTTCAGTCTGTACATTGCCTGCCAATTCTGTTTTTGCTTGTGCTGTTGCTTGCATTTTTGCAGCGCCATAACTGCTACTTGTTGCTTTGCTCTCCCCCATGATATATTTAGGCATACCAGTATTCATATCCATCTCATATTGCATTTGTTGGGATTTTTCCAACTGTTTTTCAATACTGAGGGCACCAATATTTACTTTCCATCCGTCCTTTGCATACCCTTTAGCTTGCTTTTTAACGTCTTTTGCCACTTTCGAACTACGTTCTGATTCAGTCATCTTTTGAACAGCTTTACGTTCTTTAATAAAAGCCTTGTAGTCGTCACTGTTTTGGGCAAATGTATTACCAAACAAAAGAATACTTGCTAATACAAACAATAATTTTTTCATAACGATTTTTGTGTTTTTCGTTTTCTGCGGATTCCCTGCGCAGGTAAAATCAGTTAATTTTCAGAAAAAAACACATAAAAAAAGCGCGGGAATCCGAGTTTCATCGCTTATCCCGCGTACAAGGCTCTCGCATTGCCCATCTTCCGAGGATAAGCAATGCCGAAGCCCACGCTGTTGTATATTCACGGGTATTGGGGATTACCCGTTTTGCAGAGACGCAAAATTTTGCGTCTCTACGAATCCGGACACGACAAGTCGCATCCAGACCGTGTATATACAAACCAATGGACATTGGACATTGCCTTACCGTGCGGAAGATTTAGAATTTGCGAGATTCTGTACGCCGCAGATAAGACGTTGACTCAACGCCTTTTTAGTATGTTTTGTCGCCCTCCCGCAGCCCCGTCAAAAGGGCTCCGATTAGTTGACGATGCAAAAATAAAGAAAAAAATACACTAAATACCGTTTACGGGAAAAAAAACGTGGCTATCGCATGATTTTTTTTCGCCTCAGCTGCAATGTCTCCATTTCGAGGTGACCTCGTTTTATGCTTCAGGACAGGCAACACCCGCACCGCAGGATATACGGGATAACACCATCATCTATTGATATGTGACCTTCTATGAGGGTAGTATGTGGGCAATGCTCGTGCCTATGCGGGGGTTGCGGCTCCGCTGCAAATCTCACCAGCTCGCAGACCATCAGACNNGATATTCAGTTGAATAAAATATTTGTGATAATAAAAACATGTTTTTCAATATTGTATATTTGTAGAAAAAAAACGCTATGGATATTCAGAAAATACAAGAGTACAAGTCCGCTTTCGATTCGATTGCAAAAGTAATCAAAGATGATGATGGAAATACCATCGAAGTGTGGTATGCACGTGAATTGCAACAAGTGTTGGGCTATGCCCGATGGGAGAATTTCGGCATAGCGATTGGTCGTGCCATGGAATCGTGTAAAACATTGGGAATCAATGTTGATGACCATTTTCGTGAGGTCACGAAAATGGTCCAACTTGGTAGTGGCTCTCACCGTGAAGTACAAGATTTCATGCTTACCCGCTACGCCTGTTATTTAATTGCTCAAAATGGTGATCCCAAGAAAGAAGAGGTGGCCTTTGCCCAGAGTTATTTTGCTGTGCAGACACGAAAAGCTGAGATTATTGAAGAGAGGCTTCAAGAAATCGCACGATTGGATACTCGCGACAGGTTGCGAGAATCCGAAAAACAACTGAGCCGTAACATCTTCCAGCGTGGCGTTGATGAAAAGGGATTTGGTCGTATTCGCTCCAGAGGCGATCAAGCCTTGTTCGGAGGACTCACAACAGAGCAAATGAAGCAGCGACTGGGCATTAAAAACGGTGCTTTAGCAGATCGTCTGCCAACATTGACTATGGCAGCTAAAAATTTGGCAACAGAAATGACCAATTACAATGTGGAACAGAAAGACTTATATGGCGAAACAGATATCACAGCAGAGCATGTGCAGAATAACCGCAGTGTTCGTGGCATGCTTGGGCAACGCAGTATCAAGCCGGAAGAGCTTCCTCCTGCTGAAGATATCAAGAAGGTAGAGCGTCGTGTTGCGAAAGACGAAAAGCTTATGCAAAAGGATGACCAGAAACTTCCCAAGAAATAGTGATATTTTATAGGGTTGTTAAAGGGCATCCGCTCTAATGCCCCCTTCCGCGGCGGTTGCGCTTTGTGCTTTGGGGCCGCCTCGACAAGCTCGGCGTACATACCCCTGCTCCGCGGGCGAATAACGGGATAACGCCAATAGCTATTGATATGCAACCCTCTATGAGGGTAGTATGTGGGCGATGCTCATGCCTATGTAGGGGTGTGTGGTCTTGCTTTGCTCCAGGTCTTGCAACAGCTCTCCCATTTTGGCTTCCGACTGCTGTCCTACCACTGTATAAGGCTGGTAACGAGAAACATTACCACTCAGCTGCAAGGGAATATTCTTGAATAGACGCTCCGCATTCCCAGTCGTGTCAATCTTTTGGAAATCTTCGAGGTACAATTGGATTATCCCTCTCTTGGTCTTGTCCACCAATTTTCTTTGAAAAATCATTGCAAAAATAATAAAATTATGCTTACCCGCAAATTTTTTTTGGCAAAAACATTGCTGACCCCGAAATTTTTTTTTCAAAAAACACTGCTGACCCCCAAAAAAAACACAAACTACAAAACTTTGATTCCGTGTAGTCTTTACTGACCCATATTCTTCCTGGCAAAAAGAATCCATTGAAAAATCTGACTTTGTTGAAAAAACTGATACAACTATCAATTTTTATTTGTAAGTTTGCAGTTTTAATCTGAAAGAGTTANNGAACAGGGTATATTGGTTCGCATACCATCATCGAACTGATTAAAAGCGGTGAGTTTGAGGCCGTTGCGGTGGACTCCTGCGTAAGATCAACCCCTGAGACCATCGACAGAATCGAGGAAATCACCGGAGTACGTATCAAGCATGTTGCCGTGGATATCTGCGACAAAGAGGCATTCTTCAAGGTCATAGAAGAGGAAAGTCCTGTTACGGGCATCATCCATTTCGCCGCCTTCAAGAGCGTGCCTGAATCAGTGGAAAAACCACTGATGTATTATCGCAATAACCTCGGTTCCCTTGAAAATGTACTGGAAGCCTGCGAGCGCTACCATATTCCGCAGCTGATTTTCTCATCCTCCGCCGCTGTGTATGGAGACGTCAAGAAACTGCCCGTCACCGAGGAAACGCCTTTCGGCAAACCCTTCTGCTCATACGCCCACACCAAACAGATCGGCGAACAGATGATCCATTTCTTCTGTGAACAACATCCTGACTTCCAGAGTGTTCTTCTTCGCTACTTCAACCCAGTGGGCGGCGACATGAGCGGTCTGAATGGCGAGCTGTCCCCCGACAAGCCCAACAACCTGATGCCCATTGTGACCCAGGTGGCCATCGGCAGAATGGAACAACTGACCGTTTTCGGCACCGACTACGACACCCGCGACGGCTCCTGCATCCGCGACTATATCCATGTATGCGACATCGCCAATGCCCATGTAAAAGCGCTGCAATTCCTGTTGAACGGTAAAAACAAGAGCAACTGCGAGACCTTCAACCTAGGCAGCGGCAATGGTGTGTCAGTGTTGGAAATCATCGACGCCTTTGAAAAAGTCAACGGCATCAAACTGAATTATACCATTGGCGGACGGCGTCCCGGCGACATTCCCGCCATCTACAGCAACAGCCAGCGTGCCAACGAATTGCTGGGCTGGCATTGCCAACACAATATCAACGACATGGTGGAGTCGGCATGGAAATGGGAGCTGCATCTCCGTGAAACCAGACAAGCAGAATAAGCAATCAGCATATCAA
>LXOW01306741.1_pt1 | contig 10923 bp, 8 predicted proteins | sample 1368591 | NCBI WGS metagenome assembly LXOW01 (sample SAMN04884650, study PRJNA319009) | bovine gut metagenome | isolation source: Cow rumen | host: Bos taurus | place: Italy: Legnaro (PD) | collected 2014-07-09
CTCTTAATCATTGCCTTATATTTTTATATTCAGAACTCTGGTCTGAGCCGAAAAGCAGGTGAGCTTGATAAGAACAATCAGGAACTTAGCAAGGCGGCAATGGATCTTAATAATGCCCTTAATCAAAAAAACACGGATTATGAAAACCTGAAGCACAAATTTGAGGATAGTGACAGGAACTTTGTAAACCTCAATCTGCAGTATCAGAAGTGTCTGTCCGATAACAGCAGCTTTAACTCCCAGATATCTCTTAGCTCAGAGAAAATCAGACTCTTAGAGAAGAATGTTGCTGACCTTCAGAACAACATCCGCACATTAGAGGATCAGAATAAAGATCTGTCCATGCAGAATGAAACTCTGATAAGAAACTATCAGGATATCTCTGAAAAGCTAACCGCCACCTTGGAGGACAANNNCCTACAACATCTCAAAGCAGCAGTTAGAAGAGCAGCTGACAGCGCTATCCGAGAAATTTGTAAAGCTTGGAACAGAGGATCTGAGCAAGCACTCTCAGTCCAACCTTGAGAACATTGTTAAACCATTAAGAGAAGAGCTTGATAAATTCAAGCAGATGGTTAACGAGAATCATGCCAGACAGGAAAAACGAGTAGGTGCCTTCGAAAACGAACTTAAGACACTGCACGAATCCTCCTTGAATCTTTCAAATCAGGCGCAGGAACTGACTAATGCNNCAGGGTATCTGGGGAGAACTGCAGCTTGAACGGGTTTTAGAGAGCTCTGGTCTTGAAAAAGGAAGAGATTACGAACGAGAGGTTGCCGTAAAGCCAGACAGCAACGATATCAACCACACCGGACGTCCTGATGCGGTAGTTTATCTGCCGGATAATCACTGTATCGTAATTGATGCCAAATGCTCGCTTACCGCTTATACCAATTTTATTAACGCAAAGGACAAAGGAGAAAAGGAAGGCTACCTCAGAGCTCATATAGCCTCAGTCAAGAAACATATTTATGAGCTTAAGGGTAAGAGATACAGTGAGGATTACAGAAAGACCTTAAACTGCCCTTCCTTTGTCTTCATGTTCGTGCCTTTGGATGGAGCTCTTTATGATGCCTTAAAGACCGATTCAGGACTGTACAATGAAGCTGCCAGAAACAGAATCTACCTTGTATCCCCATCCTCACTGCTGCCAGCTCTGCGTGTGGTATCCAATCTGTGGATGATGTCCGAGCAGACCGAGAATATCGGAGAACTTATCAGAACCGCACAGGATATCTGGAAAAAGTTCTCCACCATTGAGGAGAAGATGGCGGCTGTTCTTAGCAGTTCCAGCAAGCAGCAGAAGAGCCTTGAGGAGCTGCAGAACCTGCTGTATACAGGCAGAGGAAATCTTAAGAACAAGCTTGCAAACTTCAATACCGCTGGAACACGCTACATCAAACAGGATAATGTTCTGACCATCGAAGGAAACACGATGGAGATGATTCCAAACGAGGCAGGAGACACTCTGGCAGTCAATGACAAGAGCTAGAGATAGTGAAGGTATAGAGAAAAGAAAAAATCAGTTAGAGTATTAAGAGAGACATTAAGCCTCTCTTGTCATTTAATGTTGTGAATTCAGAAAAGATCTATGGCTTCATAAAGTGATTGCCCTTGGCAATACCAACTACACCAGATCTTACCACCTCTAGGACTTCAGCAAGCTTGCCGATAGTGGTGATGAAATTGTCGATTTCAGATGAATTTCCAACAAACTCTAAGGTGAAAATTTCTGCATTAACATCAATAATCCTTGAATTAAAGATATCAGCCAGACCTTTTACCTCATCACGGGCATTCTTGTTAGGAGTATTTACCTTAACCAGAACCATCTCGCGCTCAATTCCGCCTTCAGCCTCTTCTAAAAGAGCAGAAACACGAAATACACAGACCAGCTTATGCAGCTGTTTGGTGATCTGCTCGGCTTCCCACTTTTCACCAGTAGTCAGAATAGAACAGCGGGATAAAGTAGGATCATCAGTTGGAGCAACAGTTAGACTGTCGATGTTGTATCCACGCTGTGAGAATAAACCTACAACACGAGATAAGGAACCAGCTTCGTTTTCCAGCAAGATTGATATAACGTGTCTCATTTATTTCTCCTCCTCATTCAACATCATGTCTATCATTGAGCCGTTAGCTCTCAGCCATGGCATAACCTTGGTATTGGTATCTGTAATGATATCCACCAGAATAAATTCATCCTTTGCCATGAGAACCTCTCTGATGGTTGACTCAAGCTTATCATTTTCAGTAATTCTGATGCCCTTAAAGCCGTAAGCCTCAACCAGTTTTACAAAATCAGGATTGCCATCCAGATTGGTAGCACTGTAACGCTCTTTGTAGAACACGGTCTGGAACTGACGAACCATACCTAAAACAGAGTTATCCAGAATAAAAATCTTAATAGGCAGCTTATACTTTCTGCAGACAGCAAGCTCCTGCATGTTCATCTGGAAGGAACCGTCACCGGTAATACAGAACACATTAGCGTCAGGAAGTGCAAATTTAGCTCCGATAGCTGCAGGAAGACCTACGCCCATAGTGCCTAGACCGCCTGAGGTTATGAAATGTCTTGGAGTCTCAAAATCAAAGTACTGAGCAGAGAACATCTGATGCTGACCAACATCGGTGGTAATCACAGGATTCAGCTTAAGCTCATTTGAGATTCTGTTGATGGTCTCAATAACTTCCTGAGGACGGATCATTCCCTCTTTTCTGGAATACTTCAGACAGTTCTTCTTCTTGAACTCTTCGATCTGATTCCACCACTGTGACAGATCATTAGGCTCCTTGTGGCCCTGCTCATCAAGCTCCTTGTCAATCTGAGTCAGAACAGTTCTGGCATCACCCACAATAGGAATATTGGCACTTACTGTCTTGGAGATTGAGGCAGGATCAACATCAATATGAACCACTGTAGCATTAGGACAGTATTTGGCCACCATATTGGTTGCTCTGTCCGCAAATCTGGTACCGACCGCAAAGATCAAATCTGAATTATGCATAGTCTCATTGGCTTCATATAAACCATGCATACCAATCATGCCCAAATACTGACGGTCAGTGGTTGGATAAGCAGATATACCCATCAGAGTTGTAACTACAGGGAAGTTTAGTCTTCTTGCAAGCTTTGCTGCTATCTCTGAAGCCTCTCCCTGAACAACACCACCACCTAACAGCATAACCGGCTGCTTGGCCTTTGCAAGCTGAGCTGCGGCTCTTTTAACCTGTCCTTTATGACCAAAGACTGTTGGATTATAGGAGCGGATAAAGATATCAGAATTCTTTTCATAGTCAAACAGATAGCTGCGATTCTGACAGTTCTTTGGAATATCCACAACCACAGGACCTTTTCTTCCGGTTGATGCAATATAGAAAGCTTTGCGGATATTCTTGGCAATATCCTCAGGCTTCTTGCATAGGAAGCTGTATTTAACCACCGGACGGGTCACACCCATGGTATCCACTTCCTGGAAAGCATCGGTGCCGATAAGATCGGTGCTTACCTGACCAGTAATCAGCACCAGAGGAATTGAATCTCCGTATGCAGTTGCCAGGGCTGTAACTGTATTTGTTGCGCCAGGACCAGATGTCACCAGAGCAACACCGACCTTACCGGTACAACGGGCAAAACCATCCGCCATATGAACAGCGCCCTGTTCATGACGGGCTAAAACGTGAGTGATCTTAGATTCGAACAGCTCATCATAAATATCCGTAACGGCTGCACCAGGGTATCCGAAAATACGATCTACACCGAGATCTTCCAGTACCCTTACAACCTGCTTTGCACCATTTAATTTTTCCATAGTCTGTTTCTTTGTATCAATTTAAACAATTATTCTTTTTAAACTTTTTCAGAGCTTCGGTACCACGTTGCAAACATCATCGCGGGTGGAGATAAAAGGCGTAATCATAACCAGTTTCTCCTTAAAAAGTTCAAGCAGCTCCAGTGCTGAATGAGACTTTCTGAAATTAAGCTCCATTGGTCTTAAAGGCAGAAGCTCCAGAAAAGAAAGCTCCGCACCGTCAAGTTCCATTATCTGCTGAGACTTATCGTAATCACCAAGACCAACCAGCATCGCACCGTTAAATGCGGTTCTTGAACTAAAGCCTGTATCCTTCTCAAGATAATACCCAAAGCCGATATTATCCTTTGTGGCAATCAGATGCTTGATAACCTCAATCATCAGGAATACTTCAAAATTGCCCTTTGACTCCGGATTGAATTTATAATCCTTTGGCAGAGCAAAACAGAGCTCCACGCATTCATCTTTAGCGCCATCCCTACCCTTCATAATTCTGCCGGATAAACCAACGCTTACCAGCAGATTGTAATCATGCTTATCGGTTGGAGGAATTCTGTAGATTTCAACGTTATCAAAAGAGCACAGATGCTGATATTCGCCAAAATTCTTCTGAATATGCTCAAGAATCTGCTTTTTATTTTCCTCACTCTGACCTTTGAAGGCTGCAAGCTCAATCATGGAATTGACATTTGTAAGCATGGTAGTGATCTGCTCAAACAGTCTGCCGTCACTTACAGAAGCAAAACGCAGAGCTCTTTCAAACCTGATTTTACTGTCTTCAATCAGCCCCTGCTTAAACAGAATATAGCCTCTGTAGAACTGATGTTTGGCATTATCCTTTCCCTCAAGGGAGAACCTGTCCAAAAGCAGATTTGCCTTCTCAAAAAGAGAATAAGGATCAGAGGTTTTATTAGCTGCATTGATATAGGCTCTAACCAGCTCATTACATAAATCAAAATCCAGTTCAGAGTTTTCCAGAAGATTTATAACCTTAAAAAGCTCCTGACTCTGATACAGAGCCTCAATCTTACCCAGCAGATCTTTTTTGTATTCTATAAATTCTTTGTTATCCATAACCATTCTTACGTTTGTAAGCTTATCACCTGATATTTATATCATTTAAACGGCACCTAAAAATAAGCCCCGATTGATATCGAGGCTCTTTTTGAATTCAACTGTTTCTTATGAATGCAGTGAATGTTCGCCTCTAAATATGCCACACACTCCAGAACGCACGGTTTCGACGACTTCAGCCTGTTCTGACACGGCCTTGAGGAATCTGTCGACCTCAAAGGAGGTATCCACATACTGGAGAATATATAGCTCAGGGGTGATATCTACAATCTGTGCTTTAAAAATATCACAGAGAGTTTTGATTTCTTCTCTTAAAGTGTGACCAACAGCCTGCACTTTAACAAAAAGGATCTCTCTTTCAACAATATCTACAGAGTTATCCTGCTGGCTTGATACCTTAATGACATTAACAAGCTTATGCAACTGTTTGGTAATACGTTCTACGATAGAACCGTCACCTTCTGTAAGAATTGTGATTCTGGATAAAGTTTTATCCTCGGTTGGAGCTGCAGTAATATTCTCAATGTTATAGCCTCTCTGAGAAAAGAGACCTACTACTCTGGACAGAGCACCAACTTCGTTTTCAAGCAAAATAGAAATGATCTGACGCATGACTATTCCTCACCTAAGAACATATCTGACATACTTCCGCCCATCTGCTGCATTGGAAGCACCTTGGCATCAGTATCACAAGCAATATCAACAATAACCAGCTTGTCCTTCATTGACAGAGCCTTAGCTACGGCTGCATCCAGATCCTTAGGATCAGTTACTCTGAAGCCCTCATGACCATATGCCTTTGCAAGAGCAACAAAGTCTGGATTTGAATTAAGGTTGGTAGAGCTGATGTGTCCTCTGTAGAACATCTTCTGCCACTGACGAACCATACCCAGAGTACAGTTGTCAAAGATGAAAATCTTAATTGGAATATTGAACTCAAGACAGGTTGAAAGCTCCTGAACATTCATCTGGAAAGAACCGTCACCAGTAAACAGACAGACATCCTTGTCAGGACAGCCAATCTTAGCACCGACTGCTGCAGGGAAACCATAACCCATGGTACCCAGACCGCCGGAGGTTAAAAGATGACGAGGTTCATCAAACTTGTAGTACAGAGCAGTAAACATCTGATGCTGACCTACGTCAGTAGCAATGATGGCCTCTCCCTTGGTAGCCTTGTAAACAGCTTCAACAATCTGCTGTGGCTGGATAAGCTTGCCGTCAGTTTCATATTCAAGACACTTATCCTCTCTCCACTTGCCGATCTGAGCCCACCACTGTTTCATGGAGGAAGCATTTTCAACAAGCTTGAACTCATCAAAGACATCGATGAACTGACCTAAAACAGTTTTGGCATCACCCACGATTGGGATATCGGCAACAACTGTTTTTGAAATTGATGCAGGATCAATATCAATATGAATAATCTTTGCAGCAGGACAGAACTTGGAAAGGTTGTTGGTTACACGATCATCAAAACGGCAGCCTACAGCAAATACAAGATCAGCCTTGTCCATTGCCTTGTTGGCCTCAAAGGTACCGTGCATACCAAGCATACCCAAGAACTGTTTGTCAGTGCTTGGATAAACACCAAGGCCCATAAGAGTTGAGGTTACAGGCAGATTGAATCTGTGGGCAATGGTACGAACCTCTTCTTTAGCGCCTGATAACTGAGCACCGCCACCGATTAAAAGTACTGGATGGCTTGCCTCTGCTAAAAGCTTAGCAGCTCTCTTTACCTGTCCCTTGTGTCCCTGTTTGGTTGGATTATATGAACGCATCTTTACAGGAGACTTCATCTCAGGATATTCAAACTTCATTGAAGGACGAACACAGTCCTTTGGAATATCTACAACAACAGGACCTGGTCTTCCTGAGGAAGCCAGATAGAAAGCCTGTCTGATGAACTTAGGAATATCAAGTGCGCTCTGACACAGATATGAATGCTTTACAATAGGTCTTGTAATACCTACGGTATCAACTTCCTGGAAGGCATCTGAACCGATAAGAGGAGAAACTACCTGTCCGGTAATCACTACCATAGGAATTGAATCCATGTATGCAGTTGCAATAGAGGTTACAGTATTGGTTGCACCTGGACCTGAGGTCACAAGACAGACACCAACCTTTCCTGTAGCTCTGGCATATCCGTCAGCTGCATGAGCTACACCCTGTTCATGTCTTCCAAGCACGTGCTTAATCTTCTTGGACTCTAACAGAGCATCATAAATATCTAAAACAGCACCGCCAGGATAACCGAATAAATTATCTACACCTAGATCCTCAAGAGTGCGCACTAACATCTGTGCGCCTGACATCATGGTCATCAAAATCTCCTTCTTATTGTGTTAGCCTTTTTTAGGTTTAGGCCAAAACCTTTGTGGTACATCCTGAATCCATTTCTCGTAGTCTTCAGGAAAATCTCTTTTTAATCTTGGTTCATCAAGAAAAACTGCAAAGCAATATGCAAACAGCAAAAAGCCAAAAGGTACGACCAGCGTAAGCAGAGAGTTAACAGCACAGCATAATCCAAGATAAAACAGAAAAGCCCCCATATGCATAGGGTTTCTGCACATTGAATATGGTCCTGTTGTTACTAATTTTATAGTTTCTTTTGAAAGTTTTATAGGGCCGACCACTACTGCACCACCATGGCCCTTTTCAATCAGTTCCTTATTAGACCAGATCATGAACAGAAGGCCAACTGCTGAGCTTACAGCTCCGAATATAACAGCCGTCTTACCTTCAGGCATGAAGGTATAAGGGCTTAGTGTTGCTATGTATAGGATAATAGCAGGAATAGCAATAAAAAAAATTGAGCAGCCGAATAGATATGCCAAAATGTTTCTAACCATTCAATGCCCTCTTGAGCAGTTCATCCACAACAAACAATGGATGTATTGCCTTCTTGCCTTCCATTCTCTGAACCTGAGAACGGCAGCTGAAACCTGTAATCAGACAGTGATTAAAATCTCTCTTGGAAATCTCAGGCTTCCAGTTCTTCTCATAAACCGCATAAGTCTGTTTCTGATTTGCAGCCATATGACCAAACAGACCAGCCATACCGCAGCAGGCGACATTAACAGGAATAAGATTCAGTCCGAAAGTTGAAAGAATGGTCTGCCATAGAACAGGAGACTGAGTAATCAGAGCTCGCTCTGTACAGTGAGTGAACAGATAGTACATTTCCTTAAACTCATCTGTTCTTGAAGCAGATAAAACCTTCTCTTTGATCTTTTCGAAGTGAGCGGAGAAGGATGAGGTCTCCATCTGTTCAGAAAGCCACTCTTCAGGAAGCTTAACAATAAAGGAGCCTCTGGCATCATCGAGTATCTGAGTATATTCGTCGCGATAGCAGATAGTTAAAGCAGGATCATAACCAACAAGATCAATACCTGCCTTTGAAAGCATTTCAAGACGGGCAGCCTGTTTTGCAGCATAATGAACAAAGCCGCGGCGATCACCTCTTATAACCAGAATCTTTCCGTTAACATAAGGCTTTAAAAATGCGACCTTATAGCCAAGATTACGCATAACCCTAGCCATTGCCAGAAGACCTTCACATTCATAGCTTACAGTGAAAGGATCGGTAACAATCAAAACTTCATTTCCTGAAACTAAAGCCTGCTTTGAGGACAGCACCTCAAAGCCCTCCTTATTACATAAGGATCTGAAAGTATTCCTGCTGAATAAAGGCAGATCTACCATGCCAAAGATTTTCTTTACCGCATACTTAACCAGAGAATTGGATAAAAGGGCATTAGATAACCTTGGGAATCTGGAAAGAATTGGCAGTGTAAGTTCTGATTTTAAAATCAGCAGATCCATCAGTGGTCGCAGATAACGGCCATAGTATAAAGACAGGAATCTTGAATTCAGATCTGCTGCATTTACATGAGCAGGACAGATACTCTTGCAGGACTTGCAGGACAGACAGGTTTTAATCTTCTTCAGATATTCTGTTGAATAATCCTTATGCTTTGAAGTTAAGGTATTAAAACACCTTCTCACAAAGTTTATCGGAGATGGATTTGAGGTCAGAAGAGACAGCTCTTCGGCAGCGATATTGTGGCCTCTGTCATTGAGTAATCTCAGCCATTCTCTCATCAGCTCACTATAGCCCTTTGGAGAACGGATATGATCCTTGGTAAAACGGTAACTTGGACACATAAGCGCACTGGTCTGATAACTAAAGCACTGACCGTTTCCGTTACAGCTTAGAGCGCCTTTAAAAGAATTTCTGATATTTACAGGAATTGTTCGGTCTAAATCGCCTCTCATCTGACCAGAGATAGATACGATCTGATCCTTGTCATTTCCAAAAGGTACACAGATCTTGCCAGGATTAAATATATTGTTCTTATCAAAAGCCGCTTTGATTTTTCTGGCAACAGGATAAAGCTCTTTAAAGAACACCTCTCCATAGCAAGAACGATATCCTCTACCATGCTCACCCCACATCTGTCCCTGATATTTGTTTACAAGCTCAACCACCTTGTCTGAGATCGTAACAAGTTTCTTTCTGTCAGTATCAGTAGTCAGATCAAGTGCTGGTCTTACATGCATCAGACCAGTATCCACATGACCAAACATACCATAGGTAACCTTCATAGAGTCCAAAAGGGATCTGAACTCCAGAATATAATCTGCAAGATTTCTTGGAGGAACCACGGTATCTTCTGTGAAAGCAACCAGCTTCTTATCTCCGGAGGCCGCACCTAAAAGACCAACCGCCTTCTTTCTCATGCCGTAGATTGCGGAGATGGCCTCAGGGGTTACCGCCAGCTGAGCTCCTAAGATTCCGTTAGCAATAGTCTTGGCCTTTTCGGTTACATTAGAGAAGATATCAACAAGCTTCTTATGCTCCTCATCCTTGTTATAGCCGTTGAATTCAACAATGTTGATGCCCTTGATGGAATGACCTTTAACTTCTTCAATATAGTCCTTTACAGAATCCCAGACAGTGTCTTTCTTTGCCAGGGATAAAACTCTGGAATCAACAGTTTCAACGGAGAAAACACCTGCATCAATCAGTTCTACCGCATGTCTTAAAGCACTGTCGAAATTCTCATATTTGACCACCATAAGTTCTCTGAAATCAGGGATTCTGGTCAGATCCAGAGTTGCCCCGCAGATAACCGCCAGAGTACCTTCAGCACCACATATGAGTCTTGCCAGATTCAGGGTATCGGTTTTAGGATCATAGGAATGGTCAAGATCATAGCCGGTCATAAAGCGGTTGAGTTTTGGAAAGAGCTTCTCAACCTGCTTACGGTTATCCTTTAATAGAGCATAGCACTCACGATAGATGTCACCCTCAAGACCATCCTTACCTAAACATTCCTTAAGCTTATCTCCGCTTACAGGGCCAAAGGTAGTTAAAGTACCGTCAGCAAGAACAACTGTAACATCCTTGATATGGGTTGAGGTTCTGCCATATTTTAGAGAACCCTGACCTGCAGCGTCATTCGAAATCATTCCACCCACACAGGCACGGTTTGAAGTGGAAAGCTCAGGAGAGAAAAACAAACCATGAGGCTTTAGATAATCATTTAACTCATCTTTGATAACGCCAGCCTGTACATGAATAGTTCTGTTCTGCTCATCCAGATCAGAAATCTCCTTCATGTGGCGAGAGCAGTCAATGGTAATACCGTCATTCAGAGACTGACCGTTGGTACCGGTACCGCCGCCTCTAGGAGTAATAATCAGCTTTTCATATAAAGGCTCAGCTCTAAGTTTAAGAGCTGTAACTATATCCTGATTATCTTTAGGGAAGATCACGCCCTGAGGCATTCTCTGATATACAGAGTTATCTGTAGAGACAAGCAGTCTTGCAGAATGAGAATACTCAATATCTCCTTTAAAACCTTTTGCTTTTAGAACATCAAAATACTTCTTATATAGATGATCAACGGAAGGGAGATTTGATATTTTTGGGATCATTGACTAAACAGGCCTCATGTATTCTATTTTTAGAGTAATAAATAGAATAATGCGACAAGTAATGATTATTTGCAACGAATTATGTAGAAC
>LXOW01016316.1_pt1 | contig 10922 bp, 9 predicted proteins | sample 1368591 | NCBI WGS metagenome assembly LXOW01 (sample SAMN04884650, study PRJNA319009) | bovine gut metagenome | isolation source: Cow rumen | host: Bos taurus | place: Italy: Legnaro (PD) | collected 2014-07-09
CGATCCTCCCCGAGAATTGCGGCGAGAGTGTCAACACCAACCGGTCCTCCTCCGAATCTTTCGATAATCGTTCTCAGATAACGTCTGTCAAGATCATCAAAGCCGCTGTCATCAATCTTAAGCATTTCCAGTGAGTATGCAGCGACATCACGGTTGATCACACCGTTATTTTTGACATCGGCATAATCACGCACGCGACGCAGCAGACGATTGGCAATTCGCGGAGTACCGCGACTGCGGCAGGCAATTTCCCTGGCGCCCTCGGTTTCCAGTGTCAGTCCGAGAACGGCTGCGGATCTTTCCACAATCGAGGTCAAATCCTTAACATTGTAATACTGCAGACGATGGACAATACCGAACCTGTCGTGAAGAGGAGAGGTAAGAGAGCCTGCCTTGGTAGTGGCCCCTATAAGGGTGAACGGAGCTATATCCAGCTTGATTGATGCCGCAGAAGGCCCCTCACCGATAATGATGTCAGCCTGATAATCCTCCATTACGGGATAAAGAAACTCTTCAATAATTGGATTAAGACGATGGATTTCGTCTATAAAAAGCACATCGTTAGGCTCAAGCTTGGTAAGAAGTGCTGCCAAATCTGCCTTTTTTTCAAGCACGGGACCTGAGGTCTCTATAATGTTAACCCCCATTTCATTGGCAATAATTTTGGCTATTGTGGTTTTACCAAGTCCCGGTGGTCCGAAAATCAGAACATGATCCAGCGGTTCACGACGCTTTTTGGCCGCCGCAATGGATATCTCAAGCTGTGCACGCATGTCCTGCTGTCCGACGTAATCCTTGAGCAGCTTCGGGCGCAGCGCCCTATCCACGCTTTCCTCTTCCTTTCCGTGAGAAGAGGAACTTAAAACTCTGTCCGGTTCAATACTCATTGAATGAAAAATCTCCATGAATCACACACGAGCCCTGCCCTTTTCCCTAACGGCGGCAGAACTAATGTCTTCTATATATTCTTAAGTGCCACTCTGATGACATCCTGTACGCTCATGCCGTCACGATATAGTCTGTGCACGGATGTTGCCGCCTGAGCAGGCTTGTATCCTAAGGCAACCAGAGCCTGAACGGCCTGACTTTCAACATCCGAATCATCAATTACAAGTCCGGTATCCTCAGCTGTTCCCGATCTTTCATCGGCCGCATCAGCAACACCGGCAGACTCGCTGAGCTTCCAGCCGCTGACCCTGTCCTTGATTTCTATAATAAGACGTTCTGCAGTCTTCTTGCCTATTCCCGGCACCTTGACAATGGCATTGACGCTGTCATTCTGAACGGCATTCACAAACTGGCCGGGATTGAATGATGAAAGTATGGCCAGCGCAGTCTTAGGTCCGATTCCGCTTACCTTTATAAGCTCTCTGAAAAGAACCTTTGCCTCTCTGCTGGTAAAACCGAAAAGAAGCTGGGCATCCTCCCTCACCACAAAACAGGTATAAACAAAGACCTCTCCGCCAATTTCAGGCAGATTATAAAAGCTGCTCATCGGCATGGACAGTTCGTATCCGACACCGTTAACTTCAATCAATACATCTGGGGCATTCTTTTCTATCAGCTTTCCGCGTAAAGAACCAATCATGTCTGAAACTCCTCGGAGGATCCTTAAATCGGGATCCGACTCTGTATGAATTCCTTATCGTGCACGATGACTACAGGGCATATGCGCTCATGCGACATGCATCGTGCAGAATTCTGCTAATTTTTGCCTTTTTAGGTGTTGGTGTCAAGTTTGATGCCGTAAAGCCGTGAACCGCACCTGCCGCTCATGATAATATATCTCCGTTTCAGAGTACAGATATTTATTAAACCGATTAAATTATTTTTTATATTATCACATTCTTCAAACCTTCCCGGCATTTACCGTAAAAGACTTTCACAGGTGCCGGTATTATAAGTTAGCGGAGTTCGCATAACGATCCGTCAGGANNCGCTCGTCGGCAGCGTCAGATGTGTATAAGAGACAGTCCTTGAACAGGATTTTTTTAGTTTCAATAAAACAGCAGATTTTTACTGAATTTTCCCAAACAATCTCTTTTATAAGCTTTCTTTATTAAGACATCTCTTTGGCCGTCATGTAATATGTCTGTTTTTTTTATTGTTACAGTCCCTTTCAGGATTAACTGCATGCATGGTTCTTCAGCGGAGACGGCACGTTATCCGTGTCTTTATTCCGTGAACCGGACATGCAAGAACAGGATTGTCGTTTTTACTTCAGTTTTAACGTTGGTCAAATATATAACTGTAAAGACACATTTTAATAACTTCTACTAGTCAAAATTCTATGAATTTATCCGATCTAAAAAAAATACAGACCGCTGATTTAATCAGCATGGGTGAAGAGATGGGGTTGGAAAACCTCGGTCGCCAGTCAAGAAAAGATATTATCTACAACATTCTGAGAGCCAAAGCCAAAAGCGGTGAAGACATTTTCGGCGAAGGTGTTCTTCAGATTATAGAAGGCGAAAAAGGCGGCTACGGCTTCCTGAGAGATGCCGACTGTTCTTATCAGCCAAGTCCGATAGACATATACGTATCCCAGAGCCAGATCAGAAAGTCAAATCTGCGTAACGGCGATACCGTATTCGGCAAAATCAAGCCTCCTAAGGCCGATAACGAAAAATACTTCGCACTCCTCCGTGCCGATACCATCAACCACGAGGATCCTGCAGTAAACAAGCACAAGATTCTCTTTGAAAACCTCACACCTATTCACCCTAACGAAAGACTCAGACTGGAAAGAGGCAACGGTTCAACTGAAGACATCACAGCCAGAATCATAGACCTTCTGTCACCTATCGGTAAAGGTCAGCGCGGACTTATCGTGGCTCCTCCAAAGGCCGGTAAGACCATGATTCTCCAAAACATAGCCCAGAGCATTCACGCAAACAATCCTGAATGCGACCTCATAGTTCTGCTTATTGACGAACGTCCTGAAGAAGTTACCGAAATGCAGCGCATGGTTCAGGGCGAAGTATTCGCATCAACCTTCGACGAAGATCCTAAGAGACACGTTCAGGTTGCCGAAATGGTTATTGAAAAGGCAAAACGACTGGTTGAACATAAGCATGACGTTGTCATTCTGCTCGACTCCATTACCCGTCTTGCCAGAGCGTACAACATCACCAAGGAATCTTCCGGCCGAGTACTTACCGGCGGTGTTGACGCAGGTGCCTTACAGGGACCTAAGGCTCTGTTCGGTGCTGCCCGTAACATTGAGGAAGGCGGTTCACTTACCATTATAGGTACCGCACTGATTGAAACCGGCTCTAAGATGGATGATGTTATCTACGAAGAATTCAAGGGTACAGGTAACATGGAACTTCACCTTGTCCGCAAGCTTGCGGAAAAACGTATTTTCCCAGCCATCAGTGTCAATCGTTCAAGTACCCGTCATGACGAACTTCTCACAACCTCTGACGAACTGGCAAAGATGTGGATTATCCGCAAGTTCATCAATGCCATGAATTCATCAGACGAGGATGAATCAAAGGGTACCGAATTCCTGATTCAGCATCTCTCAATGACCAAGACCAATGAAGAGTTCTTTGAATCAATGAAGAAGTAATGTACTGCGGTTTTTAACCGGACGTAAATGAAAAATCAAACCGGAGTCGCGCACATATTGTAATGGCGGGCTCCGGTTTTTATCTGCCGCAGCAAAATCAGTCATAAGACGGGACACTGCCGACGGGGACTGTCTCAGCCTGCGGGACTCACTCTCCGCGCTCGGCCAGCCAGCGCTTAAGTCTCGGAAATATCCGTATGTCGCATTCGTCCCATCCGAGATTCTCAAGTTCACCTACGGTGCGCCATGATGCCTCGGTATGTTCTTCACTCACTGGCTCAGAGCCGTCGGTTATCTCACAGATAAAAACATGAAGTCTTATTCTGAAATCATCATAATCGTGCTCGATTATTCCGAGAGATGCCAGCACGGCTGCAGAAACATGAAGTTCCTCAGCCAGTTCCCTTACCACACATCTCCCGGCTGTTTCCCCGGGTTCAATTTTTCCGCCGGGAAATTCCCATTTTCCCGCCATGGACATCCCCTTTCTGCGTCTGCCGCAGAAAAACTTTCCGTCCCGCAGAAGAAGCCCGGTGGTAACATCAAGAACAGGAAGTCCTGTTTTCACATTTTCCGGCTGTTCCTTTCCCTCTTCCGTCATCATTCCGCACGTACTGTTATTCATGGTTGTATTTCCGTTTTCATGATAAAATAATTCGGTGTTTTCCGGCATTTTACCATTTTACGCGTAACCTGCCAGAACAAATCCGGATCCACAAATTCACGCAATTCATTTCAGGCCCGGATGCAGCAGGAATACATTATCAGCATCCCTAATCTGAAAACAATCCGTCCAAAGAACAGTTTATGCAGAACATTATCGATATCAACCTCCAGATGACCGGTACCGGCCATAAGAAAAACATTAAGGATATCAACGGCTGTGCCTCCTCATTAATCATTGCCGAGCTGGCAAAAAATGAAGACAGAAACGTTTTGGTAGTAACACGAAACATTCAGGAGGCAACGGTTCTCGAACAGGAACTGATATATTTCATCGGAAAAGAAAGGGTATGGTATTTTCCGGATCCGGAAACTCTTCCGTACGACAGTTTTTCCCCGCATAAGGACATAATATCCAGACGACTGGAAATCATGTATCAGCTGACCTGCCGCAAGGGGCTGGTTGTCATAGTCAACATAACCACCCTGATGGGCAAACTGCCTCCTGTCGAATTCATTCTGCGTGAATCCTTTCTGATGAAAACCGGAGACAAGGTAGATATTCCGGCACTCAAAAAACGACTCACTGACGCCGGATACTACTCTGTACAGCAGGTTTTTGAACATGGAGAATTCACCACCAGAGGCTCAATCATCGACCTGTTTCCGATGGGTAGCAATCACCCGTACCGCATAGATTTCTTTGATGATGAAATCGACACCATCAGCATTTTTGACGTTGAAACACAGAGATCCATAAAGACTGTTCCGGAAATCAAGCTGCTGCCCGCACATGAATTTCCATTTGATGACAGTTCCATATCCCTGTTCCGTGCAAACTACAGGGAACAGTTTTCCACGTCAACCCTGCCTAATCACCTGATCTACCAGAGCGTATCAAAGCACAGCGTTCCTTCAGGCATTGAATACTACATGCCTCTGTTCTTTAAGGAAGAACCCGTAAGCCTCTTCAGTTACCTGCAGGAAAATGCGGTTCTGGTACTGATGGAGGATCTTACCCCGTCAGCAGAAGGCTTCTACCGTGACGTTACGGATCGTGCCGGAAGATTTCTGGGTAATCCTGAGCATCCGAGCCTGAAACCGGACATGCTTTTCCTTACCCTGGAAAAACTCAGGGCACAGGCGGCAGGATACGACACCTACCGTCTGTTCACCGACAGTGATGAAGCTCCGCGCAATGCGGTCAATGCGGGGACACAGAAGCTTCCGCCGATCGCCTTAAATCAGTCGCTCGATGAGCCGTTTGAGCCTTTTATTGAATTTCTTAACGGTTTTAAGGGCAGAACACTGCTGACCGTTGAGACTGAAGGACGTAAATCCATCCTTTATGATTTACTGCATAACAGAATTAAGTATGCTGAAACTGAATCTTTTGCCGAATTTCTGGAAGGCCCGGAAAAGTTTGCCGTAACGGTAGCCCCCGTCAGTTCAGGAGCAATATTCAACGGCAAAATTGCCGTAATTACCGAAAATGAACTGCTGGGTACCGCCTCCGTCACCCGTCGCAGTCGCAGCAGACGCAACCGTAACTTCAATCAGGATGCGATAATCAAGAATCTGGCGGAGCTGAAAATAGGTGACAGAATCGTACATGAACAGTTCGGTATCGGGGCCTACGAAGGACTGAAGGTTCTGACAATTGACGGCATAAAAACAGAATTTGTGTCTCTTAACTATGCCGACGATGCAAAAATGTTTATTCCAATAACCTCACTCTATCTGCTTTCAAGATACAGCGGACCGGAGGAAGTAAAGCTCACAAAGCTCGGAACAGACGCTTGGAAGAAGGCTCGTGACCGTGCCGCCTCAAAAATCAGGGACGTGGCCGCCTCCCTTCTTGATATCTACGCCAAGAGAAAGATGAAACACGGCATTAAGTACACCATTGATAAGAGTGAATATGCCGATTTTGCCTCCGGATTTAAGTTTCAGCCGACAGAAGATCAGCAGAAGGCGATTGATTCCGTCATCAGCGACATGTGCAGTGACAAACCGATGGACAGACTTGTCTGCGGTGACGTGGGCTTCGGAAAAACGGAAGTGGCCATGCGTGCAGCCTTCATCGCCGCATCTTCAGGAAGACAGGTGGTTATTCTGGTTCCGACAACGCTGCTTGCCGATCAACATTACGAAAGCTTCAGGGACAGATTTGCCAGAACTCCGCTGGTTATCGAATGCCTCAGCCGCTTTAATTCCTCCAAAACAGAAAAGGACATTCTCAACCGCATTGCCGACGGAAGTGCGGACATCATAATCGGCACGCACAAGCTTCTCGGAAAGAACATCAAGTATAAAAATCTGGGACTTCTCATCATTGATGAGGAACATCGCTTCGGAGTATCCCAGAAGGAGAAAATCAAGGAACTCAGAGCAGAGGTGGACATTCTGACAATGACCGCCACGCCGATTCCGAGAACGCTTAACATGTCATTAAGCGGTATCAGGGATCTGTCAATTATAGCCACACCTCCGGCAAAAAGACTCGCCGTCAGAACTTTCGTTCACGAAAACAGTGATTCAATCATCAGGGAAGCCATATCCCGCGAACTCAAGCGCGGCGGACAGTGCTATTATCTGCATAACGATGTAAAGAGCATCAACATTACGGCCGAAAAGCTTGCCGAACTTGTTCCGGACGCAAAGATTGCGGTAGCACATGCCCAGATGCATCAGCACGAGCTCAGCAGAATTATGCATGACTTCTATCGTCAGCGCATCAATGTGCTGGTCTGCTCAACCATTATAGAAACCGGACTTGACGTTCCAACTGCCAATACCATAATAATCGAAGGGGCTGACAGATTCGGTCTTGCACAGCTCCATCAGCTGCGCGGCCGCGTGGGACGCTCACACCACCAGGCATACGCCTACCTTCTGACTCCACCTGCCGGATCTCTTTCCAATGATGCAAAGAAAAGGCTGGAAGCCATTTCCTCTCTTGAGGAACTCGGCTCAGGATTTATTCTTGCCAATCAGGATCTTGAAATACGCGGTGCCGGAGAAATTCTCGGTGACGAGCAGTCCGGACAGATAGAAGGCATCGGATTTAATCTCTACATGGACATGCTTGACGCTGCAGTCGAACAGCTGAGGGAAGGAAAGGAACCTACTCTTGAGAACATGAGTCATCATGAGGTCAGCATTGAACTGCACATACCGGCCCTCTTCCCTGAAACCTATATCTATGACATCAGCAGCAGACTTCAGCTGTACAAGAAACTTGCCTCATGCCATAACAACGAAGAGATTGATGACGTTCAGGCTGAAGTCGTAGACCGTTTCGGACCTCTGAAACCGGAAGCCAGAAACATCATTACACTGACGAAATTAAAGCTTTTATCACAGAAATTGGGAGTAAAATCCATAGAAATGAACAGCAAATACGGTTCAATTGAATTTGGTGATAGAATACACGTTAATTTTGACTATCTCAGGTCTCTGGTTCTCGAACGCAGTAATGAATTCCGACTGGACGGTACGTCAAAACTGCGCATTGTTGAAAGCCGTCAGGAACCTGACGAAAGAATTAAACAAATACAAAACATACTGACAGAAATGGATGCTCATTATGAAAAATAAGCTGTTGAAAACTGCAGGCATTCTCCTGATGACCGCAATGACTCTGACTCAGGCGGAAGCATCATCCACTAAAGCGGCAGCAGTAACAGAAACCGCAGCAGGCAAGGCTGAAGTCTCCGGCGACAAGCAGATAAACGCCATGTCCCTGGCGGAAAAAAACTGCATGGCCATTCTCGGGCTCAGACTGGGAGACTCCTACAAAAAGAAGACAACGGATCGTCGTGAGGCCAAAAGCGACAGCGGCAACGACCTCTTTACCATTGTAGGAAACGCAGAAAGCGCTGATGACAATCTTTCATTCATCTGCAAGCTGGAATACAGCGGCGGCAGATTCAATATTACCGAGTTCAAACTGATGAGGGTAGTACCTCAGGAGAACGTAGACCCTGACGAAGTAAATACCCAGACAATGGACGCTGACATTACGGGGAATCTTCCCGTTCCGAAATTAAATTAAGCTCATCCAGTTAAGAACACTCACACGGATTTGATGATAAAAGAAAAAAAAGATTCGGCCGAACGGCCGAATCTTTTTTCATTAAAGAGTAAGTATGAATTTAAGCGATTAACCTAAAGAAGCGGCAACTTCATCACTCATTACGCCGTTGTGATAAACTTCCTGAACATCATCAAGATCTTCGAGGTAGTCAACGAGCTTCATGAAGGTTTCGGCATGATCCATGTCAACGTCAGCATCGGTTGAAGCAACCATGGTTACCTGAGCATTGGAATGCTTGAGGCCTGCAGCTTCAACAGCATCAAGTACGGCACCGAAGTTTTCAGGGGTGGTATTGATTTCAATTGAACCGTCATCATTGGTGATAACGTCGTCAGCACCTGCTTCGAGCGCAACTTCCATGATCTGGTCTTCATCGCCTTCATCAAAAGTGATGATACCCTTCTTGGTGAAGAGGTAGGCAACTGAACCGCTGGTACCGAGGTTACCGCCGAACTTGGTAAAACCGTGACGAACATCGGAAACGGTACGGTTACGGTTATCAGTCATGCATTCAACCATGAAGGCACTGCCGCAAGGACCGTAACCTTCATACACGATGGTTTCGAGTTCAACACCGTCACCGCCGCCGGTACCGCGTTCAATTGCTCTGTTTACNNGTTTACGGTATCACGGGTCATGTTCTGTGATAATGCGCTGGCAACAGCTGCACGTAAACGAGGGTTGGCATTCTGATCACCGCCGCCGATACGGGCAGCAGTGGTGATTTCACGGATGAGCTTGGTAAATACTTTACCGCGCTTGGCATCCTGAGCGGCTTTACGGAAACGGATATTAGCCCATTTACTATGACCTGACATTTAATTTCTCCTGAATATCTCTTAATGCGGACCTTTTAAAAATCAGGGGATAACACCTAAAGGCCCGCCGAACAAAAAAATCTTTAATTATTCCTTAACGCTGATTGAAAGCTCGTTAAGTGCTTCATCCGCAGCGAAGCTTGGAGCATCCGTCATGAGACATGCTGCAGCAGTGGTCTTAGGGAATGCAATAACGTCACGGATATTATCGGTACCGGTAAGCAGCATGGTCAGACGGTCTAAACCGAATGCCAGACCTGCATGTGGAGGAGTACCGTACTTAAGAGCTTCAAGCAGGAAGCCGAATTTTTCCTTCTGTTCCTTTTCATTTATGCCGAGAACAGAGAATACGGCCTGCTGCATTTCATTTCTGTGAATACGAACTGAACCGCCGCCTACTTCATAGCCGTTGATTACCATGTCGTACGCATCGGCATATACTGAGTACGGATCATTCTTAAGATCTTCCGGATTGGTGGTCTTAGGTGCGGTAAACGGATGATGCATTGCCGCAATTGAACCGTCCTGATTCTTTTCAAACATAGGGAAGTCAACAACCCATAAAGCCCTGAAGCCTTCACCTACAAGACCTAAGTCTCTTGCGGCCTTAAGTCTGAGAGCTCCGATTGCGGTTGATACTACAAGACCGTCGCTGTCGGCGCCGAAGAAAATGATGTCCCCTGCTGCGGCTCCGGTTCTGGAAAGAATGCCGTTAACAATGTCGTCATTAAGGAACTTGGCGATAGGAGACTGAACTCCGGCAACACCTTCATTTACGGCATTTACCTTCATCCATGCAAGGCCCTTTGCACCGTAAAGTGCAACGTGCTTGGTGTATTCATCAATAACCTTTCTGGTAGTCTTTTCGGCACCGCCCTGCATGCAGAGTGCTACGACACGGCCCTTAGGTGAATTTGCCGGACCGTTGAATACTGAGAACTCACAGTCCTTAACCAGATCGGCGATATCAACCATCTCAGCCTTGATGCGCAGATCCGGCTTATCAGAACCGTATCTTCTCATGGCTTCATCCCAGGTCATAACAGGGAACTTGCCGAGATCAACGTTAAGAATCTTCTTCCAGAGACCGGTAATCATCTCTTCCATGATTTCCTGAACGTCCTTGGCAGTCATGAATGAGGTTTCAACATCGATCTGAGTAAATTCAGGCTGACGGTCGGCTCTGAGGTCCTCGTCGCGGAAACACTTAACAATCTGGTAGTATCTGTCAAATCCTGACATCATGAGCAGCTGCTTGAAGAGCTGCGGAGACTGAGGCAGAGCATAGAACTTGCCGTGATGAATACGGCTTGGAACGAGATAGTCACGTGCTCCTTCCGGAGTTGCCTTTGTAAGCATTGGGGTTTCAACATCAAGGAAGTTGTGGCTGTCCATGAAGTTTCTAACGTAGCTGGTAATTGCTGCACGAACCTTGAAACGTTCAAGCATCTCTGGACGTCTTAAGTCAATGTATCTGAACTTCAGACGGAGTTCTTCAGCATTTTCCTGGTTAAAGTCGAGCGGCAGAGGTTCTGAACGGTTGATGATTTCAAGTTCGGTTGCCATTACTTCGACCTTACCGGTCTTCATGTTTGCATTAATCTGATTATCCGGTCTTGCCTTAACAATACCGGTAACCTTGATGCAGCACTCATTACGAAGCGTTGAAGCAAGTTCATGAGATTCCTTCTGGTCAGGATCGAAACAAACCTGAACGATACCGGCTCTGTCACGCATATCGATAAAAATAAGGCCACCTAAATCTCTG